>Ga0326727_10005283_pt1 | contig 37148 bp, 25 predicted proteins | sample MB2enrmetagenome_FD_207643 | JGI IMG/M metagenome (GOLD analysis project Ga0326727, IMG submission 207643) | Lab enriched peat soil microbial communities from McLean, Ithaca, NY, United States - MB29MY | ecosystem: Environmental > Terrestrial > Soil > Wetlands > Peat | place: USA: New York... | reverse complement strand
ATCGACTCCATAAAAAGGGTCGAGATCCTCTCCGCCATCCGGGAAAAGCTTCCCGAAGCACCTCCCATCGGCCCCGAGCACATGGGTACGCTCCGCACCCTGGCCGAGATCGCCGCCCATCTGAGCGCAGGCAGTTCCACAAATACAGGTTCAGGATCGGTTTTCCAGTCACCAGTCATCTCTCTTCCAACAGCCCTAAGCTCAGTAGCGGATATCCTCCTCTCCGTTGTGAGCGAGAAGACCGGCTATCCCGTCGATATGCTGGAGATGGAAATGGGGATGGACTCCGACCTGGGGATCGACTCCATAAAAAGGGTCGAGATCCTCTCCGCCATCCGGGAAAAGCTTCCCGAAGCACCTCCCATCGGCCCCGAGCACATGGGTACGCTCCGCACCCTGGCCGAGATTGCCGCCCATTTAAGCGCCAACACGGTTTCAACCGCGGCTGTCCCAGTCTCAGATACAGAGACGGACCCCAGTCACCAAGCACCGGTCACCGCCACTTCCAGCACTCCGTCCATCGGGCGAAGCGCCGTTATCCCTGTTTTACTCGATGAGCGAGCCTCTTCCAAGACAATAACATTGGACGACAACGGGGAGTTCTGGGTGACCGACGACGGCTCCCCGTTCGCGGCCGATCTCTGCGCCATCATCCAGGGACGGGGTCTGAACGTCCGCCGGATATGCGCGACCGAAGCACACGATATCGCGACGCCGGAGAAAATTTCCGGGCTGGTCATTACCGCTCCTCTGGGCGGCACAGATGACCATTTTCTTGAAAACGCATTCCTTCTCCTGAAAAATACCGCCCCGGCCCTGCGCCGGTCCGCGGCATCAGGTGGTGCCCTCTGCGCCACAGTTTCACGTCTTGACGGCGCTTTCGGCTGCGGTTCCGCGACGAGTCTCATTGACCCTCTCTCCGGAGGGCTGGCAGGCCTCTCCAAGACCGCCGCCAAAGAATGGCCCGAGGTGACCTTCAGGGCCATCGACCTGGGCGAGTTCCCTGGCAGCGCTGCGATGGCACGTGCCCTGGCCGGCGAGTTATTCCGCAAAGGACCTTTGGAGGTGGGACTCACCCCCACCGGACGCACTATTCTCGAACTCGCCGAGCTTACCGCCGCGCCTATGCCGGTTTCCCCCTCCATCGACCCGGGAGATGTGGTGATAATGACGGGGGGTGGCCGGGGGGTCACCGCGGCGGCGGCCATTGCCCTGACCGAGGCGTACTGCCCTCTCCTGATCCTTCTTGGCAGGAGCCCTGAGCCGGCAGCGGAGCCTATCTGGCTCAGCGCACTTGGCGAAGAAGCGCAGATCAAGCGGTCGATCATTGAGCATGCGGAAGGGAAGCTCCACCCGCGGGATATCGAAGAACGTTACCGGGCAATAATCGCAGGCCGTGAGATCCGCGCCACCCTTGACAGGATTGCCGCTGCGGGCGGACAGGCCATCTACCGCTCTGTCGATATAAGAGAGGGCAACGCTGTCAGGGCCATCATCAATGAGATACGGCGTAATTGCGGACCAGTCCGTGGTATCGTCCATGGCGCCGGCATTCTCGCGGACCGTCTGATCACCGATAAATCAAGGGAACAGTTTGCCCTGGTTTACAGCACCAAGGTTGAAGGCCTTCGCTCACTCTTGAGCGCCACCAAAGAAGATGACCTCCGCTTCCTAGCAATATTTTCCTCCATCACCAGCCGCTTTGGCCGCGTCGGCCAAGTCGATTACGCCGTGGCCAACGAGGCGCTCAACAAACTCGTCCAGGCAGAGGCCAGACGCCGCCCCGGCTGCCGGGCGGTCAGCATAAACTGGGGACCGTGGGACGGCGGCATGGTTACCCCGGCTTTAAAGAAGGTATTCGCTGCTGAAGACATCGGCCTGATCGGCCTCAAAGAGGGAGGAGAGTTCCTAATCAGAGAAATAGCCGCAACAGACGCCACGGTAGAGATAGTGGCCATGGCCGGCGCAACCGGCAATGCGAAAGCGTCTTCCCCCCATGCCCGCCCCCACTCCCTTGCCGAAGCATTCAGTCTTACCCTCACCGTGGACGATTACCCCTTCCTCCGTTCCCATGTCCTAGATGGGAAAGCGGTCCTCCCGATGGCTGTAATTGTTGAATGGCTCGCTCATGGTGCCCTTCACGGAAATCCGGGATTCCGTTTCCACGGCTTTAACGACCTGCGCATCTGCAAGGGGGTTGTTTTCGGTCACGAGACCTCCTGTGCCTTGCGGGTCATGGCCGGCCGCGCGGAGAAGCGGGATACCTTCTACCTGGTGCCAGTTGAACTCTCCGGCACAGATCATGACGGTCGCGCAATACTCCACGCCCGGGCCGAGATTGTCCTGGCAACCCGGCTCCCCGAGGGAATCCGCTCCATTATCGAGATTCCCGTCACCCCCTATCTACTGACAAACAATGAGCTTTACGACCGGGAACGCCTATTTCACGGCCCGGAACTGCATGGAATAGAACAGGTGATCGGCTGTTCAGCAAAAGGGATCGCCGCCCTGGTCAAGGGAGCCCCGCCCCCGGCCGGCTGGATCAGGCTGCCGCTTCGGAGCATCTGGATCACCGACCCCCTGGCCCTTGACAGCGCTTTCCAGTTGATGATTCTCTGGAGCTTCGAACGCTTCGGCGCCGGCTCCCTCCCCTGCTTTGCAGGACGCTATCGCCAGTTCATCGATACATTCCCTCGCGAGGGTGTCCAGGTAGTGATTCGCGTCACAGCAGAGCGCAAGCAGAGCGCCACAGCAGACATGGAGTTCCTCGACCGGCATACTGGAAAACTGGTTGCCCGTCTCGAAGATTATGAATGCGTCATCGATCCCTCACTTAAAAAGGCCTTCCAGCGCAATCAACTGGCGCAGCCAGGGCCTGTCCAATTGGGCGCAGCTTGAGTATCCTTGAGAAGCCATCGGCGGCAATTGTCGGCATAGGCGGCATCTTTCCCGACGCGCCCGACCTCGGACGTTTCTGGGATAATATCCGCCATGGCCGGAGCGCAGCCCGCGAGGTTCCCGCCGGGAGGTGGCGCCTCCCTGCCGACCTCCTCCTGAGCCCTGAACCCGGAAACGCGGACCGGGTCTATTCGCTACGCGGCTGTTTCATCGAGGCGATGCCCCCTCTTTCCTCCCTTTCCGGCTTGAATATAGATCCAGGGTTGTTGGCCGGCCTCGATCCCCTCTTCCACCTCCTGCTCCATGCGGGCTATAGGGCCTTCAACGACGCCGTCACCGCGCCCGTAAACCGTTCCCGGATCGGCGTGATCATCGGCAACCTTGCGCTGCCAAGCGAGAAATCCGCTCTCCTGGCCCGCCAATGGCTGGGCCGGACCTTTGCGGAAAAGCTCCGCGCATGCTATACTGACCATGGGGCGATTAATCCCCTGAATCGTTATGTGGTGGGGCTTCCCGCCGGGCTCCTTGCCCAGTCGCTGGGACTAGGGGGCGGAAGCTTTACCCTGGACGCCGCCTGCGCCTCCTCCCTCTATGCTCTCAAACTCGCCGTTGACGAGCTTATCAGCGGCCGGGCTGACGCCATGCTCGCCGGCGGCATCTCCAGGCCCGATCCCCTCTATACGCAGATGGGTTTTTCCCAGCTCCGCGCGCTCTCGCCCCGGGGCATATGCTCCCCTTTCGATGCTCGCGGGGACGGGCTGGTGGTTGGCGAAGGAGCGGGGATATTCCTGTTGAAGCGGACGGAAGACGCCGTGGCCCATGGTGATCGGATCTACGGGGTTATCAGGGGGATCGGCCTGGCCAACGACGTGGGGGGAAGCCTTCTGGCGCCCCTTTCCGAGGGGCAACTGCGGGCCATGCGCACGGCCTACGCTGGAAGCGGCTGGAATCCGCATGATGTTGACCTGATCGAGTGCCACGCAACCGGAACACCGGTTGGGGACGCAACGGAGTTTGCCAGCCTCAGGGAACTCTGGGGTGATGCCCATCCGGAAGGAGACGGCTGTGTCATCGGTTCGGTCAAGTCGAATATAGGCCACCTCCTCACCGCCGCCGGCGCCGCAGCAATGACCAAGGTCCTCCTCGCCATAGACGCTGGTATCTTCCCGCCGACCGCCAATTTTACCGCTCCGCCGCCATCGATAGATCTGGAGAAAAGCCACTTCCGGGTCCTGAAAACGGAAAGAACCTGGCAGCGCCGCGGTGACGGCATTCCCCGGCGGGCGGCAATCAGCGCCTTCGGCTTCGGCGGCATCAACGCTCACCTGCTCGTTGAGGAGTGGCTGACGAAAGCACCGATGCACGCCGTCCGCCCCAAGAGAATAAAAAAACCGGAACAGCCGATGCCGATAGCCGTGGTTGGCATGGACGCACGCTTCGGCCCCTGGCGGTCACTTAGTTCATTTCAGGAACGGGTCCTCGGAGGGGACGGGGTAGTCGCGCCCACCCTTCCCCGGAAATGGTGGGGGGCGGAAGAGAGCGCCTGGCTGAGGGTTGAAGCGTTGCACCAGACACAGTTCAAAGGATATTACCTGGATGAGTTTGCCATTGCCGCTGAGCAGTTCCGCATCCCGCCGCGGGAAATGGAGGAAATGCTCCCCCAGCAGCTACTCATGCTCCAGGCTGCGGCCGCGGCCATGGCCGACGCGGGCCTCGACCGCGAAGAGAACCTCAGGGCCGGGGTCTTCATCGGCATAGCCCTCGACCTCAACACCACCAATTTCAGCTTTCGCTGGTCCCTAACGGAAGAGGCAACAGTCTGGGCCAAGGAAATCGCGCCGGATATGACTGCTGAAGAGCTGACGACATGGACCGCCGCGCTCCGGGACGAGGCCTCACCTCCTCTCACGGCCAACAGAACAATGGGGGCGCTGGGGAGCATCGTCGCCAGCCGGATCGCCAGGGAATTCCGGGTCGGCGGTCCCAGTTTCACCATCTCTAACGAAGAAAACTCCGGCATCCGCGCCCTGGAAACGGCTGTAAGGCTTCTTCAGGCAGGCGAGCTTGACCAGGCTCTGGTCGGCGCCGTAGACCTGGCCGGTGACATCCGGGCGGTCCTTGGGCATCACGCCCTGCGCCCCTTCTCCGTCAACGGCCAAGGGTTGCCATTCGCCGAAGAAGCGGACGGCGGGATCATTGGAGAAGGGGCTGCCGCCGTCGTCCTAAAACGGCTTGACGACGCCGAACGCGACGACAACAGAATCTATGCGGTGATCAAGGGGATCGGCGGCGCTTGCGGCGCAACGCTTCTTCCCGGTGTGGACGCCTATCACCAGGCCCTGGAACGGGCTTACTCCGATGCCGGGATCGATCCCGCCACTATCAGTTACCTTGAAGCCGGCGCCGGTGGTTTTCCCGCTGAAGACCGGATGGAGGCAAAGGCTCTAGCCGGTTTTTTCACCCCGGCAAACCGTCTAGACGCCGCTGCTACCGTAAATGGAGAGATCGGCCATGTGGTGCGGGATACGGGATTTGGCATGCGCAATTCATGCGCAGTGACTGGTGTCAAGGGAGAGATCGGCCACTGCGGCGCCGCTTCCGGCCTCGCCTCTTTCGTCCGGGGGTGTCTGGCCCTCTACCAGGAGATCATCCCGCCATGTTGCACAGGAGAAAACCCAGTTGCCGAGTTGCAAAGCGCCGAAGCCTTTTACATCCCGGCCACACCGCGTTTTTGGCTTCGCAACCGAGCCGACGGGGCGCGCCGGGCGGGTGTGAGCAGTGTCGGCGTAGACGGAAGCTGTTACCATGTTGTCCTGGAGGGATGGGACAAGCACCCGTCGCGGACCCAAACGGAACGGTTTTCTCCACTCGGTCGGGGTCACGAATTCCTCTTCACCCTCAGTGGGACAGTCCAAGCGGAACTAGCTCGGGAGCTCGACCTCCTGCGGGCTTCTGTCACGGCCCCAGGGAGTGACCTCGCCTCCCTTGCCCGGCAATGGCATGGTCGCACGGAGAGTACGGGGATTAAACCACTCGCCATTGCCATGGTCGCCAGAAACCGGGAAGAACTTACTGCATTAATCGATCAGGGAAGCCACATATTTGCCGACAACCTTTTGGCGGGCGACCCCATTGAGCATCCTTCCCTGCGCGACCGGCTCTTTTACTCCCTCCGCCCCCTTGGCAAAGAGGGAAAAATCGCTTTCGTCTTCCCTGGTTCGGGAAACCACTATCCCGGCATGGGAATGGAGTTTTCGAGCCGGTGGCCGGATGTTTTCCGCCGCCAAGACGCCGATAATCTATATCTGCGCAGCCAGTTCCAGCCGGAGCTTTTCTGGAACGGTGCAACAGTGACTGATATAAATGATGACCCGCAGGCGATCATCTTCAGCCAGGTCGCCACGGGGTGCGCGGTGAGCGACATCGTCCGGTGCTTTGGCGTGGAGCCCCAGGCAGTGATCGGCTATAGTCTCGGCGAATCGACCGGCCTCTTTGCCCTTGGCGCATGGCGCGACCGGGACGGGATGCTTGCCCGGATGCGCAGGTCAACCCTTTTTACTCATGACCTGGCCGGGGAGTGCCGGGCCGCGCGTCGCGCCTGGGGCATCGGCGCAGGGGAAGAGGTGGAGTGGCTGATCGGCGTGGCAGAGGCACCTGCCCGGGAGGTGCGCCGGGCGCTTGTCTCCATGGTTAGGGTCTACCTGCTGATCGTCAACACTCCAGATGAATGCGTAATCGGCGGCGACGCCCAATATGTCGAACGCCTCGTGGCCAGGCTCGGCTGCCGCTTTTTCCCCCTTCAGGGGGTAACTACGGCCCACTGCGACGTTGTGCGACAGGTGGCCGCTAAATACCGGGAACTTCACCTCTTCGAAGCAGCCCCGCCACCGGGTATCGCCTTCTACAGCGGTGCTTCGGGACACTCCTACGATGTGGACCGGCAGAGCGCAGCCGACTCAATGCTTAACCAGGCAGTGGATGGTATCGACTTTCCACAGGAGATCGAGGCCGCCTATGCAGACGGGGTCCGCCTCTTCATCGAGATGGGACCGGGAAGCTCGTGCAGCAGGATGATTAGCCGCATTCTCGCCGGGCGCCCGCACCTGGCAAGGTCTGTCTGTTGCCCCGAGGTCGAGCCGACATCCTCTCTCCTCCGCCTTCTGGGCCGGCTCGTTGCTGAACGGGTAGAAGTCAACCTTGACCCACTCTTCCCCAGGGAAACGTGCATAACCCTGTCGTCTCCCTATAGCGCTTCACCCCGAAATCCGGTCAATGTCAAGTTCGGTGGTAAACCATTCCGGCCGCCTTTGGAGGTCAAGCGCTCCGCAGTTCCACCTACCCCTTCGGCTGAAGATCGGGGTTCCATAAGCACTCCCTCCCCCTTGCCGGGGGAGAGCCGAGGGGGAGGTGAAAGTACCAACACTAAAGATAATAAAAATTTCTACCACCCCCCCGTCTCTTTTTATCAGGGGGGGGTGAAAAACACTAAAAATAACGCAAGGAATGCTTCCCCGCTCCCCCTTGAGCCCCTCCTCCATGAATTTGCGGCAGCCCAGGAGGCGCGGCTTAAGGCCCACGACGCCTATCTGCGCTTTAGCGAGCAGGTAACCAAATCGATGGGAGATGCCATGGCGCTCCAGCTTTCCCTCCAGGAGGAGCTTGGTGATGAAATTATTACTTCCCACGGCCCTCTACAGGAGGGAGATGGGATAAAACATTCAGCCACGACTGAACCGGCATTGCCAAAGATTGCCTTTGACCGGGGGATGTGCATGGAATTCGCCCGTGGGAGTATCGCCCGCATGCTCGGCCCCGCTTTTGCCGAGGCCGACACCTTTCCGACCAGGGTCCGCCTCCCTGACGAGCCGCTCATGCTCGTTGACCGGATAGTCGCGCTGGAGGGGGAGGCGCGCTCGATGACCTGCGGCCGTGTTGCGACCGAGCATGATATCCTGGCAAATGCCTGGTATCTGGACGCCGGGCGTATACCCACCTGTATTGCCGTTGAGGCGGGGCAGGCGGACCTTTTCCTGTCTAGCTACCTGGGAATCGATTTCATCACCAGGGGGATGGCGGTCTATCGCCTCCTCGATGCAGTGGTCACCTTCCATCGGGGCCTACCCGGAGCAGGTGAAACTATCCATTACGATATCAGTATCGAGCGCTTTTTCCAGCAGGGGGAGAACCATTTCTTCCGTTTCCATTTCGATGCAACAGTGAACGGAGAGCCACTTCTCACCATGCGCGACGGTTGCGCCGGCTTCTTCACCGCCGCCGACCTAGACGCTGGCCGGGGGATCGTCCGGAGCGCCCTCGACCTCCGCCCCCGCGCGGGGAGCCTCCCTGTTGACTGGGAAGAGCTGGCGCCACTTGCGCCGGAATCGTACAACGCCAGCCAGCTCGATCTCCTGAGGGAAGGGGACCTGGCAGGGTGCTTCGGCCCTCTCTTTGATGGCCTCGGCCTGAAAAGGCCGTTGACCATACCAGGGGGGCGGATGCGCCTTGTGCACCGGGTCGCGGAACTCGACCCAAAGGGAGGGCGTTACGGCCTCGGTCTAATCCGCGCCGAAGCGGATATCCGGCCAGATGACTGGTTCCTCACCTGCCACTTTGTAGACGACCGGGTCATGCCCGGCACCCTTATGTATGAGTGCTGTCTCCACACCCTGCGTATTTATCTCCTTCGTCTGGGATGGGTGGCGGAAACGGCAGACTCAGCCTGGGAGCCTTCGCCTGGCGTGTCAAGCCGTCTCAGCTGCCGCGGTCAGGTCCTGGAAACGACCAGAACCGTCACCTACGAGGTGAGCATCCACGAACTCGGTTACCAACCAGAGCCTTATGCAATAGTGGATGCCCTCATGTACGCCGACGCCAAACCGATTGTCGAGATCACCGGCATGTCGATTAGTCTCAGCGGGACGACTAAGGAAAGGCTTAAAGCGCTATGGCAGAGACAGATTTGTAAAGACGCACGATTATGCGTCTCGACCTATGCGGGCACAAGAAAACCGGCCATTTATACCAAGGAGCAGATTCTCGCATACAGTAACGGCAACCCCTCCGAAGGGTTCGGCGAGCCTTACCGGATCTTCGACAGTGACCGGATAATCGCCCGCCTCCCTGGTCCCCCATACCAGTTCATGGACCGGGTCACCGCCGTGAGCGGGGAGCCGTGGCAAATGGTCGCCGGCGCCATGGCCGAAGCCCAGTACGACACACCTCCTGACGCCTGGTATTTTTCTGCCGAACAACAGACGCGCATGCCGTTTGCAATTCTTCTCGAAACGGCCCTCCAGCCATGCGGCTGGCTCGCCGCCTATGTCGGCTCCTCCCTTACCAGCCCGGTTGACCTCTCCTTCCGCAACCTGGGGGGGAGCGCAATCCAGCATCGACCGGTAACCCCGGAAAGCGGTGTCCTTACCGCGACCACCGAGCTAAAAAAAGTAGCCGCCAGCGGCGGTATGGTCATCCAGGAATTCGATTTCACGGTCGCGGACCGGCTCGGTACCCTCTACGAAGGGGAAACCATGTTCGGATTTTTCTCCAAGGAGGCCCTCCAAAACCAGTTAGGAATACGGGACGCCGTCGCTTACCGACCTGCCGATGAAGAGGTCAGGCGAGGCTTAAGCCGCCCCTATCCGGAAGCACCTCCATTCCCCAAAAAAACGCTGCGGATGATCGACCAGATCGAACTTTTTGTTCCTGACGGCGGTCCCGCCAAGCTGGGCTATGTCAGGGGAGCCAAGGATGTTGACCCCGACGAATGGTTCTTCAAGGCCCATTTCTACCAGGACCCGGTCACTCCCGGCTCGCTCGGCCTTGAATCTTTCCTCCAGCTTCTGAAATTCGCCGCCGTGGAGCGCTGGGGATGGCGGGAGGGGGATATCCTTTCCTCAGTCGCCTTAAAGCATAGGCACAACTGGCTCTATCGGGGACAGATCATACCTTTGGATAGCCGGGTGACTGTCGAGGCATGGATCACCGGAGTGGATGACCGGGAGCGGCTCCTCACTGCCGAAGGTTACTTAAGCGTGGATGGTCGCCTAATCTACCGGATGAACGATTTTACGGTGAAGATGGAGTAACATAAGATGAAGTATTCCAAAGCGTATATCTCGGCCATGGCTTATGAGCTGGCTCCGGTAGTGGTTACCTCGGCCGAGCTGGAGGCGCGGCTGGAGCCGCTTTATCGGGCGCTCCACATCGCCCCCGGGCAGTTGCAAGCATTGACCGGCATACGTGAAAGGCGCTGGTGGGAACCGGGTTATCCTCTCTCCCAGGGGGCGATAGCAGCCGGGAAAAAGGCCCTTGCCGGCAGTGGTTTATTCCCGTCCGACATCGGCGTGCTCATCTATGCCGGGGTCTGCCGGGAGCAGTTCGAGCCCGCCACTGCCTGCCGTGTTGCAGCTGGCCTCGGCATCAGGGGGAATGCGGCGGTCTACGACATATCCAATGCCTGCCTCGGTGTCTTGAACGCCGTCCTAGAAGTGGCGAACCGGATCGAGCTTGGCCAGGTACGGGCTGGCCTGGTGGTCTCCTGCGAGAGCGCTCGGGAGATCAACGATATCATGATCGCCCGGATGATCGAGGAGCGCAACATGGGGCACTTCGCTGTCTCCCTTGCCACCCTGACCGGCGGCTCAGGTGCCGTGGCGCTTCTTGTTACCGATAGCTACTTATCTCACCCCGGAAGGCGCCGCCTCCTGGGTGGGGTATCCCAGTCGGCCCCCGAGCATCATGGACTCTGCCTCTGGGGGATTCATGACGACGGCAAAGGTAGATTCATCCAGTCCATGCGCACCGACGCGGTAAACGTGCTGAATTACGGGGTGAAACTCGGTCGGCGGACCTGGGAGGTGTTCCTCGCCGAGATGGGGTGGCGGCCAGCGGAGGTGGACCGGGTAATATGCCATCAGGTGGGCTCCGCGCACCAGAGCGCTATCCTGGAGGCCCTCGGCATCCCCGGCGAGAAGGATTTCACCAGTTACGAGTTCCTCGGAAATATGGGGACCGTTTCCCTCCCTCTCACCGCTGCTCTTGCGGAAGAGCGGGAGATGCTCGTCCCCGGCGAGCGGGTGGCGTTTTTGGGGATCGGCAGCGGTCTCAACTGCCTGATGCTTGGGGTGGAGTGGTAGCACGATGCCATATTCAGGCGCAAACTTTGCTGGCTCGTCGGCATCTTCCTCAACATTCGGATCAGTACGTCATGATCATCTTCACCTCGTCGCCCCGTTATTCTCTTGAAGTTGCAGTCACGGATAAATTGGCGTCAAAATTCTACAAGGCTATATCTGAAGCTCATGCATGACAAATTGAGAAAATACTATCCATTTACTGGCCATTACCTCAATCTTGATGGCCTGGCACTCCACTACCTGGACGAAGGACACGGGGAACCGGTAGTCATGCTCCACGGCAATCCCACCTGGTCCTTCTATTACCGCGATCTGGTCCTTGCCCTGCGCGACCGCTACCGCTGCATAGTTCCCGACCATATTGGCTGCGGGCTTTCTGAAAAACCGGGGGACGACCGTTACGACTACACCTTGAGCCGCCGGGTGGCTGACCTGGAGCGGCTCCTCGACCAACTGGGGATCGACGCGGGAATCACCCTGGTCCTTCACGACTGGGGAGGGATGATCGGCATGGCCTGTGCCGTTCGCCATCCCTCGCGGATCAAACGGCTGGTCATTCTCAACACCGCGGCGTTCCATCTCCCTAAGGAGAAACGATTCCCCATTGCCCTTAGGATCTGCCGTGACACCCGGTTAGGCGCCTTCCTCGTGCGCGGCCTGAACGCCTTCAGCCTCGCCGCCTCCTTTGTCGGCTGCAAAAGCAACCCGATGCCAGCGGGACTCAGACGGGCCTACAGGCTCCCCTACGACTCCTGGCGTAACCGCATCGCCACCCTTCGTTTCGTCCAGGACATCCCCCTTGTTGCCGGCGACCGGAGCCATGGCCTGGTGAGCGAGACAGCTGCGAAGCTCAGTGTCTTCCGCGACCTTCCCACTGTCATTTTCTGGGGAGAACGGGACTTCGTCTTTGACCGCGCCTTTCTCGCCGAATGGGAGCAGCGCTTTCCCAATGCCGAGATACACCGCTACTCTGAAGCGGGGCACTACATCCTTGAAGACATGAAGGAGGAAATTATCCCTCTCATCGCCCGCTTCCTTGCCGAAAGCGGTGGAATGGAGCAACGCGAAGAGCCATGAACAGCGCCGCCTTAGTAAATATCGCCGCCCATCTGCAGGAGATGGCCCGCCGCCAACCGGCTACCCCGGCCATCATCTTCCCCCGGAAAGGGGTAAGTCTGAGCTTCAGGGAATTGAACAGGCTTTCTGACCGGATCGCCCACGGTCTTATGGCCTACGGCATAGGCCGGGGGGTACGGACGGTCCTGATGGTAACCCCCGGTCCGGATTTTTTCGCCATCACCTTCGCGCTCTTCAAGGTGGGCGCAGTGCCGGTACTCATCGATCCCGGTCTGGGTATACGAAACCTCAAGAAATGTCTGGCCGAGGCCGAACCCCACGCTTTTATTGGCATCCCCAGGGCGCATGTCGTCCGTATCCTCTTCGGCTGGGGGAAGGAGACCCTCCACAAATTCATCACCGTGGGACCCCGTCTTTTCCTGAATGGAACGACCCTGGCCGCTCTCATCGACCGTCGTGATGACCTCCCTTTCCCCCTGGCGCCTACGAGACGGGATGACGTTGCGGCCATCCTCTTCACCAGCGGCAGCACAGGCCCACCAAAAGGGGCCGTCTACAGTCACGGGAACTTCGTTTCCCAGGTGGAGGCTCTGCGTAATGTCTACGATATCGCACCGGGGGAGATCGACCTCCCCACCTTTCCCCTTTTCGCCCTCTTTGCCCCGGCCCTCGGGATGACCGCTGTCATCCCGGAAATGAACTTCGCCAGGCCTGGGTCAGTCAACCCGCGCAGGATCATTAAGGCCATCGAGATCTACAACGTTACCACTATGTTCGGATCTCCCGCCCTGATCGACCGGGTCGGCCGCTTCGCCGCAAAGCGGGGGATCAGGCTCACCTCACTCAGGCGGGCTATATCCGCAGGCGCCCCGGTACAGGCGGAGGTTCTCGAAAGGTTCACCCGAATGCTAAACCCCGGGGTCGAGGTATTCACCCCTTACGGGGCCACCGAGGCACTGCCGGTCTGCTCCATCGGCAGCGCCGAGATACTGGGGGAGACGCGGCGGATCACCGATTCCGGCGGCGGGATCTGTATCGGCAAGCCAGCACCGGGTGTGCGACTGGAGATAATCGAGATCAGTGACGAGCCGATCCCCGTCTGGCGCGATTCTCTCCGCGTGCCGCTGCAAAAGATCGGCGAGATCGTAGTGCAGGGGGAACAGGTAACCCGGTGCTATTATAACCGCCCCGATGCCGATCGACTGGCGAAGATCGCCGATCCGGCCGGTAACAGCTTTTTCCACCGCATGGGAGACCTGGGTGGGAAAGACGAAAAAGGGAGGATCTGGTTCTGCGGCCGGAAGTCGCAGCGGGTGGTCACCTCCTTGGAGACCCTCTTCACCATCCCTTGCGAGGCGGTCTTCAATACCCATCCGCATGTTTTTCGCACCGCCCTGGTCGGCGTCGGCAAACCGGGCGATCAGCTGCCGGTGCTCTGCGTGGAACTGAAAATGGGGAGCAGGATTGACCGGGAGAAAGTGCGCCGGGAACTTCTGGAGATCGGGGCCTCACACATCCACACCCATGGGATCACCACCATTCTCTTCCATCCCGGCTTTCCCGTCGATATCCGCCACAATGCGAAAATATTCAGGGAAAAGTTAGCTAGTTGGGCCGCCAGGAGGCTTTCATGAAAGCCCTGGTTACCGGCGGCGGCGGCTTTCTGGGGGGGGCGATAGTGCGACGCCTGATGGCGCGGAGAGATACAGTGCAGAGCTTTTCCCGGGGGGTGTATCCCGAGCTAACGCGTCTGGGCGTCAACCAGTTCCAGGGGGACCTGTCCGACCGGGAGGCGGTGATACAGGCGGCAAAGGGGTGCGAGATCGTCTTCCACGTAGCGGCCAGAACGGGAATCTGGGGGAGCTACGCGGATTTTTACCGGGCGAACGTTACCGGCACGGAGAATGTCGTCGCCGCCTGCCGATACCATGAGATCAAGCGCCTCGTCTATACCAGTTCGCCGAGTGCGGTTTTCGCCGGCATTGACGTGGAGGGGGGGGACGAATCGCTCCCCTACCCGGAGCATTATGAGGCCCATTATCCTCGTACCAAGGCCATGGCGGAAAAGCTGGTACTGGCCGCCAACTCCCCGCGGCTTGCCACTGTCGCGCTCCGTCCCCACCTGATCTGGGGGCCAGGCGACAACCACCTCGTCCCCCGCATCGTCGCCAGGGGAAAGGCCGGGAAATTGCGGCGGATCGGCAAACGACCCTGCCTGGTGGACACCGTTTACGTGGACAACGCCGCCCAGGCCCATCTCCTCGCCGCGGACCGCCTCATCCCTGGCGGGGTTATAGCCGGCAAGGCGTATTTCATCTCCAATGGCGAGCCGCTCCCACTTTGGGAGATGGTGAACCGGATCCTGGCCTGCGCGGGTGTGCCGCCGGTCATCCGCTGCGTGCCGGCCAGGGCGGCTTTTGTTGCCGGCGCTGTCTTTGAAGGGCTCTGGCGCATCCTGCGGCTTGCGGGCGAGCCACCCATGACCCGCTTTGTTGCCCGCGAGATGGCCACTGCCCACTGGTTCGACATCTCCGCAGCTTACCGCGATCTCGGCTATACTCCTGAAATATCCATCGACGAGGGGCTTTTACGGCTCAAGGAATGGCTTTCTAAGGAGATTCGATGAAAAGCTCCGCAACCCCCGCTCCCGAAGAGGTACACATTCACTTCGCAAGCCTTGACCGTGAAAGCGCTGAAATGGCGCGCCTGGAAAGGTTTCTTGACCCTAGCGAACGGGCCAGGGCCGCCCGGTTGCTAAGCGGGCTGGCGAGGGATCGTTTCATAGCGGGGCGCGGTTTTCTCCGCGAAACACTGGCCGGCTATCTTGGAGGGGGGCCTATGGAAATTAGGTTGGCCGAAGGGGAGTGGGGAAAACCCCGTCTTGCCAAAGGGACCGGATCCAGGGCGCTCTCTTTCAACCTTTCCCATTCCGCCGATCTGGCCGTGCTGGCCGTGTCCTGGGAATGCGAGGTGGGGATCGATCTGGAGAGAAAAGTGGAGGGGCTGCCATTCCGGGCAATGGCACGGATTTTCTTCTCCCCACAGGAACAGGCGGAGCTCTTTGGCCTCCCTACGGGAGAGCAACCAGCTGCTTTTTTACGCTGCTGGACCCGCAAGGAGGCATACCTGAAAGGATGCGGCAAGGGGTTTATGCAACCCTCGGACAGTTTCGACGTTTCACTCCTTCCCGGCCGTCCCCCTGCGCTGCTCGCTCACCGGACATTTCCCGATGATCCGGCCGGCTGGAGCCTCATTGATATTCCCGTCCCGCAAGGGTACTTCGCAACCCTGGCGTTTGCAGGAGAATCGCCGGTTATAAAACTTTGGGATCAAAAACTAGATTAAACGCAGAAAGTGGAGGAATTGCTCTTTTAACTCTTGTTAAGCTGCTCCTCTTTCATCTTTGCAAGGTCGGCCTTGACTTGCTTATGGCATTCAGGACATATGCTGTGACTGAACAAGGCTTCGGAGTGCTCGCTGATATATTGCTCCATCTGCATCCAACTGGCCTTGTCATCCCGAATTTTCTTACAGTACATGCAGATGGGGAGAATCCCTTCAAGATGTTTGACCCTTGCCTGGGTTTCCCGAAGTAAGGTCTCCATCCGATTCTTTTCTTCCAGGGCTTCCACCATCGAATTGAATGCAGTTGAAAATGTACCCATAAAATAAACGCGCTGGCTATAATCACCAGCTGCTATTTGTCTTGATTGCCAGGTGAGATGGAGAAGGTTTGCCTGAAGTTGTTTGAACGGAGATGCAAGAAGATTATGGGATGGCGAGGGGACTTCGAGGTTACCTTCTGCCAGAGACTGGATGAAGTTATACGCATCGTTGTATGAGACGACAAGCCGATTGACAGTTTCGCACAACCCTTTCAACACCGGATCAAAGTCGGCTCCGAATTCCACGGTGCTTGCAGTCTCACCAAGCAAAAGCCGCTTGAGCTGTTCGTCTAGCGCCTTAAGCAGGGTATTGCTATCATCCGGCATGACCTAACCCTCTCCTTGAACTGTGACCTTGAAACGGCACGTCCGCTCGCCTGACACCCAGCAATCAACCTCGCGGGCATCGAACTCCCGTCCCGTGTAAGCGCCAAGCACGCCGGCAAGGAACCCTTCGTCGTAGTCACATACCGTTTCATCGGCAGGCGGAAGCCCGGAACAATCAAGGTCCTCCGCGATCGTCAGCAGGAACTCCATTTTTTCGAAATCGCTCTTCTCCACCCTCATGATGCCGATTTTGAGGGAAAAAAGCTTTCCCTGCAAATCGGCCACAAACTCATTGAAGGGGAGTGTGCAGTTCAGGACATTCCTGCAAAACTCCATCCCGGCAAGCCTGCCAGCCTCCCGCAGCAATTCCGTTGTTTTTTCTACTGATAAATGCCTGTTCAATACATCGCGCAGAGAATATTGCATCAGCCGGTACACTGCCACGTTCATGAGACTACCGAGGTTCGGACGCCCCCCGTCTATATCTCCCAGGTCCCTCCATTGAAACTGGTATGATTTGCTCTTAAACACACACGCCTCCATGAAACCCTTCTATCATGATTTTCCATACTGTAGTATAATAACTCACTTAATTACTGAATTATTATCTGCTCCTTATCCATGTCCGAGCATGTTTTATGATCCTTCTGCAAACAGTATTTTGCTAATTCCTCAAAAGCACCATAACTTTTTTTCGCAGCGGTAGATTGATTATCAGCCTTTCTTGAATCATCTACATACTTTTGCACGTCATAGTTGCACCACGCCTTTTCGAGATCAAATCCCAACTCTTCATAAGCCCTATTGGGATTGACTATTTTGTCGCGCACTAAAATGCCCATTGTTTCGAAGTTGCCTAAATATTCGTGTAACATGTTATCACTGAATCTCGTGTGCGATTCCGTGGAACGAATGGGATAATCACTGTGATGATAATATATGGCGGACTCAATACCCGCGTATTTAGGTTTGTCCAACTCCCTGCTTACCTGCAAAACTTCACTCATGGAACCGACTTCCTGCTCCACCGGCCTGGTAATATCCTGATTACGCATCTGGCAACCGAATGTGATCAATCCTGCCATCAGTGCAAAAATCCGGAGAAAATCAAACCATTTCCTGCCTGCATGGTTTTTTGTATTGCTCATAGTGGCAAAACCTCGTATTTTCAACCTTGAGAGCTGAAAATATTTATACAGTATTACCGACAGCAAATAAAGTCTATTTATAACATTTCTCGCTGAGACCGGCGTAATCGATTAAGAACATTGCATTGACCCCGGCGCAGAGCTATAATAAATTCATTAGCAAAAGGAGGAATTTATGAACTTTGACGACCTTACAGTTCAAGAAGCAGTTAGGCGCTCTATTCAGACCGAAAAGAACGCCATGGATTTTTACCGGCTGGCCGCCCAAAAGATGCATGACGCCGAAGCCCGCAGGGTTTTCGAACTCCTGTCCAGCGAAGAGCGAGGCCATGCCGGCACCTTCTATGAAATTTATACGGGTAGCGATATACCGTCACTGGATTCGTTTCTCGACAAGCCGCCGCATCACGAATCCGACTGGATATCGGCCCTGGACCGGATCATTGACACCGGTTTCAATGAGCAGAAGGCGCTTGAACTGGCCATGCACAAGGAACAGCAACTCGAAGAAGTCTTGTCCAAGATGGCTGAACGGGTTCCCGACCCCGCGGTCAAGGCTGTATTCGAGTTTAACATCAAGGGAACCCACAACCATTATCTGATGATCGAGTCGGAATACGCCAGGGTCATGGCGATGGTCCACGAATCAGACATGGACATTTATGTACGCGAATAGTCTCTAAGACAATAAATAAATTTAGTTTGGCCCTCGGCATGATTGCAAAGAAAATGCTTTTGGAATATATTGCACATACAACTAATCCATTGCCAAGGAGTTTATAATTATGAATGACGCGTTACCTAAAGGGGAAGACTTAAGACGCGCCGTTAAATGGGTTTCTGCAAACCTTCAGGAGAATCCCGTCCAGCCTCTCCAGCCGCTTGTTCAGGAAGCTATCTTCAAGTTTGATCTTTCGCCTATGGATGCCGATTTCCTGATCGGCTTCTATGCTCAAATAAAAGAGGATGAATAGTTGAGACATCCCGCGTGGATCCCTTCCTTATCATAGAAGGGATGAAAACCGGGGAAGCTGTCTCAAATGTGCTTGAGATGGGCGATTTTGCTTGAATTTTGTTGCTTCATCGTGTTTAGACCCCCCTGGGTCTTTGACTATCGGCAAGGGGTTTTTGGCGGTCACGGTCGCCAGTGTAACACCAGTGCCAATAGTTTTTCGCTTGGCATAAAACAGAGAGTGTGTCCCTAGCCAAAAGGCTTAAGAAACGTCCTTTGAAGTGTTGTTCTCGTCTATCTCACAATCGAAGTAACACCACGGATGGGAAACCTGGCGTGGGAAAAACCGATGCCCATCTTCAGGCGTCTAAAACTGGAGTTGGCACATAAGCAGCACTCCTTCGTAATTAATCTACTGCAGGATGCCCGGTAATTTAATGCCAAGAGAAGTTCACTTGAAACAGGTTTCAATGTGCCTTCACTTCAAGGGAAATTTCTTCATCCCCCTCCGCTGTTCTTCCCAGTTTATCGATCACCTACCAATAACGTTTTCACCGGCATACCTGCCTTGAATACCGACGGGTCTATCGGTTTCAGGGCTAAAACCATTCCAATAACTAAATGGAAGACCTCTCCTGCAAACTGTTTCCCTGCCCTGTCGGAGATCGTCAACTCTTTTTCTCGAACAGGTCACGAAATAACGCCAACCTCTTCCACATCCTTCGCTACTTTGTCTATATACAGCCGTAAAACCGAGTAGCCTTGAGGGTGATGAATAGCAGCATACCGATGAGGCGACTGGCACAGGGTGTTGTAATCAAGAATAACAGTCACGTTGTTTTAAGCCGCTTATTGGAAATTCCAGTATTGTACTTAAAATTCAGCTGGGCTTGTTATCCCAAGTAGGGGTGAAGTCGTTCACTGTTATATAAATCTTTTCAACGGAAATCTCATGACTCTGCCTAATGTAAATTCACTACATGCAGATTATGCACGGTGAAGTTTTATCATTCTGTGAAATTATCCGTCAATATAAACTATTTACAGTTGGCATAATTATAGCATCGGTATATTCTCAGTGGCTTTAAATGTAATTTAAGACGGCACCACAGCAAGAAGAGGTATAGTCATGGAATCCAGAAAACAGATAGGCAAAATCCTGGTGGATGCAGGCATCATTTCAGACAAGACCCTTGAACGGGCACTGAAAATTCAAAAGGTTAGCTGCAAGCGTTTAGGGGAGCTCCTCCGGGAGATGGGCATCGTTACTGATGAAGAAGTAGCCGATGCCCTCGCCTGCCAATTAAATCTAAAAACGGTCAGAAACTTTGCCGATCATGCATTCCCGCAAGATCTTCTTGACCTTGTTTCCACCCAAATGGCATTGGAGAAATTGATCTTTCCCCTCAAATATCATGACAGGACGCTGGCTATTGCTACTCTTGATCCATTCGATCATGAAACCTTCACTCAGCTTGCGCAAAAAACAGGTATGCGAATCTATCTCGTCCTTTCTACAAGGGAAGATATAATTGCGGCGGTCGAGAAACACTACCTTATGAGAGAAAAGGTGACAAGCTACAAGCAGAAGATACTTTTGATTGATGATTCCCCCGTTTTTGCTAAAGTTTTAGGCACGGCCCTGACAAAAGAGGGGTATGAAGTACTGTTTGCGGGCGATGGTATTGAAGGGCTGAAACTGGCTCTTTCCCATCATCCCAACCTAATACTATGTGATCTGTTCATGCCGCGCATGGATGGCTATAATTTTATGCTTGCCATGAAGGAATATCGTGAAATAGCCAAGATACCGGTAATTCTCGTTACATCAAAAGCCTCAATGGAAGAAGAAGACCAAGCGCTGAAAGCAGGCTTCATTGATTTTATCGGAAAACCTGTATTGCCTGCCAGGGTTATTGCGCGAGTACAGAGAGCATTGGCAACCCACGAGAATAATCATCAAAAGAAAATGAGTAGCCCGGTTAGCGCTGATCTTCAACCGGCTTTATTTGCCAGTAAAGCCGCTTGTCGGGCATCTCTCCAGCGCAGGGAGTTCGTAAGCAGGTTTGAGAACAAATTCCAGAGATCAAGTCCGCAGTGAAAGCAAACTACGGTCCCCCAACAATAAAGCACCCCATCCGCGAGAAAAAATAGAGGACGGAGTGGTAATTGGCTTTGGGAAATGACCCATATGGGGAGTGAACTCCAACGAGTTGACAAATTTGCACCAGAGAATTGACATGCCCGCAGCGTGTCAAAAACCATTTGCAAAAATGGGACGGAAAGTCCACAGGATCTCACCAAGACAGCCAGGTCGCCAAATTATCAACAGATATAGGCGACCCGGCCTTTTTTGCAACTCTTTACAGACAAACAAATTTAGATGAATACATGTTTGTGGTAAATCCCGTCTTAAAGCATCCGGAGGTGCAATGACGGCTCACTTTTTAATGTTATGGGATAAAGCTTGGGTAGCAAATCTTATCAGGCACAGCCAAACCCCGGGATTATGTTGCTAGGACTAGGCCTTTCCTCTTGCTGCTTACCCAATTGTGGACGTAACTCCTTGAACTTCCTGTCTCAATTCTTTTGGAAAGCTTTGAATTTTTCAACCTGTACTGGCGCGAGCAAGGCACTTTTCTGATTGGCAATATGAGCGAGTTGAAACGCCATGTCCGCCCAAGCACCCGCAAGTTTTTTTGAATGGTCGCGGATTGCCGCCTCATCAGTCTTGACTGACTATGCCAGTGTCCTCAGACTGCGTCGCTCAGCTTTCACATTATATAGGACAACAAGTCATGGATAAGTTTAAAAGATAATTTCAGCTCATAGGTAATCTTGCCAAGGTATGGATTTTGGTGGGAGAAACAGTGGTTTGTTTTGACATTCATGTCAAAATATTGAATCAATTTCCCTTCGGATCAATCAATCTGAAAGGTTTAGGGGGAACGCAGATTCATCTCAAACATGCTAACTGTGAGGGGCTACGATAACATCCATTTCCCAAAGCATATTGGCAATGATTTTGCTTTTTATATTGCTGACATAAATCCGTTCTACTTGCAATAACACCACTCAGACATTTATTACGTCAATTTAAGCCAGCAAGCAGAATCCATAGAAACCGATGGCAGAATTGCTGTCATTTATTTTAATTGTTCTTTTGTCTCTTTCCTTACGGGTTACTTGCATTCCCGCGCTCCTCTGGCATAGTCGCCGAAAATCAACAACGCCATACAACTTGAAATGGCCACTGACCATATCGACACAATACTAACCAGCCTTCATGTAAATGGAGGTAATCCATGTCAATATCTGGTATTCCATCTAACAACAGTCTGTACAAACCTCCCTGCCCCATTATCGACCTCCTTTTTGGGAAACTGATCCGCTCCGCCGAAAATGCACACTTCCGCAGGTAGCTACTGAAGTCTCTTGAATGCACAGCCTGCACGGAACCGGTGCTGGAACGCTATGCCCTCCCCTTCGAGGGATCGCACTACCTGCGCCAGTATTTCAAACTTGGCAGGGAGGGATTCCGCTCCCTCCATCGGCACCTTGGGCTGGACAAGTATTTCCACTGAATTTGTGGAAGAAATGAATAATAGATCGCTCCCTTCGGTATTGAACCCCCTTTGTCCACCTGGATTCATTCGGCAAGCTGCGCCAGGCAATTTGCCGGAAAAAACTGTCCCCAATTTATCTTCAGGAAAAAGCAAAAATGCTCCTGATGCACTTCATGCCGATTTTGGCAAACGGGTTGGATTAAACAGTTCAATGATTGATGCTTTCCCACGAGGGAGTTTGCCGATGATCGCAAGGCAGCATGAAGGCTTAGGCCAATCTGCGATTCAAAATGATCCATGGCATTCCGGAAGGTGCTTTCCCCTTGCGGAAGGGGTTGATATCCGGCAGCATAGTATCTCTACTAAAATAAGGTTGTTACAAAGCCAGCAGCCGAACGTTTATACTTTCCATGACAAGAAAATATTGATCATTCAGCTATTATTATCCATTTTTAAAAGAACCAAGACCATACTGCAATTTATTAACCTAACACTCTTATACTAATCATCAAACACTATTTTGGAATATCCATATTAATTCCTATAACATGCCTTTCGTGGCACAACATCATAATACATATTATATATTAGTTAGTTGTATAACATTTCTTTATAACTTGATTTTATATTAATTTTCATAAAGCAATATCAGGTCAGAATGCTAGGCCGCCCGAGAGAGTATATCCGCATTCGATGCATTTAGCATCAAAATATGTTGCAATTGTGGAACATTATCCTTTCAGCAATTTTACATCTTTTTGCTCTTGATCTTGAGGGTGCGCTGCATTCTCCCGGGCCACACAATGCAAAGTCAGGCCATTTAAAGCTAATTAACTTGTTAATACAATATGTTAAAGCCATTACTAGCATATTGCCAGACAACTTTGAGCACGGTCTGATAAAGGAAAGAAATCAAAATTATAGTGCATTTAAAATAAAACTTTATTTTAATAATTATGTATTTTTATATTTTTGAATTAGAATCATACTGCAACTTTATAATTACTATATATTATTTAGCATGTTATATGATATTTTTTTTAAAATAATTTTTTATAATAATATTGACAAAGACTAACCAGTAGATTATGCTATATCAGCAAATGTTAATTTTTCCCCGATTTTTACTCCTAAATCCATCAACACTTCCTGTCATTGTTTGTCTGTAGTCGCGTAAAAGGTTTCTGTTTCCCAACAAGTTGGACGTCGATCATACCTTTTGGGAGGTCCACCTTTGCCATGCAAAAGACAACACATCCCCAAAAAACTACTCACCGCAAAATCACGACGTATACGAAGGCAAAAAAAACTGACGGTAACTGCCACTCTTCTATAGGTAATGTTTTACGCTTAGAAGCTTGAGTTGAACGATTATATCAAGCAGTCCATTCGGAAATAACGACTATGGATTCTTCGCCCAAAATGCATGATCATGTATTCGATTTTTCATCTGAGGCACAACCCCCAGCGAACGATACCTGTAAAATTTTACTCAATAACATCCTCTTTAACGATCTGCTTTCTGAGCATATTTTCTGGTATTGCCGCTTCCGTTGGATTGTAATAGCGGTGCTTATTTTTTTCGGGATGTCAAGCTTTATTAGTGGGTTGTTCAATTATCTGAATCTGAAACCTGATCTTCACTGGCCTTTTGGCATTGCCGGAATTGCCATAATAATAAATATTTTGTTTAAAACTCATGCTGACAGATTACAAACATCCGGCCCCGCCAGCAGCCTTTTAATCAATATGTGGACCCAGATAATTCTTGATCTAGTAATATTGACAATTGTTGTTCATTTTGTGGGAAGCCTTGATTCGGTCATATCGTTTGCATATCTTTTTCACATTGTTCTCTCATGCATTTTCTTTTCGCGCATCCAAAGCCTTTTGGTTATCACCTTTTCATCCATATTGTTTATAACCTGCGTGATTCTGGAATTTACAGGGTTACTTCCACCATCCAGTATCTACAAAAATACCTTCTTAATTGAAAATGCTGCTACCAACCCGCAGACAATTTTTATACATATTTTTACCATCTTATCTATATGGTTTGTAGTCTGGTATCTTGTTTCATACATGTCAAGCTTGGTAAGAGATCGTGATTATGAACTATGTACCACCAACCAAAGATTAAAAGAAGCGCAAGAGGAAAAGACCAAACATTTACTCAGGCTGACACATGAACTGAAAGCGCCGTTCGCTGCCATTGACGCAAATATTCAGGTTATTCAAAAAGGACATTGCGGAATTTTACCTTTTAAAGCACTTGAATTGCTTGAAAGGATCGCCGCACGCAGCCGCAAGCTCGGCGATGTAATCCAGGCGATGCTGCAGTTGGAGAATGTGCAAAAAATGACGGCAGAAATGCTAAATACGGAATCCATGGATTTGGCCGAAATAATTAAATGGTGCCTCACCCAGGTACAGGCTACCGCGGAAAAACAAGGGGTAAAGATTGAAGCGAATCTTCAACCCGTGCAGATTAAAGCCAATGAAGACTGTATGAAAATGCTTTTCAGCAATGTGATTTCAAATGCCATACTGTATTCACATCAGAATGCCCATGTTTCAGTTGCGTGCCGGCCCCGAACAGATTCAGGCCCAATTGCCTTTGTAGAAGATCACGGCATCGGCATATTCCCTGAAAAAATAGACAAGATTTTTGATGAATATTACCGTACTGACGAGGCGGTATCGCATAATAAAAATTCAAACGGCCTAGGTCTTGCCATTGTGAAGCATGTTGCCCAAATCCACAGATTATCGATTCGGGTCGCCAGTATGCCAAATGTTGGGACGAGGTTCGAGATACTGTTTCCCTCTTCACTACTATCACCTTCCGCAGGCAAATAAAGGAGAAAGGAGAAAAACCATGGCTTACATTATGATCGTGGATGATGATGATGACTTCTCTTTCGCAACCGCAACCGTTCTGGAAGAGGCCGGGCATGAAGTTCGGGTCGAATCGAATATTCCCGGGGCGGAATCAAGCCTGAAAACAAAGCAGCCGGATCTGGTAATACTCGATGCGATGTTTCCTGAAAACAGCTCGGCAGGCTTTGAACTTGCCCGTAAAATCAGGCAATTTGATGGAGCAGTTAAACATGTCCCTATCCTTATGCTCACGGCGGTCAATTCGAAATTTCCGCTTGGTTTCTGCGATAAGGATATCGATGATGCATACATGCCGGTAGAGGATTTTCTAGAAAAACCGGTGGATTTCGACATCCTGAAAAACAGGGTGGCGACCCTTCTCAAAAACAGCAGCACCTGCATATTGAAGTAAACAACCCCGCGGCAGTAACTTGTGGCATGTGACTTAAATTTTGCTGCGACATGACGTAACTGCCTACTTACCAAATTAAATCGATCCAACGGGAATTGCTGTCATCCATCCCGGAGTACTTGCGCTACAGATGTATGTGCGCGAAAAGGCGGTTCTATGCAAATAACGGGAAAGGAGCGAAAATATGTGGAAGACTGAGTGCGGGGGAAGGACACGAGTGGAGCAGGCGGTGAAGCAGTTTCTTCCTCCTTGCCAGGTTCAATGCCCGATCAATGAAGACATCCAGAGGACGAATGTTCTGATCTCCCTGCTCCCGGAAGACCCGAACACTGCACTGGAGGGAGTTCAACAGATAGGGGATTACCTGTACGAGAAGAATCCTCTCTTCACTGTCTGCGGATATGTCTGCGGTCTGTGCGAACTCGAATGCAATTATTCATCCCAAGGGGGGGCGATCAGGAGAAGGCTTCTGAAAAGATTCATTTCAGACAGCTACACATACCACCTGGATGAAAAGGAAGAATTCAACCTCATCAAGGTTAAGGAGAACGTTGCCGTGATCGGGGGGGGCCCCGCCGGTCTCATGTGCGCATTCGACCTCTCCAAGCGCGGCTACAGGGTGACGGTTTATGAAGCCACAGGCAGACTTGGCGGGGCGCTCTGGCTGATACCGCATTACAGACTGCCGGAAAAAGTCCTCACATCGGCTCTTGAAAACCTGGTGAGGATTGCCGGCATTGACGTCAAATACAACATGAGAATCGGCGACGGGAAACTGACTCTCGATAAGCTGAAGAATGAGGGGTACAAAGCTATCTTCATGTGCAGGGGAACTCCGACCCCTCGGGTGCTCACCTTCGGCAAGGAACCGCTAGATGGTCAGGATTTGTCCGGGGTAATGTATGGCCATGATTTCCTATACGAAGTAAGCCATGGAAACATCACAAAGGATTATTTCAAGGGGCAGAAAGTCACTGTCATAGGAGGCGGAAATGTCGCCTTCGATGTTGCGAGAACTGCGCGCAGACTAGGCGCAGAAGTCTCCGTAGTCTGCCTTGAATGTGAAAACAAATCGAGCAGGGACGGCATACCTGCAGACCATGAAGAAATCAAGGGTGCATGGGAAGAGGGAATCGAGATACACTACTCCCGCGGGGTCAAGAAGATCCATGGAGAAAGCGGGATATTCAAGAAGATCGAATGCCCCCTCTGCACGAGGGTTTTTGACGACGCCGGATTCAATCCGAAATTCGATCCGGACGACACCATGTTCATAGACGGAGATGTCCTGATCATTACCGTCGGACAGGGCCCAGACAAGCTCGCCCTGGAGAAAGAGGGGCTTATGGACGAGAGAGGGCGCCTTGCTGTCGATCCCCTCACCCTCCAGAGCAAAACCAAGGAATGGATTTTCCTTGGCGGGGATGTGAGAAAGATAGGTTTCATGGTGGAAGCGATGCGGGATGGACTGTATGCGGCCGAATCCATAGAGCGCTATCTGCGGGGCCTCGATATTCATGAGGGAAGGACCAGGGCTTATGAGGCGCAGGAAATACCCAGGAGCCGGCATTATAAACACGAGCCGGATGTAGTCTGGATTCCGCCGGAAAAGAGGATGCATTTCCAGCTCTTTGAAAGGGGATTCACCCTCCAGGAAGCCAGGGAAGAGGCAAAGAGATGTCTTACCTGCGGTCCCTGCATTTCCTGCAAGGCATGCATCTCCATCGGGCTCCAGGATGAGCTTCCGACGGTGACTGTGCATGAAGAGCGCTGCAGCGGCTGCGGGATCTGCACGTCCATTTGTTACTACAGTTCCGCGCAACTAAAACGCGTCGCGGACAACAAGCTAAAATCAACGACAGACATGTTCCAGTGCAAGGCATGCGGAATGTGCGTAGTCGCCTGCCCGACATTAGCCAGGGAACTGATCGGTTGCGACCTGGAAGCAAAATATAGCGGAGCGGTTGCAGCTCTGTAATCTATTAAGACGGGAAAGGATGCTATCCATGGATGAATACAGACCTAAAATTCTCTGTTTCAAATGCAATTTCGGCTGGGGTTACCTGGACGACAAAAAAGAAATCACCGCGATCATGAAAAACATGGTCCCTGTCACATGCAGCGGGAAAGTGGATTCAACGCATATTCTTACTGCCCTCAAGGAGGGGGCGGACGGAGTGCTGGTTCTTGGCTGCAGCCAGGGAGAATGCCATTTCCAGGACGGCAATTACCAGACGGGTAAGAAGATCCTGCTCCTGAAGAAGGTCCTCACCTCCTTCGGCATAGAGCCAGAACGGGTGCGGATGGTATTCAACGTCGATCCTGACGGCAACAAAATCCCTACGGAAATCGAAAACATGAAAAATGAGATCTCCCCTCTCGGGCCGATTAATATCGGGAAATGCGCCATGGCCTCCTAAAGCACGAGGAAACGGCCGGAATATTTAATAAGGCTTTAAATCGGAAAAAACCGGCGCTAGCCGGAAACTTAAGTGCAGTACATGGGGGTGCGAATATGGCGGTAAAACCGAAGGTCGCAATTTACTGGCTCGGGGCGTGCGGGGGGTGCGATGAAGCAATAGTCGATCTGAATGAGGCCATCCTCCATGTTGCCAACGCGGTGGAAATTGTCCTATGGCCGGTAGCCATGGATTTTAAATACTCATCCATAGAAAAAATGAACGACGCTGAGATCACTCTCTCAATTATCCACGGAAATGTACGAAATTCCGAGCATGCGGAGATGGCGATGCTCCTCAGGAGAAAGTCGCAGATGGTGCTTTCTTTCGGCGCCTGCGCCAACTATGGCGGCACTCCCGGCCTGGCGAATTTCAGATCGAAGAGTGATATCTTCAACTGGGTCTACAGGGACTCCCCTACAGTGGTGAACCCCAAAGGAGTCTTTCCCCAGACGATTTCGGAAACAAACGGAAAGAGACTGACCCTGCCGGAGATTTACGACCATGTCTACGCGCTGAACCAGGTGATCGATGTGGATTATTACCTCCCCGGCTGTCCTCCCCCTCCCGACCTGATCCTCAATGCCGTTTCCGCGGTTTTAAGCGGCAAGCTCCCTCCCAAGGGGACCACGCTCTCCCCGCATATGGCCATGTGCGACGCGTGCGAAAGGAACAAGACGAAACCTTTCAAAATCGAGATAAAAGAGGTGAAAAGAATCCATGAAGTGGATATTGACAATGAAACATGCTTTCTCGCGAAGGGGGTCATCTGCATGGGGCCGGCGACCCGGTCGGGGTGCGGCAACACCTGTGTCTCGACAAACTTCCCCTGCCGGGGGTGCTTCGGGCCGGTAAGCCATTCCTGCGACTCGGGAGCGAAATTCCTCTCTGCCATAGCGTCACTGCTCCAGGCGGAGAACGACGATCAGGTCGAAAGAGTCGTCGACACCGTAGTGGACCCTGCCGGCTATTTTTACCGCTTCACCCAGGCTGCGTCGATCCTGCACAAGTTCGATGAAAACACGAACCGGAGGTGCCCGTAATGGCGGACAAAATCACTATCAGCCCGATAACCAGGCTCGAAGGGCATGGGAAGATCGAGATATTCCTGAACGATAAGGGGGAGGTGGATGACGCTTTCTGGCAGGTGGTCGAACTCCGGGGTTTCGAGAGATTTTGCATCGGCAGGCCGGTCGAAGAGATGACCCGTATCGTTCCCAACATCTGCGGGGTCTGCCCCTCCGCGCATCACATGGCTGCTACCAAGGCGCTCGATCAGGTGTTCGGAGTAGAGCCGACCCCCGCTGCGAGGCTGATCCGCGAACTGGAGTTCAACGCCTTCTATATCGAAGACCATTACATCCACTTCTTCTTCCTTGCCGCCCCCGATTTCGTGGTTGGTCCGCACGCGGACCCGAAGGAGAGAAACATCCTTGGCGTAATAGGGAAGGTCGGCAATGAAATCGGCCTTAAGGTAATTGACATAAGAAAGAGAAACAGAGACATCATCAGGCACATCTTCAGCAAGGCCCCTCACCCCGAGGGCGGTCTTCCCGGTGGAGTGCCGCGAGGCTTCACCGAAGATGATCGTAAATGGGTAAAAGAAACCGCGGACCTATCGGTCGATTTCGCGCAGTTCGCCATCAAGCTCTTCAAAGACTTGGTGCTGGGAAACAAGGAGTATGTGGACCTTATAACCAGCGAGGCGTATAAGCTAAAGACCTATTACATGAGCCTTGTGGATGATGACAACAAGGTGTCTTTCTACGACGGCAAGGTGCGGGTTGTCAATCCCGACGGCAAGGAGTTCGTGAAGTTCGACCCAACCGCGTATACCGACCATATCGGTGAGTGGGTGGAGCCTTGGACCTACATACGGCTCACTCATTTGAAAAAACTCGGATGGAATGGCCTTACCGAGGGCGACAAGACTTCTCTCTATCGCGTTGCGCCTTTGGCCAGATTGAATGTGGCGGACGGAATGAAAACCCCCCTTGCCCAGAAAGAGGCGGATTTCATGTTTGAGGTGCTGGGGGGAAAACCGGCCCACAACACCCTCGCCATGCACTGGGCAAGGCTTATCTGCGCACTCCAGGCGGCGGAGCACAACCAGATGATTGCCAGTGATCCGCTTCTGACGAGTAAAGACATCAAGAATATGAATTTCAAAATAACCGGCAAAGGGGTGGGCTGCGTGGAGGCGCCTCGCGGCACCCTGTTCCATCATTATGAAACGGACGAGAAGGGGATACTGACAAAAGCCAACCTGATCGTGGCGACGCAGAATAACGCGGCGCCGATCTGCATGTCCATCAAAAAGGCCGCCCAGGCATTCGTTAAAGGCCCGGATGTAAAGGAGGGGTTTTTGAATATGGTCGAAATGGCATTCAGGGCCTATGACCCGTGCCTCTCATGCGCAACCCACGCCCTTCCCGGGGAAATGCCCCTGACAGTTTCAATCAGGGATTGTTCGGGAGAGGTTATCAGGGTCATTGAAAGAGGCGGAGAGATTGGCTGATAAAGAGATCAGGATTCTGATTCTGGGACTGGGCAATCCAATTCTTTCCGATGACGGGATCGGCTTGATCCTCACTGAAAGCCTCAAAGGCAAATTCCCCGGCGTAGATACGGCATCGATTATCCTAGCAGGGCTGGAACTACTGGACATCCTCGTAGGGTATGACCATGTATTTCTGATCGACGCCGCAACAGGAACGGGTGGAGAGCCCGGCGAGCTGAAAGAGATCAAGGACGGCAAAGGCTCTCTCCATCTCTTTACTTCTCATGGAGTGAATTTCTTCGCTATTCTCAAGCTGGGAAGGGATATGGGCTTGAAAATGCCGGAGCCCGCGGCGGTTTTTGGAATAGAAGTTGGGAATGCGACGGATTTCGGCATTGCCCTGTCGCCGGCACTTCAGTACGCGCTCCCTTATCTGGAAGAGGAGATAACAGAAAGGATTCGGGAAATTAAAAGGTCTTTTTAAAAAAGAATTTTCTCTTCAGAATCTTTCGATCCATACTCTGCAATCTCCCAAGCTGAACTCGTGGCTTTTCTGTATATAAAAGCCCCCGTTTTTCTTGGACATGGAATTAATGTCCAGGGAAGAAGATGGAATAGGAGACCGTACCCTCTGTTGCAACGGAGGGAGAACGTTGCGTGATCGGAACTGGGACAGAATACAAACATTGGAGCGTCAACCGCAAGTAGGATGCCGTTCTTCGCATGGTGTGCGGCGAGGCCCCAGATGCCCTCTCCCGTGAGTTGAGCTGCGAAATCTACCGTTGCAAAGTGGCACAAGAAAGCACTCCAGAGGATGGAAGAAGCCCTCAAATTTATATAAAGAGACCCTCTTTCGGCGGGGCTTGACGCCGCCCATGCGCCGCATTCGGTGAAATAAGCATGGAGAACGTGCTGTCACGCGAAAAGAAAATTGATTATTGGCTCCGCTTTCCGTTATGCTCTTAGTGGCAGCAAATTTTTGAAGCCGAAACGCCATTGGTGCCTTGTGACCGTTCAAGAGCGTGGTCCGGGGGATAAGCGGCAATATCATTGGTGAAGCGTTTGCTATCCCGTTTAAGAGAGAGCCAATTTCGACATCTCCTATTTTTCAGCTTGCCCTACTTTATAGCAGGAGGCTGGTATATACATTGAAACTCTACCGTTAAATCAACGACAATAAGCATAGCAATTTCCATAGGTTAGCTTAAACTACTTAAGAGGAAGTTGAAGCGATGAGCGCTACGATCTCCAAATCCACCGAGGTAATTCGTGGGACACCTTGCATAATTTCCAGTTCAAGTTATGTATGGTGTCCCCCGAAAAATGATGTCTTCCCTGATCTCGAGAGGGCGACACCACAATAGGTTACCGGCGTACCCCCTCCGGCTATTTCCTCAGGGTACTCCCCCCGCTCTGTCGTGGGCCTCAAAGAGTTTGACAGTTCCGGGAATATGCCGTTATAAAACTACCGTCGCTACAAAATGTCTTTTCGGACCCTCCTTAGCTTTCCTCATCCTTGCTCCAGAAGAATATCATCATTGGGGTAGTGGTGCTATGCTCATTAATTAGCTGCTGGGTGCTGACCAGCCTCCATCCTACCTTGGCCATTTGATCTAGGTGATCTTGTAAATCAAGCGCCAAGAGATCATTTACAGGGTAATGCTTGGACGTGAATGTATATTCTTTCGCCATTGCAGTTATCCTCCTTCGGGATTTCTTACAAACAAACTGGGCTTTGGTGTCACTGCTTTTACGACGACCTTTTGCGGCTATTACCGCTTCTCATTTGTAACGTACTTTTTACAGGTATATTTCCTGAGAGGCCAATTCCATCTCTTGCATAGCCAATTGCACCCAAGATTGCACCAATACATCAAAAGGGTCTTCACCCTAAACCGGTATAATTTTCCTATAGCTTTTAAGCAAAAATAATTTGGGCGAAATTATGCAGACTTAAGGCTCTGGTCAAGATTAAATTAGAAGCGTGGATTCACACTTTAGCAATAGCCTCAACTATGAGCACAAGAAAGAGCTCAAGAACATCCCGATTTCACTCTCCACTATATCCTTTGTCCTGCTGCCAATCAAAAGGCACCCCGGTTCTTGATGCCTCTATAGCCAATGACTCCAGTTCCTTTTCAAGGGCCGTAACGCTTTCTTCATCTGCTTTTATTTCATAATACAGATCCTTGTATTCCCTGCGGTTTTTTTGTGGACTGCCGTACATTGCAGTAGGTGCCCCGATCGCGTCGCTTTCTGCCATTCTGAAGTGAACTACTTTCAGCTTTGCCTGCTTCTTAGAGATCGTATCCTTTTTCATCCTGATCTGTGCATGCAGCTCCGCAAACCGGCTGCGCCACCAGTTTTCATCATGGCCCCCGTGGAGAAGCCCAGCCCAATTCGGTGGCCGATATTTTTTGGAATTTTCTGCCTGGTGAGGCGAAGCCTCTCTCTTTATAGAATCCCTTTTTTTGGCTCCCTTTTCATATTCACCCGGAATTTCTATGGGATTGTCAGAAAAATTGACCGTACCACTCTCATCCGTCCACTGATACATACCAGGATCGGAGCCGTTTGGCGCGGTGCTGGCCGTGCGCAAGGGAATGAAACAAATTCCCAGGAATGTCGCTATTGCTGGAAGAAAAAATTTCATTTCAGTTCTCCCTGATGGAGCAAGATCGCGTTGTCTTCTATCTAATACAGCGGCGAGCATTAGCTTGATCAATACAAATTCAATAATTTTCAGAAGTTGGCAAAGAAGAGTTCAAATGTCGCACGTATGACTGCTCAGCGCAGCAAGGGACATTCAGGGTTAGAAAGCTGTTCTTAAGTAACTTAAGCTAACCTATGGAAAGTGCATTGTTTTTTCACTATTAGTTCAACTTTGGCGTTTCAATATAAGTTATTTTCTGATACGGGGGGGCCAAATACGGCGTGGAAAGTTCTTGAATGACTACATGCAAAGCTTAGACCCCAACTACCTCCATTATCTCAATGGTATATCATAAGACAATTGCCAGTAAATGGCACTTTACTGCACTGTGGGGCTACCTCACCTTGGGGAGCCGCATCTCTCCAATTAAGACTCCCAGAGAAGTAGACCTCTGACGGTGTTCGATAACATGTTATGTTGATCTCAACATAAACTAATTATCAAGGATGACGCGATTGGTAACACCGCAAAAAATCACAGACTTCCTCAATGCCAGTAATTTAAGCATCCATATCCTGCCGGTGAGTAAGAAACACATACTTTCAGGGGCTCATTACCAGGTTCACGAACAGGACATGATACAGTCGGTTACGGTTTTTTCGGGATCAAACACCAACCCATTCTGCCAAAATCAATCTGAGCAACTTCGCCAGGCCCGGTCTTGGCCATTCGCATTGTAACTCTCTGCCCTCCGAATTCACGCACTTGTCGGGGGTCGCGATAGAGGGTGCTGTAGCTTACCGCCACGCCCATGCGAACAAGCTTTATTTAGGCCTTTCAGGGTCAACTCCTCATTTTCCAGCCAGCCGAGAAGCAGCTCGAGGTGTGGCAGCATGGGGGCACATGCACCCAGTTCCAAGTTCTTGGTGCCCCTGCAGTGCGTTGCGCGGATGACTATCTAGGCAGTTTCTGCCAGTCGGTCTTCCGGTACGTTATCGTTGAACCCACGCATTTCAGCAATCCGCAGATAGGAGCGAATCGTGTTCCGATCCACGACGATCGCACGCGATATACGTCGGATACAGTCTTTTGCTTTTGCCTTGCGCAGAATATCAAGAACATCTGTCACAACATATTCCTTGTATCCCATGTCACCTCCATTAAGCGAATGAAAGGAGACATAGTACAGGTTGTAGTCTGCGCCATGCAAAAGATTTCTCAGGATGGGTGAATGCTCGTGTAAAATCACAACCGGGACTTCGCAAACCGGGATGGAGTTCATCCCAGTTTCTGCCCGTATTCGTTGAATAGCAATAGTTTTCGGCTTTTTTTCTCAATTTTGTCAAGGAGTTTGTCCGCATTGCCGGATGTTATCTTGGGCAATATACCACCACATTTCATCAATATCGTTTGCAGCCTCTGGTCGCTCGAGGATTCTCAACATCAGCCGGTTGCCAGGCGCCGTTTGTACCAACGATCCGTTCAAATCATTGTTGAATTATACCGCTTCGCGGTAGCTAAAAGCAAAAAGACTTGAAAAAGCAATAAAATCGCCCTTCAATTCCCACCTTTATTTCATGGTCGGCATGGCAAATTCTGCCCCCTTAAGCCCCCCTCTGGGCCAACGGGTTGTTATTGTCTTAAGTCTTGTATAAAAAAGCACCCCATCTGGTCCATGCATATGCAAATCGCCGAACAGCGACCGTTTCCACCCTCCAAAACTGTGGAATGCCATGGGAACGGGAAGTGGAACGTTGATCCCCACCATTCCCGCCAGGACCCGACTAGCGAATTCCCGCGCGGTATCACCATCACGGGTGAAAATGGCGGTGCCGTTGCCGTATGCGCTGTCGTTCACCATCTTCAAAGCGGTTTCAAAGTCGGGAACCCTCAGAACTGAAAGGACAGGACCGAATATCTCTTCCCGATAAATACCCATAACCGGAGTAACCCGGTCAAACAGGCATCCGCCTAGGAAAAAGCCGTTTTCATGGCCGGCAACCTGTAACTGCCGACCGTCTACCACCAGCTCTGCCCCCTCCCGAACGCCAAGGTCAACATAGCCTCTCACCTTCTGCATATGCTCCCGTGTAACCAGCGGCCCCATTTCCACATCGGCAGCAAGGCCAGGGCCTACCTTGAGGGTTTTCAGCCGACCGGCCAGTTTTTCGATCAGTGCATCGCCCACTTGGTCACCTACGACAACTACCACGGAGATGGCCATGCAGCGCTCTCCTGCCGAGCCATAGGCCGCTCCCATCAAGGCATCAACGGCCTGCTCAAGATCCGCATCAGGCATTACAATAGCGTGATTTTTCGCCCCCCCCAGGGCCTGCACCCGTTTCCCTTTGGCCGAAGCAGTAGTGTAGATATGTTCAGCGACGGGAGTGGATCCGACAAAACTGACCGCGGCGATCTGCGGGTGGGCAATGAGAAGATCAACTACCTCCTTGTCTCCGTTCACCACGTTCAGCGCCCCATCGGGGAGCCCCGCCTGCGTCATGAGTTCGGCGAGCCGCATTGCGCATCCGGGGGTCTTTTCCGATGCCTTCAATACAAAGGTGTTGCCGCAGGCCAGGGCTACAGGGAACATCCACAGCGGCACCATTGCCGGGAAGTTAAAAGGGGTTATCCCTGCACAAACCCCGAGCGGCTGATGTACGGAATGGCTGTCAATACCCGTACCCACGTTTTCGGAATAACTTCCCTTGAGTAGGTGGGGGATGCCACAGGCAAACTCCACTACCTCGATACCGCGGGTTATCGATCCGCGGGCATCACTGAGCACTTTGCCGTGCTCACTTGTAATAAGGCCAGCCAGTTCATTTGCATGCTGTTCAAGTAACTCCTTGAAGCGGAACAAAACCCTGGCCCGTCTTAGGGGTGGAGTGGCCGCCCAGTCAGGAAATGCCGCGGCAGCGGCGGCGATGGCCTGTTGAGTTTCTTCCCTTGAGGCAAAAGCAACCAGTTTCATTACATTCCCCGTTGCCGGATTGTAAACCTCCCCGTATTGACCGCCTGTACCGGGCACAACTTTACCGTTGATGAAGAACCCCACTTTTTGCGGAGTCTGAATAGTGCCGGCTGTTCTTTCACTCATAACCGGGCTGTTTTCAGTTGCATGAATAGTCATTAAAGATTTACTCCTTTTGTCAGAGTATAGTCGGGGTTTGATTATTTTCAGACCTTCTGCTCCGGTCTCGCCTTTATCCCCGCAAAAGCGATCCCATCGGCATTCAGGCGCAGGTCTGTTTCCACCATCCGCCAATCCTCAGACGTCAGGATGAGGCCTGCCCGATATGCCAGATTTGCAAAATTATTCCTTAATTCTGTTACAAAACGACTTCGCAAAACCTCGAACTCTTCTTTACCGCTCCTTGCCTGCACGTAAAGGCTCTCACTGAAATTCAGATGCTCAAGAAGCTGCTCGCTGGCGGCGTTCAGATCCCGCAGTTCCCCGAAGTGGGTTAAAAACGCGCGGTTGGCCCCTGAGGCGAGGATCAGCTTCAAGGTTTCTTTGGCTGCGGTCGGGTCAAATTCCGTGGGGCTCGTAGACGGGAAAATAAACAGGCCATTTCTCTGGAGGCCGGGATAAGCCAGCCCGAAGGAATCTCCTGTAAAAATCCCGCCTAGGACCGGATCAAAAAGACAAAAATGATGATTAGCGTGTCCCCGGGTGTAGATGCAATGCAGCTTCGCCCCATGGAAAGGGAGTTCTTCACCATCCTCCAGAATGCGAACCCGATCGGCAGGGACGGGCTGGATATCGCCATACAGCCGCACGAACGCTTCTTCGCCATAGACGTTTTTCGCGCTTGCCAACAGTTTAGCGGGATCGATCAAGTGTTTTGCCGCACGGGGATGGGCCAATACCATTGCTTCGGGACATGCCTCCAGAAGCGCAAACGCGCCCCCGGCATGGTCGAGATGAACATGGGTGACCGCAATCCATCTTACCCTCTCACGTTCGATTCCCTCCTCCCTTAAGGCCTCCAGCAAAAGGGGAACGGCGTGCAAGGTATTGGTTTCGACAAGATAAGCTTCCCCTTCCTCATGAACAAGAAAAGATGCCGCAAACCCGGGCTGGATATAGTGACAATCAATGATTCTGATCCTGCGATTCATTCATAGCCTCCCTTTCTCGAATTTACGAGGCGTCAAATCATGTCGGGAGTGTGCGGTTTATCGCCTGTTCGACGGAGATTGCCATGTAGGTCCTGTGGCTCTGGCAATAAGCTGGTCGTTTTCGTCTCGAACATCGCACTCCACCCGGCCGTTAGTCTTCCCGTTTTTGACAACTTTACCCAGTGCAAGGAGCTTTCCCTTCCATACCGGCTTCACGTATTTTATCATGAACTCTCCCACCACTAAACTGCCATTGCAGTTCTAGTGGGGGTTTCCTGCTTCAATCGAGAACTGCGGACCGGCTTTGTGGCCGGTACGGCTGACACTCTCTCCACAGGCGTTGGCGCCGAA
>Ga0326727_10005282_pt1 | contig 37150 bp, 20 predicted proteins | sample MB2enrmetagenome_FD_207643 | JGI IMG/M metagenome (GOLD analysis project Ga0326727, IMG submission 207643) | Lab enriched peat soil microbial communities from McLean, Ithaca, NY, United States - MB29MY | ecosystem: Environmental > Terrestrial > Soil > Wetlands > Peat | place: USA: New York... | reverse complement strand
ACCGCAACATCGCCATGAATAAAGAAATCCTGGTGGCGATTTTGGATGGCGCGTCGCAGATTGCCGTCCCGGCTTTTGTCTCGACCCTCGCCATCTGCATTGTTTTCGTGCCCATGTTTTTCCTGACCGGCGTCGCCCGGCACCTCTTTATCCCCCTGGCGGAGGCGGTAAGTTTCGCCATGCTGGCGTCCTACCTTTTGTCCCGAACTCTGGTGCCCACCATGGCGCGGTATTTGCTCCGCGGCCACGAGCATGATGCGGATGCGGCGAGTCTGGCGGCGCAGGCCCAGCGCCACTTTTTGGCGCGCCTTCAGTTGCGGTTTGAGCACGCCTTCGAGCGCTGGCGCGGAAATTACAAGCGTTGGCTGGGGATCTGCCTGCACCATCGCGCCTGGCTGGCGGTGGGGGTTTTAAGCGCCGCCGCCGCTTCGTTCCTCCTGGTTCCCTGGATAGGCCAGGACTTTTTCCCCAAGGTTGACAGTGGCCAGTTCACCTTGCACTTGCGCGCTCCTACCGGCACGCGAATCGAGGAGACGGCGCGGCTTTGCGATCACGTGGAGAATTCCATTCGGGAACAAATTCCTCCTCAGGAAGTCACCAGCATTATCGATAACATCGGGTTGCCGTATAGCAGCGTGAATCTTGCCTACAGCACCTCGGCTCCCATCGGCACCGGGGATGCTGACATTATGGTCGCGCTGTCTGAAGACCATCACCCCACGGCGGAGTACGTCCGCAGGCTGCGGCTCAAATTGGCTCAGGAATTTCCTGGCGTAACGTTTTACGTCCTGCCCTCGGACATGGTCAGCCAGATTCTGAATTTCGGCCTCCCGGCGCCCATCAATGTTCAGGTGGTGGGCCAAAACCTGACGGCCAATCGCCGATTCGCCGAGGGGCTGATGCGTAAACTCAAGTACATTCCCGGCGCGGTTGACTTGCGCATTCAGGAACCTTTTAACCTGCCCCGGCTCCAGGTTGACATTGACCGTACCCGGACGGCGCAGGTAGGCCTTACCACCAGCAACGTCGCCAGCGACGTTCTGGTTTCCTTGAGTGGGAGCTTCCAGACTGCTCCGACATTCTGGTTGGACCCGCGCACCGGCGTGAGCTACAGCATCACCACTCAGACGCCGCAATACCGGGTGGACACGCTCCAGGATCTCCAAAACATTCCCATCTCGAGTTCCAGCGGTTTTCCCCCGCAGATCCTGGGTAATCTGGCCACTATCCGCCGCGGCGCATCGCTGGCCGCAGTCTCGCATTATAACGTTCAACCTGTAGTCAACATTTACGGCGCCGTGCAGGGGAGGGACTTGGGGGGAGTGGCTGGCGACCTCGACCGCATGGTGGGTGAGAGCCAGAAGGATTTGCCGCGCGGCTCGCGGACCATTGTGCGCGGGCAGATTGATACCATGCGCTCGTCCTTCTCGGGACTGCTGGCCGGGCTGGTCTTCTCGATTGTGCTGGTTTACCTCCTGATCGTGGTGAACTTCCAGTCCTGGGCGGACCCGCTGATCATTATTTCCGCTTTGCCGACGGGGCTCGCGGGGATCCTTTGGTTCCTGTTCGCGACCCGCACCACCTTCAGTGTGCCGGCCATGATCGGCGCCATCATGTGCGTGGGTGTCGCCACGTCCAACAGCATCCTGGTGGTCAGTTTTGCCAAGGAAAAACTGGCCGAAGGTCTCGATGCCTCGACGGCCGCGCTGGAGGCCGGCTTTACGCGCTTCCGGCCGGTCATCATGACGGCCCTCGCCATGATCATCGGCATGGTGCCCATGGCTCTGGGTATGGGCGAGGGCGCTGAGCAGAACGCCCCGTTGGGGCGAGCGGTGATCGGTGGGCTGCTGTTGGCAACCGTGGCCACGCTGTTTTTCGTTCCCACGGTGTTCAGCATGGTGCATGGGAGATCGGGTGATCGGAAGATCGGGTGATCGGGCCATTGTGCCATTTGGCCATCGGATCATTTGGTCATTGGGAGATCGGGTGATCGGGCGATCAGACGATTTGATGATCGAGAGATCGGGACCCAAGTTGGCAATGCAGCCCTCTCCCCAAGGGAGAGGGCGGGATTCTCGAGTTTCGAATTTCGAGTCTTGAATTTCGAGTTTCGATTTTCGAATTTCGGTTTTCGAGTTTCGATCTTGCGGAGGGGCTGAATGAAGGTTGAAGAGAGCGACTATGTCGAAACCCGCGGAGCAGCGGGGAAAGGATCGGGCACTACGTCCTCCGCTGTTTCCAAGGTTATTGTGTGGCTGATCCTGCTGCTCATCGTTGCGGGCGTCGTTGTCTATCGGGGGATTTACACTCGCGTCCGCGCAGCCGCCGAGGTGAAGGTCGAGACGCGTGAGCTTGCCGTGCCCTCCGTTTCTGTCACTCGGCCCAAACAGAGCGCCCCACAACAGGAGATCATTTTGCCGGGGAATGTCCAGGCATTTATTGAAGCTCCGATCTATGCCCGCACGACGGGCTATCTGAAGAAGTGGTACGTGGACATTGGCGGGCGGGTGAAAAACGGCCAGCTTCTGGCGGAAATCGATACTCCGGAATTGGACCAGCAACTCCAGCAGGCGCGGGCAGATTCCGCGACGGCGAAAGCCAACTACGAACTAGCGCAGACCACGGCGGCGCGTTACGAGTTCCTGCTGAAGAGCGATTCGGTCTCGAAGCAGGATGTCGACAACACGGTGGGCGACGAGCACGCCAAAAAGGCCATGGTGGATTCGGCCACGGACAACGTCAAGCGGCTCGAGCAATTGCAGTCCTTCGAGAAGGTCTATGCACCTTTCGACGGTGTCCTTACCGCGCGCGAGACCGATATCGGGCAGTTAATTGTTGCCAATAGCAGCGCTAGCGTCGCAAAAGAGCTGTTCCGCGTCGCGTCCATTAATCCCCTACGCGTGTACGTGAACGTGCCGCAGGTGGATTCACCCTCGGCAGTGCCCGGCGTGGAGGCTTATTTAACCATGCCCCAGTATCCGGGAAAGCGCTTCCCCGGCAAAATCGTGCGTAACGCCGAGGCCATCGAACAGGCGTCCCGGACGCTCCTGACGGAAGTGGACGTTGCCAACTCCAGCGGAGAAATCCTGCCCGGGGCTTATGCTGAAGTCCATTTGAAATTACCCGCGGCAAAATCGACGGTCATTATCCCGGTGACGAGTTTGATCTTCCGCTCGGAAGGCTTGCGCGTCGCGGTGGTCCGCCAAGGCCATGCGGCCATGCTCCCCATTGCCCTGGGAAGAGATTTTGGGACCGAAGTCGAAGTGGTATCCGGGCTGGACGTGAGCGACGAGGTCATTACCAATCCCCCGGATTCGTTGGTCGACGGAGAAGAGGTCCGGGTGGCAGCGCCGGGAACAAATCAGTGGGGGACACAGTAGATCGGGAGATCGGGTGATCGGATGATCGGGTGAACAAAACCCGAGCGAGGGAAGCGTATGCTCGACAAACATTTCGATCTTCGTGATCGCACGAAACGGTTTGCGTTGCCCATCCTAAAGCTCTGCGACTCGCTCCCCAAGACGGAGGCTGCCCGCGCCATTAGCCGCCAACTTCTCCGCTCCGGGACGTCGGTTGCGGCGAACTATCGGGCCGCCGGTCGAGCCCGCTCGCGAGCTGAGTTCGTGGCCAAAATGGGGGTGGTCGTCGAGGAAGCTGACGAGTCGGTTTTCTGGCTGGACCTGCTAGTGGAGAGCGGAATGATCGCCAAAGCTCGCTTGAACGACCTCGTTGCCGAAGCAAACGAACTGGTTTCCATTTTTGTCGCCTCTCAGAAGACTGCGAGAGGGATCAGGAGATCGGGTGATCGGATCATCGGATGATCGGATGATCGCGTGAACAAAAGCCCATGGAGTGGTGGGATGATCGGGAGAACACACGGAGTGGTGAACGGGAGAACGTGGCAAGCGCGAGAGTTCTTTGAGGTACTGCGTCTCGTGCTCACCCAATCTCCTCATCTGCGGATCACCAGATCGCTCGGAGAGGTCTTTGTTCACCCGATCACCCGATCACCCGATCTCCTGATCTCCCGATCACCCGATCACCCGATCTCCCGATCCTTCTGCCTTCTGCTTTCTGCTTTCTGCCTTCTGCTTTTTGCCAGCGGTTGCACGATTGGGCCGAAATACACGCGGCCCAGCATCGCAACGCCGAGCGCGTACAAGGAGCTCACGCCCAGCGGTCCGCAGGGCGAGTGGAAACCCTCGCAGCCTCAAGACCAAGTGCTGCGTGGCAATTGGTGGGAGATTTTCGGCGACCGCCAACTGAATGAGCTCGAGGAGCGCATCGAAGTCTCAAACCAGAATCTGAAGATGGCGGAAGCACAGTTTCGCCAGGCGCGCGACCTGATTGGCATTAATCGCGCGGGTTTGTATCCGACGGTCAGCGCAGGCCCCTCGACGGTGGTGGAGCAAACTTCCAAGAATGCTCCGCAGCCCGCGGGTAACGCGGGGAAAACGGCGGGTGACTTGGTGCTGCCTTTCGACCTCTCCTACGAGGTCGACGCCTGGGGACGGATCCATCGCGCCGTCGAGGCCGCGCGGGAGAACGCTCAAGCCAGCGCCGCCGATCTCGAAACTGCGCGATTGAGCATTCACGCGGAACTGGCGTCCGATTACTTCGCACTGCGGGGGCTGGACGCGCAAAAGCAATTGTTGGACACAACCGTGGTCGCTTATAAGAAGGCGCTGGAACTGACCCGGAATCGTTACGTCGGCGGACTGGCGGCGGGGGCGGAAGTGGCGCAGGCTGAGACGCAACTTGAAACCACCGAGGCCCAGGATATTGATGTGGGAGTGGCGCGCTCTCAATACGAACATGCGATTGCCGCCCTGGCGGGCCAGCCGGCTTCGACATTCTCGATACCGGCGTCGCCGCTCAACCTCAGCCCTCCCAAGATCCCGGTGGGTGTACCCTCCGACTTGCTCGAACGCCGGCCTGACATCGCGGCGGCAGAACGCCGCACGGCCGCCGCCAACGCCCAAATCGGCTTCGCCAAGACTGCCTACTACCCCACGCTGACGCTGGGCGCCGGGGCAGGAGCGGAAGGATCGACGTTCACCAATTGGCTGGCCTGGCCCAGCCGCTTCTTTGCGTTAGGCCCTACCTTGCTTGAAACACTTTACGATGCCGGGCTGCGCCATGCCACCACCGACCAAGCCCAGGCGGCTTATGACGCCAACGTGGCGGCCTATCGCCAGAGCGTCCTCACCGCCTTTCAAGAGGTCGAGGATAACCTGGCGGCCTTGCGCATACTGGAACAGGAAAGCGCGAAGCAACAGCAAGCTGTGCAATCCGCTGAGCACTCCCTGGCGCTTTCCACGAACCGCTACAAGGGCGGGCTGGTGACCTATTTCGAGGTGATCAACGCGCAAAGCATTGCCTTGAGCGATGAGGTGACTGCCGTAAATATCCTGACGCGCAGGATGAATTCGAGCGTCCTCCTCATCAAAGCGCTGGGCGGCGGGTGGGATGCCTCCAGCCTTCCATCCTTCGCGTCCAAGGGACAAACTCCAGCGAGCCATTCGAACCAGGGCGCGACGCCTTAGGGAGGGAATAAAGGCAAAACGCAATGGTCAAAAGGCAACACCGGAACCGAGAAATGAAAGTCAAGCCTTCGTCACCCCAGCGCAGGCGGGGGTCCGTGTCACGATATCGAGCTGGATTCCCGCCTTCGCGGGAATGACGTGACCTTCGACGGCGCAGCGAGGAATCTCGCTCCGCTCTGCGTGACATAAACCCGTAAGTGGTTTATGTCATGCAGGTTAGGGGTCGCCGGACTTCGGCGATAAAAGCTCGGAATGACAAGCGTGACGGTAGTTGGATAAGTCATGTTAAAGATTACGATTCACAATTCCACCAATGCGGCTACCCTGAATCTGGAGGGAAGGCTTGCCGGCCCCTGGGTGGGCGAACTGGAACGAAGCTGGCGCGCGGTGAAAGATGACTCGGCAGACAAGCCAGTGATCGTGGACCTCTGCGAAGTCACCTTCGTCGATGCCGAGGGCAGGAAGCTTCTCAGTTCGATGTACGAGGAGGGAGCCCGCTTGAGGACCTTTGGCTGTATGGCGAAAGGCATTGTGGAGGAAATCGTCCAGGAGCACAGCCGGGCAATTCTAAATTCTAAATTCTAAATTGAAGAGCTTGTGATGAGTTTATGCTCGACATACACGGCCGGGGGAACGGCTTCGCCATTGAGGCACTGAAGGGCAATGGGCAGAATCTTGCCCCCATATTTCTCCGGGAAGTAAGCCACCGCGCCGATGAGGGGGCTATCGTTTTTCGAGATCTCCTCTTCCAGGCCTTCATCCGGCCCCCAGCCTTGCGCCATGATCGCAGTAGTTTGTTCTCGAGCTGCCTCGCGGACGGCGCGGATGGCGCCGCGCGCGCTATTGTCATTTGCGGCCGCGATGAGCAAGTGCTCGCCGTCAGCCAATGAACCGAGCACGCGGCGGGCGGCCAAATAACCACCCATTTCAGTCCCCTTGCCATTCCTGTGCAGCACGCACTTCTGGTTCAGTTTTGGAAGGACACTCCTCATTCCGTCCAAGGTGCCAATGACGCGCGCGTGTGGAACGGGCCCCGCTTCCGGAATCTCGAGGAGCAGGATGCGATCCGCGCGGCCGCGCCAATGCCTTTTTGCAAACCCCGCCAGCGCCTCACCGCCCGCGATGCCCGCCGCGTAATTATTCACACCGAAGTAGATGGCGCTGGGCATCGGAATGTCGATGGCCAAAGTCGGTATGCCGGCTTTCTGAAACATGTTGGCAAGGACGGGCCCAACGCGATAATGGAACTCGTACTCGATTACGAAGTCCACCTTTTGCGAGATCAGCCAGGCTGCATTCTTGAGAGCTTCCTCGGGGCTGTCGCGATTATCCGTGACCAGTAACTCGAGGTGGAAATTCGCGGCAGCTTCCATCAGGCTTTGGGTCACCTTGCGGGGAAAAGGCTGGTCGCCGGAAAGCTGCGCATATCCGATGCGATAAGCCCGCTGACCCAGAGAGTGCCTGAACCGCTTAGTTTTGCTGTCGCGCAGGACGTAGCCACGTCCTTCCAAGGTGCGCAGCAGCCGAAAAGCGGTGCTGGTGTCGAGGTGGGCTTTTTCAGCGATATCCGTGAGGCGCAATTCCGTTCGCGAACTGCGCAGCACATCCAGGATATCGAGGCCCTTGCCTAGAACCTCGACGTAGTAGCGGGCGGGCCCGGCTTCGGTATGGATTTTCCTATCGGCCCTTTCCTTCAACGATGGCTGTTCTGGTTTCGGCCGCATTGAGACTCTCGCGTTCATCCTCCCTTATCTCTCTGCGATCGTCAAGGATTTTCACTCAATAAAAACAGTTTTTTCTTGACAAACAATCGGCTGGCAGGCTAAAAGGGAGAACATAGCGTCGAGTCGAATGGGTACGGCAGGCCCGCACGATGAACGGCCTTCCTTCCCGGGGTCTATCAAAATCTCCGATGGAGGTAGGTATTATGGTGCGTGTAAAGGCCAAGAGCATCGGCTTTTGGTTGGTTTGTCTCGCGTTACTAATAACAGCTCCACAGGTCTTCGGCCAGTCCATCACGGGCGACATTCTGGGCACGGTCTACGACTCGACGAAAGCCGTGGTGCCGGGCGCTAAGGTCACTCTCACGGCGACGGACACGGGCATCAAGCAAGAGGCCCCTTCCGATGAAAGCGGCAACTACCTGTTTGCCGCGCTGAAGCCCGGCCTCTACAGCGTGCAAGCTTCCAAGGAAGGATTCCAAACCTCGGAAGTAACCAATATCACCCTTCTGGTAGGAGCCCGGCCGCGCGTGGACATCACGCTGCAAGTCGGTGCCGTAAGCCAGACGGTCGAGGTGACGGCGGGAGGCATAGCGCAACTCGAAACCCAAACCTCCTCGATGAACCAGGTGACGCAAGAGTCGGCTGTGGAGAACCTGCCGATTGAGAATCGTAATTTCATCGGCCTGGTCGCTCTATCGGCGGGAGTGGCGCCCATTGGCCAAGGAAACTCCCCGGCCTCCGGTTGGACCGGCGCCGGGCAGGGGCAAGTTACCACCAGCGTGTCAGGAGGGCGGGAATCGGACGAGAGCTTCATTGTTGACGGCATCGAGTCCCGCAACGCCCGCTTCGGCAGCGCCAACCTGCGGCCTTCCTTCGATGCCATCCAGGAGATCAACGTTCAGACCAGCAACTTCTCGGCGGAGTATGGCAGGTCCGCCGCCGTAATCAATACCACGCTGAAATCGGGCTCGAACGCTATTCATGGCGACGTCTATGACTACGTCGAGAACAACAAGTTCAATTCGAACGACTTCTTCTCGAACCTGGCTGGTCTGCCGACGAAGATTGTCCGCTACAACGATTTTGGCGCGACGATCGGCGGCCCGGTGGTCTTACCGCATTACAACGGCCGCGACAGGACCTTTTTCTTTTTCTCTTACGAGGGCCTGCGCAACCCCACAATCACGAATGAGACAGCGCTCAACCCCAGTCCCCAGCAATTGGCTGGGAATCTGGCCGACAATAGCTATGGGACGGGGTTCTTCCCGACCAGTTCGAGTTACTGCCAATCTCTGCCGACTTCGCCCCATTGCGTCAATGTCATTAATCCCGCGACCGGCCAGGCCTTTCCAGGCAATGTGATCCCCACGAGCATGCTCAACCCGGTCACGCAAAAGTGGATTCCCTTTTGGCCGGCTCCCAACGTCGCAAATGCGCCCATTATTGTCCCGGGCGGGTTCCCCAATTACAACTATTTTACGGCGGCTAGGGGTTACGTCAACAGCGATCAATACAATGCTCGGCTCGACCACTCCATAGGCCCACGCGACCAGCTTTGGGGCGCCTTCACGCACGATAATCGCCCCACCTTCGCCCCGGGATCTGAGCCCTTGTCCGGGAGTTCGTGGCCTCTCTCCGATACGCTGGTCACGGTGACGGAGACGCATACCTTCTCGCCCAACATCGTGAACGACGCGCGCTTGGGGTACAATCGAGGCAGGACCTACCTCGTCGGCCAGGGGGCCTTGACGCAAAACTATGCGGCGAGTGTTTTCGGCATGACGAATACCTCTCCTAACCCCTTCGACTACGGCGTGCCCAGTGCCGGGGTCTCCGACTTTAACGATCCGGGATCCCCCGGTGAATCCATTGGGGCGCTCGATCAGGACAAGCAGTTTGTTGACAATTTGAGCATTGTGCACGGCAAGCACAACCTGAAAATGGGGTTCAATTACATCCACGAGTTGTTCAATCAAATTACCGATTTCAGCGGCGTGCCGGGTGTCAGTTTCGGCGGCCTCTTCAGTGGCAACAGCTTAGGGGATTTTTTGCTGGGTGACCCGCTAAATGCCACCGCCTCCGTCGGCGACTCCTCGCAGGACTTGATCAGCAATTTCTACGCGGGATTCTTGCAGGATAACTGGCGCGTTAGTCCCAGCCTCACCGTTAATGTCGGCCTTCGCTACGAGTACAGTCAAACCCCTTGGGACCGCAGCAACAAAACCGGCTGGTTCGATCCCTCGACGCAGATCGTGGAGTATTCCCGCAGCGGCGCCGTGCGGAATGGTATCGTGGATCCCACCTGGAGGAACTGGGCTCCGCGGGTGGGATTTGCCTGGACCCCTTCGTTCTCGCGTAATACGGTAGTGCGCGGCGCGTATGGCATCTTCTACGCCACCGACAACTGGAATGAACTCCAGTTTGAAGTGGTCCTGCCCGCCTATTACTCCACCCAGACGTTGAACTCTGATCCCACCAAGCCGACGCTTTCGATGTCGCAGCTATTTCCGGTGGGCGCCTTTGGGAGTGGAACCTCGGTGCCCTTCAGCCTGGACAAACGCAGCCGCACTCCCTACGTCCAGCAATGGGATTATGACATCCAGCACACGTTCGCGCACAACATGTTCCTGGATATCGGGTACATCGGCAATGTAGGCCAGAAACTTCCCCAGCGGCGGAATGAAGACAACCCATCCTTTGACCCAACGGGCACCATCCCCATCGCCGACCGTGTCCCCTACCCGAATTACAGTTGGATTCTCCTCGACTACAACGGCGGTTGGTCCAGTTACAACGGCCTGGCTACACGATTCACCAAGCGGTTTGGCAGCGGCATGTTCCTCCAGATCGCCTACACCTACAGCCATACGCTTGACCTAGGCAACACGGATGACTTCTCGGCATCCCAGTGTTGTTTCAAGACGATCGATAAAGGAAACGGAGATTACGACGTTCGCCACCGTTTCGTTGCCAGCTACGTGTATGATCTGCCATTCGGCAAGGGCAAGCGCTACTTAGGCGGTGCCTCCGGCGCCCTCAATAAACTGGTCAGTGGTTGGCAGGCGACTGGCATCACCACGTTCTCAACAGGTCAATGGCTTTCCGCCACTCTACCCACAGACTGGCAGGTTTTCGGAGCTTTCTCCACATCCTATCCTGACAAAGTTGGGTCGGCTTATACCCCCAAGGGTACGCGAACCTACGGAAATTGGTACAACTACGATTCGTTTACCTATCCTGGATGCCCAGCAGGGATTGCAGCCCCGACCGCTACAAACTGCCCCGGCGCCATCCACCTCCAGGGAAACTCGGAACGCAATAGCCTGGAAGAGCCCGGCATCAACAACTGGGATATCGCCGCGTTTAAGCGCACCGCGATCACCGAGCGCTTGAACACGGAATTCCGCGCCGAGTTTTACAACGCCTGGAATCACGTCCAGTTCGCCGCTCCAAGTGGCTCGCTTGCTCCCGGAACTTTTGGTGTCATAACGGGTGTGCTCGAGCCGCCCAGGGTAATTCAGTTGGCGTTCAAGCTGATTTGGTAAACTCTGTCGTTGCTGGGGCGGTTCGCGAACCGCCCCTGCGACCCAAAGAAATGACTCACCACAGAGATCACAGCGGCCGCAGAGAAACACGAATTGTTTTTCTCCGTGGCCTCTGTGGCCTCTGTGGTATTTTTCTCTTTGCCAACCCGTGCTAACTCGCCGTCCCATCGAGTTGTCATTCCGTGCGGAACGAGGAGTCTCGCTCTGATCAGTTCCCACGAAGACCAGTGCGAGATTCCTCGCTCCGCTCGGAATGACAACCCCTGCGTTGCGAAGGGGATTTTCATTGATGAAGGTAGGGCAGCGGGCGGGAGGCCCGCAGCACAATCTAATTTGGAGCGAATGCCATGAGAATTGATAGGCTTATTCGACTAATTGCTTTGTCGTCTCTTCCGCTGGTTATTTTCCTCGGCTCGTGTGGGCAAAAAGAAACCGCGCCCCAAGCCGCGCCTGCCGAGAAAGCCAAAGTCACCGTTAATTGGGACAAGGTGGTGACGGTCTCGAAAACCACGCCCACGCTGCAAGTCGTGGTCAACCCACCCTTGCGCCGGGGCTCCCAGATTCACGATCGCGTCTTTCAGGCCTTGCATGATTTGGGCGCCGACTATGTCCGCTACGTGCCGTGGCTGCCCTATCCCAAGCTGGGGGTGGCCGAGCTCGAGCCGCCCGCGGATGGGAAGACCTCTTGGGATTTCTCTTTGCTCGATCCGATGATGGAAGACTTTATGAATGCCCAGACAGGGCATTCGGTGATTATCAATTTCAGCACGATACCGCAGTGGATGTTCAAGACGGAGAAGCCGGTGCCATATCCTGCGGATGCGGACCAAGTGACGTGGGACTACGAGAAGGGTACGGAGTTTCGGGATGCGAGCTTGAAGGAAGTGGGGGACTACTACGCGCGGCTGGTGAGCTGGTACACGCAAGGGGGATTCACGGACGAATATGGGAAGCGCCACGATTCCGGCCATCATTACAAGATCCCGTACTGGGAGGTCCTCAACGAGGTGGACGGCGAACATAACATGACGCCTGAAACCTATACGCACGTCTATGATGCCATCGTTACTGCGGTTCATCGCGTCGATCCGAATATCAAGTTCGTAGGGATGGGACTGGGCGGCACTGGCAAGGAGTACTTCGAATACTTCCTGAACCACAAGAATCACAAGCCCGGGATTCCCATCTACATGATTTCTTACCATTTTTATGCCGGGCCCACCCCCGACCAGACGCCAGAAATTATGCAATACACCTATTGGGAACAGGCCGATCATTTCCTGGACGTGGTCGGGTTCATCCAGGACGTTCGCGCACGGCTCTCGCCGGAGACACAAACGGACACCGACGAACTGGGCTCGATTTCCGCCGATGACGGCGATCAGGGCAAGCCAGGGCACGTAGTGAAGCCAATTCCGAACTCTTACTGGAATCTCTGCGGAGGCCTGTATGCTTACCTTTACGCCGAACTGGCCAAGCGAGGCGTCGAGGTTGCCGGCGAGTCTCAGCTTGTCGGCTATCCCACTCAATTCCCCAGCGTTTCGATGGTTGATTGGACTACGGGGCAGCCCAACGCCCGCTTCTGGGTGCTGAAGCTGTTGCACGACAACTTCGGGGCGGGCGATAAACTGGTCGATACGAGCGTGGACATTCCCTATGTTTACGCGCAGGCCTTTGTGACACGGGATGGCAAGCGGAAACTGCTGCTGATCAACAAGCGGGATCGGTCCTTTGAAGTTTCGACTCCTGCGGCTCAAGGCGCCGGGGTTACGTACGTCGATCAAACCACCAGCTTCCAGCCGCCCGCTTCGGCTCAAGTGGGCGCTACCGCGCTTATCCTGGGCGGCTATGAGGTGGCGGTGGTAACGCTGTAGGGGCGACCCTTGTGGTCGCCCTACTGTTTGATGACCGTGCCATCGTCCTGGCGGATTACTCCCCACCCGCCGTTGAGATGCTCGGGGCCGTCGCGGAAGGGATACTTCGCGGCCAGTTCCTCGTTGACCTCGATGCCCCAGCCCGGCGCATCGCTGGCCCATAGGTAGCCGTCTTTGTAAGCTGCGCAGCCGGTGAAGATCGCCGCTTCCACACCTTGGATGACGCCGCCCTCTTGGATTCCGAAGTTGTAGCTGGCTAGATCGAGGTGCAATTGCGCGGTGTGTCCTACCGGCGAGACGTCTCCCGGACCGTGCCAGGCCGTTTTAACTCCGAACTGTTCCGCGAGGATGGCGATCTTGCGAGTCGGCGTCAGGCCTCCCGCTTGCGACAGGTGGACACGAATGTAATCGATAAGGCGCTCGACTATCAGCGGCCGCCACTCGTGCGGGCTATTAAAAAGTTCGCCCATGGCCAACGAGGTCGAGCACTGTTGGCGAATCTGGCGGAAGTAGTCGATGTCCTCCGGTGAGAGCACGTCTTCCAGGTAGAAAAGCCGGACAGGCTCGAGCTCCTTGGCGAATTGTACGGCTTGATGTGGGCTCACGCGTTCGTGCACGTCGTGAATCAGCTCGATTTCTTCTCCCAGTTGTTTCCGGCACTCTTCGAGCATTTGCCGGGCATGGCGCATGTAAGGACCCGAATCGAAGACGGGGCCGGCGTGCAAACCCTTTCGAGGAGCGCCGCCGCTGGGGCCGTACGCATCCATACCGGGCACGCCCGTCATGATTTTGATACATCGAAATCCCTTTTCCATAGTTTGGCGGGCGCGATCGATGGCCTCCGGTGCGTCCATGCCGCCCACAGTCGCGTAGGTGAGGGCCGCTTCGCGCGCCTTGCCACCCAGCAACTGATACACAGGCAAGTTGGCCTGGCGGCCCTTGATATCCCACAACGCTTCGTCAACCCCGCTAATGGCATTGTTGAGAACCGGGCCGTTGCGCCAATACGAGCTGTTGTAGCAGGCCTGCCAGGTGTCCTCGATGCGGTCAGCCGGTTTCCCGAGCAGGAGCGGCTTGAGATACTTCTCGACGGCGGGCGCCACCAGGTCAGCGCGTTGGGTAAAGGTTGCGCAACCGTAGCCGTAAAGGCCATCCTGATCAGTGAGGATCTTAACCACCACCAGGCGTACGCCCGCCGGTTGCGTCGTGATCACCTTGATGTCCTTGATTATCGGCGACGGCAGCCCGCGCAAGGCGCGTGCCGCCTGCTCTTCTGCCGCAAGCCGTCGAGCGGGCATGGCCGCTGCGGCGGCTCCTGCCACAGCCAGTTGAAAGCATTTCCTTCTGTCCATCCGATCCTCCCTTGGGGTGTTGTAGCGCGAGCGTCTCACGCTCCCGCACGAAGTGGCATGAGCGACCCTCGGGCGGCCATAAGGGCCGCCCCTACTTCTTGAAAACGGCGTATATTGTATGGCTTTTGCGTGCTGGGAGTAATAGAATTCACCTCGCATCTTGCGAATCGATCTGGAAGAAAGAAAACCAATCTGGAGGGAGTGCCATGAGAATCGGAAGAGCTGCGGACCTCAAAAGCGCAGGCCCGCACTACCTTGCTTTGTTTTCTCTTTCGCTCATTGTTTTCTTTAACGGCTGTGCCCAAAAAGAAACCGTCTCTAAGCCCGCGGCGGCGGAAAAGGCCAAGGTCACCGTCAACTGGGACAAGGTGGTGACTGTCTCGAAAACCACGCCTACGCTGCAAGTCGTGGTCAACCCACCCTTGCGCCGGGGCTCCCAGATTCACGATCGCGTCTTTCAGGCCTTGCATGATTTGGGCGCTGACTATGTTCGCTACGTGCCCTGGCTGCCCTATCCCAAGCTGGGGGTGGCCGAGCTCGAGCCGCCCGCCGATGGTAAAACCTCTTGGGATTTCTCTTTGATTGATCCGATGATGGAAGACTTTATGAATGCCCAGACGGGGCATTCCGTGATCATCAATTTCAGCACGATACCGCAGTGGATGTTCAAGACGGAGAAGCCGGTGGCGTATCCTGGGGATGCGGACCAGGTGACGTGGGACTACGAGAAGGGTACGGAGTTTCGGGATGCGAGTTTGAAGGAAGTGGGGGACTACTATGCGCGGCTGGTGAGCTGGTACACGCAAGGGGGATTCACGGACGAATATGGGAAGCGCCACGATTCCGGCCATCATTACAAGATTCCGTACTGGGAGATATTGAACGAGGTCGACTTCGAACATAACATGACGCCCGAAACCTACACGCGGGTCTACGACGCCATCGCGAGTTCCATTCGACGCGTGGAACCCCAAATGAAATTTGCCGGCGTGGCTTTGGCGGGAACTTCACCTAACATTTTCCTTATGGAGAATGTGCCCGCATATTTCGAATACTTCCTCAATCCAAAGAACCATAAGCCTGGGATCCCCATAGATATGGTTACGTACCACTTCTATGCGAATCCCTTGGCTGACCAGAGTCCGGAAGTGCAACAGTACACGGTTTTCGATCAAGCTGCCGGCTTTCTCAATTCGGTCCGGTATATTGATTCAATTCGCCAGCGCCTGTCGCCAAAGACCCAAACGGACCTTGACGAGTTGGGATGCATTCCGGCTGACGATAATGTCGTACCTCGCAAACCGATTCCGGATTCCTATTGGAACCTCTGCGGAGCGGTCTATGGTTACCTCTTTGGGGAACTGTCGCGCTTCGGGATTGACGTGGCGGGTGAATCGCAGATGGTGGGTTACCCTTCGCAGTTTCCCGGCGTCTCGATGGTGGATTGGAACAACGGCCAACCTAACGCCCGCTTTTGGGTGCTGAAGCTGCTCCACGACAACTTCGGCCCTGGAGACAAGCTGGTAGACACCAATTCTGGAACCGGTCACATCCTCGCACAGGGGTTTGTGACTCGCGACGGCAAGCACAACGTGTTGCTCGTCAACCAGCGCGACCGCGCGTTTGACTTGTCGATTCCGGGGGGAAGCGGTGGGCAGGTGATGTATGTGGATCAGACCACTGGCTTCCAGCCGCCCGCAACAGCTCACTTGGATGCCGACCAGATAACCTTGCGCGGGCTGGCCGTTGCGGTGGTGAAGATGCCTTGATAACAGCGGAAGATGTGGGACAAGCTCTGCCCAAGCGGGAGAGGGGAGACCGAATCTCGAAGATCAATTGCTCCCCTCTTCCCTCTGGCTTGAATGGGTTGGGAAAGATCACCGTTCCGACGGCTAGCCCTCCGCCTACATGCCGTAAAGGGTCTCGGTATTTACAGGCAGGCCGAGAAGTTTCAGGTAGGTGAAGAGTTGCATCTTGTGGTTGGTGAAGTGTTCGAGGAAGCCGATGGCCATACGCTCCAGCTTCCCGTTCCAGCCCCATGGGACGGAGACGACCTTGTTGGTGAAGTCGTCCTCACTCAGACCATCCAGAACCTGGCGCAGAGTTTTCTTGTCCTTTTCGAGCTTGTCCAGCGCATCCTGAGGGCGGCAGGAAGGGAGGTTCTCCAATTTCATTCCCTCTTCCATTTCTTTCATCGAGGGCCACGTTCCGGCGAGCAGCATCTCGAGTCCCCCTCCCACACCTTCGCTCAAGTGGCAAAGCACCTGGCCCGTGCTCATGAACGTGGGTCCCGGCTGCCAGTCGAGTTTGTCCGCCGGAACCATGCCGATCAACTTTTCGGCCGGGCGGTAGTTGTCCATTACGATTTCGTAATACTCATTCTTGGTCATAATTCCTCCTCTCGTTTGTCGTCGCTCTGTCTGTTCCCGGATGCGCTCCGTAGGGTTACTCGAGTGGCATGAAGGAGCGCAGGGCTTGCTTGCCTTTGCGGGTTTTTCGTTGTCATCACAGATCGATAGATTCTACCGCACAATTCAATGTAAGGGAATTCGGAAGCGAAGCGCGCGGTCAGGATGCCCGCCGGACACTCTCAAGGTTTCCTTAGCCTCCGCAGCGGCACCTGAATCAAGATGTAGGCAATAAGGGCAAAGGCCACGAGCGAGATCCAGCCGCCCCAATTGGTTAGGAGGGGAAGCTGATCAAGGCCGGTGATAACCTTGGTAATGGAGGAGACGCCTGTGAGGAAGAGGGCGGCGAGCAGAATGCCTGTGATGGCCTCGCCCGCGATGAATCCGGAAGCCAGCAGGGTTCCCCGCTCATCGCATTTGGCCTTTTCCTCCGTGGAGAGCTTCTTGCGCGCCGCCCAAGTGTCCGCGGCCCATTTCAAGACGCCGCCCACAAAGATGGCGCCGCTGGTTTCGAGGGGAAGGTACATGCCCACCGCGATCAGCATCGGCGAAGGCGCGCCGATCATCACCAGCGCCACCCCGAAAAAGCACCCCATCAGCAGTAAACCCCAGGCCATCTGCCCGCCCACGATTCCCTGAGCGAGTTGGGCCATCAGGCCGGCTTGTGGCGCGGGCAGCAACTTGCCGCCGATTCCGCCCGTGGCGAGGTTCGCTTCGTGCAGGGCGATGATGGGCAGAAGCAGGAAAAAGGAAACCGCGGTGACGCTCAACACTTCGACGATCTCCATCTTCCACGGCGTTCCGCCCAGCAGATATCCAGCCTTCAAATCTTGAATCAGGCTGCCCGACACACAGCACGCGCAGCAAACGACGGACGCCACCCCCAGCACCGCAGCGACTCCGCCCAAGCCTTTCACGCCGATCGCGACCATCATCAATGCAGCGACCACCAGCGCCGCCAGGGTCAGGCCGCTGACGGGCTGATTCGAGGAGCCCACCAAGCCCACCAGGTAACCGCCCACGGCGGAAAGAAAGAAGCCGGTCAGGGTCATCACAATCGCCGCCGTGATCGCTGCAGCCCAGCTTTGTGCGAAGTATTTGTAAATCATCGTAATTGGGATGATGAGTGCGCCAATGGCGATGATGATCCACTTGATCGGGATGTCGATATCGAGGCGCGTGCGTGCTGCCGCGTGTTCGCCGCTCTCTGCGGAAGCATGAAAGGCCCCACGGATGGAGGTAAGAATCGACTCCCGCATGCTATAGAGCGTGTAAACCGCCCCCACCAGCATCGCTCCCACGGCTATAGGACGAACCACGTTGTACCATACGGTGTAGCTCGCCAGGTCCCAGGGCGCCGTGCCTCCGGTAGTTGCCCCGAGACGGTGGGGCAGGTCCGGATCGATGAACAGAACCAGCGGAATCAACACCAGCCAGGCGATGACTCCACCCGAGAAATTGATTGCCGATAAGCGCGGCCCGATAATGTATCCGATGCCGATGAGCGCCGGGGAAGCGGATGGGGTGGAGTAGGCAATGCCGCCGGTGTAGTCCACGCGGCCTAGGAGTTCTTTCTGATATCCGAAATAGCTGACCACCGATTTGGGGAATTTCCAGAAGCCACTCACGGAATCCCAGAAAATCTGGAAGCCTTTGTCGTCCTTGAGCAACTGCAGAAAAGCGCCTAACCCCATGGCCCCGAAAATGTACTTCGGAGCATCGGTGGCGCCCTGCTGGCCGGCTTTCACAATCTCGGCGCTGGCCGTGCTTTCAGGAAAAGGCAGGTCAGGTGAATCAACGCATAGGGGACGTCGCAGGATGATGATGAAGAATACTCCCAGCAATCCGCCCGCAAAGAGAATGAACGTGCCTGTCCAATAATGACCTCGCAAGTCGGTCCAGAGCCGCTGCCCGCCCACATTGACCATCATGAAGGCAGGAATGGTGAAAATCGCTCCGGCCACCAGCGCTTCACCCACTGAGGCAGCCGTGCGCGTCAGGTTCTGCTCGAGCACGCCGCCGCGAAAGAACGGCAAACGAAACAGCGCGATGGCAATCACCGCCGCCGGAATGGTCGCGGCCACCGTCTGGCCGGCCTTCATGCCCAAGTAGGCGTTGGCCGCGCCGAAAATGGCGGCCAGGAAGATGCCGGCCGCCACCGCTTTGAGAGTGAACTCGGGCTCTTTCGAATCAGCGGGAACAAACGGTTTGAATTCGGGCATAGGTACGCGACTATACATACGTATGGGCGCCGAGTCAACTCTCCGAACCCTCCGTGTCCGAACTCTCCGAACTCGTGGTTAGTCTCTCAGTTTGACGTAGAGGCGGCTTTACGCCGCCATGTGGCGAGGTAAACTCGCCGCTTCAACTATAGGCGCGGTATTTGCCCGCCGCGCCGGAGGGGCTGCCCCCTTGCTTGGGGCTGAAATAAACCGCACCACCGCCAGTGTCCAGCAGAAGATATGGGCGTGCTTGGCCCAAGGGGGAGGGATCTGGGATGTGGACGAAGGCAACAGAACGATCACAAATGTAGAAGCTACTGAGGGCGGCCACGAGGGCCGCCCCTACTAACCACTAGCCACTAACCACTGCTCTCAAAACACCAGCTTCATGCCCAACTGCATGATGCGTGGCGACCGGGAGCCAGAGACTTCGCCGTTACCGATGTTGTTTTCACCCGTACAGGGTGCGCCGGGCGCAGTGAGGCCACTGCATCCGATGTTGACCCCGATGAACTGGGTGTGATTGAAGGTGTTAAACGTCTCCCATCGGAACTGAAGGCTGGAGTGCTCGCCCTTGAACCAGGGCACCGAGAAGTTCTTGAGCAGTGCCAGATCCCAATCGTTCACGCCTGGCTGCGTAAGCGGGTTGCGTCCCATGTAGCCGAACATGCCAGGCTCACCGTCGGAGCGCAATTGGGGAATCGTGATCTGGCCCACCACCGAAGGATCGATCCAGGTCGGGGTAGGACCGTAGGTGGGATCGTCATAGACCCCTTTCTTGATCTTCACCGGACCGAGGGAATTGCAGCGCACGCCACCCCCAATGCCGGTTGCATAATTGAGACCAGTCGCCGGATCGGTAAGGCCGCAGCCAAAGTCCGTGGGCTCGCCGGTGTAGAAACTGGAGATGCCGCTGATCGTCCACCCTCCCAGAGCCTGCCGGGTCACACCGCGGCTGGCCTTCTTGAAGAACGGCAACTCGTAGACATAGCTCATTTCCACCACCTGCGCGCGGTTCAGGTCCGAAGTTGCCCTCCAACGCGACAGGTCGAAATTGTCATCGACACCGGTTGAAAAGTAGGTAGAGGTGGAATTGTCGATGGCGTGCGCCCACGTATAGGCAGCCTCGAAAGTGAGGCCGTGTCCCACGTCATGACGCATCGAGATCTGCAAAGAGTTGTAATTTGAGACCGCCGTGTTTTGTTTGCCGGTGATTCCGTTGAAGCCGCGATAGGGAGCGAAAAACACCCCCGGGTTGCCGCCCGGTCCGATCAGCGAATCCTCGATATTGCAGTTACCGTTAGCGTCGCAGCCCACCGTGTTGGCGAGCGATGGAATGTTCACCGTCCCGCCCCCCATCGGGACTTGGTTGAGATTGCGAGCCGTCCCCAAGTGGCGTCCCTGGCTGCCAACGTAGCCAACACTCAAGATGTTGTTGCCCGGGAACTCGTGCTGGATCCCCAGGCTGAACTGTTGCACGCTCGGCCACTTCTGGCGCAGGGGGATCGCCGTGAATCCGCCCGGACTGATGGGTTCCTCCGACGGCGAGTTGATCGGCTGAATCGCGCTGTAACCCGCAAGATTGTAGGCGGTCGGCGCCACGGAGACGGGAGGATTACCCTCGCCGCCTTCGGCGTTGGTCTCGTCGCCGTTGCCTGTCTCATAATAAATGCCATAGCCACCCCGGATAGCCGTCTTGCCGGTGCCGAAGGGGTCGTAAGCAAAGCCCAAGCGAGGAGCGAAATTGCGCTTGGACGCGAAGAAGCAACCCTTGGGAACGCCGTGCGTACCGCAAGCGTAGAGGCCGTTGCCGTAGACGGTGTAGTTGGAGCCGGTTCCCGGCTCCAGCACAGGGCCGAGGATGGGGTCGTTCACCAATTGCGCCTGCGCGGCAGGATTGTAATCGCTCGGGACGAAGGCGGCGTCAATATTGGTGGCGGACACGTCGTGAAAGGGCTGGAAGTAGTAATAGCGGAATCCCAGGTTCAGGGTCAGCTTCTTCGTCACCTTCCAATCGTCTTCAATGTAAGGCTCGGCTTGGTGCCCGTTCCAATGGCCTTTCGGATAACCACCGAGCGCGGTGCCGTTCAGATTGATGGTGCCTTCCTCGTATGAAGCGATTTGGCCCACGTACATATCAGCCAGGGCGTTGCCCGTTGAAATCGGAGCGCTGTTGGAGAAGGTGAGAAAGCCCTGGGTGTCGTAGCCGAACTGCTCGTTCTTATGGTAGTCCTGGTAGAAGATGCCGAATTTCAGCGCATGTTTGCCGCGCATCCAGGCCACGTTGTCCTTGAAGTCCACGATCGGATTGGAGTTAAACCAAGGAACGTTACTGGCATCGGCTGTGAAGCCCCAAGCCAAGCCGCCGCCGATGGTGATGGAAGGCAGCAACGGGTTCGAGGCGTTCGCCGAAAACAGGTGCCCCACCGTCCAGTCCGAAGGTTTATCGATGGAGTGGGCGGGTGAAGATGAGCCCACCTGGTCATTGAGCGAAATGTGGTCCACCGAGTAGCTCGCCACAAACTCATTCATCAGGTTCGGGGTGAAGGTGTGGGTCAAGTGAAATACGGCGCTCTTGCCGGGACCCAGAAAAGGCGTTTTGATGGTGTCGGAAGTCGAACCCGTCCAGAGGGCCGGAACCGCGAGGGTATTCCAGGCATCCTGGGTCCAGCGCATGAAGACCCGGGTCTTGTCGCCGACGTTCTGGTCAACGCGGATCTGCTCTTGCCGCCAGTTGGTGGCGCTGCTGGAGGAGACGACATACCCGTCTTCATGCCCGGGCTGACCAGTGTTCGGCAAGGGAACCAGGCTATTCAGCAGTATTGCGGCATTCGGATCGATGGGCACCGTGTCATTGGGATACAGATTCCCGGTCGATGGGTTCAAGGGGAGTGAGCAGCCGGAGGCCACCACTGAGTTGTACACGGACGTCATGGCCGGGTCACATTCACCGAAATTGCCCTGCCTCTCCAGGAGCGTGGGCACACCCGAGCCTACCGTGATGCCTTCGCGGTATCGCCGCCAGTCTTCCGACCAAAAGAAGAAGGTCTTCGACTTCGACGTATTGTAGTGGCCGGGAATATAAAAGGGACCGCCCAAGGTGTAGCCCCAATCGTTCCACTTCAGAGGGCTCTTGGCAGCCACGCTGCCGATTGAGGCTCGGTTGATGCTCCACGGGTTGGCGTCGAAGGCGTCGTTCCGCACGAACTCGAAGGCATCGCCATGAAACTCCTTAGTCCCCGATTTCGTGGCCACCTCGATGGTCGCGCCTGCGTGCTTGCCCATGTCCGCGCCGTAGTTGGAAGTCGAAAGCCGGAATTCGGCGATGGTGTCGACGTTTGGAAAAGTATTGAAGGTGTTGCCGGAACCCTCGTCGGTGTTGTTGCCGCCGTCAATCTCCCAGTTGTTGTACTCGAAGCGGCCCCCGTTAAATGAAATGTAGTGGTTTTCGTAGATGCCGACGTGCGTCGCGTCCTCGCCGTCGCCCGCCACGGCGCCCGGGACCAGTAGCGCCAGGGCCACAAAGTTGCGCCCGTTCAAGTTCAGATTGGCAATCTGCGCTCCGGTAACGACTCCCGAAATGGCGGCGGTTTCCGTTTCAACCCTGGCCCCGGCGCCCGTCACGGTCACCTCTTGGTTGACTTGGCCCACTACCATCGGCAGGTCAACGCGGAGCGTCTCTCCAACACCGACCGTGACTCCGGAGCGTACCAGTCTCTGGAATCCTGGAACCTCGGCCGTAATGACGTAGTCCCCGATGGGAACCTTCGGAGCCGAATACTCCCCGGCTGCATTGCTCAGCAGTGCTCGCGTGAAACCCTTTTCAGGATTCGAAACTGTGATTTTGGCTCCGGGTATCACGGCGCCTGTCGAATCCTTCACCGTACCAACAAGGCTTGCCGTGTCCTGAGCCAAGGCGCTAAAGCAGACGGCCAGGAGGGTCGCCGCAAGTAGGATGGATCGTTTCATAGGATCCTCCGTAAACGGTAAGGATAACGGGCAGACAAAAAGTTACAGGGACGTGCGAACCGAGAAGTTAAATATCACCTACCGGCTCGTTTGTCAACGGAACTTAAGTACCGTGTTTTCTCGGCAGATTCACCACCGAGGACACAGAGTCCGCGGAGAAACAGGTTACGGTTTGGTGCCGCACCTTTCTGCGGTGTATACTTGGTGGGCAGTGGACTTGTTCAGGATCGGAACACGGAGACTCGCATATGAAACATTCTCGCTGGTTCTCAGTGGGCAAATGGAGTTTACTGGCGTTGGGGCTGGTGGGTGGGGCCTGGTTAATCCGCGCCCAAAGCCAGCCGGAGACCACGCAACTCACCAAGCGAGTGGTTGGGGATTACGGCTATTGGAGCAGGACGCAGACGCCTCCGTATAGCGCGGCACAAATCCCCATGTCGAAGCTGACGCACATTAATCATGCCGGCGTGAGCTTCGATTCCAACGCCAATTTGGTGGTGCCGCAGGGATTCCTGGAGCCCGAACTGAATGAGAAAGCGCATGCGGCGGGGGTGAAAGTCCTCCTGCTCCTGGGAGGGGATTTTGGGGCGCTCGAGACCCAACCCAGCTTGGTTCAGGCCCTGGTGGACAAGTTGCAGGTTTTTCTCGATGCGCACAGCTACGATGGCGTGGATATCGATTGGGAATACCCAAGCACACACCAGGATGCCGAGACCTTCCTCGCGCTCATGAGCGCTCTGCGCGGGTCGCTCCCCAGTCCCACCTTCGTTCTTTCCGCCGACGTCGCACCCTGGGGCGGAAGCGGGTACAACTTCCCCAACGTGACGCCCCTGGTGGATTACTACAACATCATGATGTATGACTGCGCCGGGCCCTGGACGGACGACGCGCAGCTTAATTCGGCGATATTCCCCGATCCCTTCAATCCCGAACCCTACGAGTGCGAGCCCGGAGGATCGGTGAAGGAAGCCATCGATATCTACGTCAAGGATCTCGGAATTCCTCCCGCCCAACTCAACATGGGCACGCCTTTTTATGGGTATTTGTACGAGAACGTCAGCGCTCTGTGGGGATCTTGCACCAACTGCGCGAATACCGTCATTTCGGAGAACTACGGGACGTTCATCAAGCAGCGCATAAATCAGAGTGGCTGGCGGACCTATTACGACACCTATTCCCTTGTGCCCTATATGCTGAGGACCGATGGCAAGCCGGGGTTCATTACCTACGACGATACCTTCTCGACTTTTTACCGGGTGGCTTACTCGGTGTGGCGACGGGGACTGGGAGGAAGCTTTATGTGGTCGCTCGATGCGGATTACGACGGCCAATCGCAGGACCTGCTGAACGCAATGTATAACGCCAGCCTTCCCCAAACGAAGTGAGCGCCTCTATTTCACGGGTGGCGGACTCCTCAGGGTCACAGGTTCATACTACGCTTTTTGTATTCCACCTTCCTCCTCGAGCACGATGAATTGGTCGGCGTCTACATCCTGGGCGCGATCCACGTGCCCGCTTGGCCAGTGCACTTCAAGCTGGTCAACTTTTCGTGACGCCCCCAGGCCGAAGTGTTGGCGCAGGTCGCTCTGCGAGATGTAGCTCGAGGCGCTCGCGACCTCGCGGACTTGGCGGCGTTCACCCGCCGTGACGGAGATGCGGGCGCCGATGGCGGAGCGATTCGAGCGCGTGCCCACAAGCTTGATGCTGAGCCAGTGATGGCCGCTGTGGTTCTGGTTGAGCAGGAGCGAGGGCGGTTCGCTCATGTTCAGAACCAGCACGTCAACGTTGCCGTCGTTGTTAAAGTCGCCGAACGCGCACCCCCGGCTGGAATGGGGCTCGAGCACCGGCGGCCCGGACAAGTCCGAGACCTCTTCGAAAGAGCCATTGCCCAGGTTTCGATACACCACGCGAGGCGTTTTGAACTTGTAGTTCGGGTCAACTTTCTCGACCTCGGGATAGACGGTGCCGGTGACGTGGAAGATGTCCAGCCAGCCGTCGTTATCGAAATCGGCGAAGTCCACACCCCAGCAGACGTATTTTGTGTTCACCGCGAGGCCGGCGGCGTAGGTGACGTCGTCAAAGAACTCGCCCTTAGAATTGTGATAGAGAATGGGAGTGTCGCTACTGAAGTGTGGAAGGAATAAATCGAGGTAGCCGTCGGCGTCGTAGTCGCCGACTCCCACCCCCATGTTCGCCTCCTCCTGTCCGTCACCACTGACGGCGCAGCCCGCTTCCATCCCGATTTCGGTGAACGTGCCGTCATGGTTGTTACGGTAGAGGAGATTGGGGGTCGAGTCGCAAGCTACAAACAGGTCCGGCCAGCCGTCGTTATTGAAATCAAACGCCACGGCCGTCAGTCCGTAGCGGCTGCCGGCCTTCAAAATGCCTGCCTTCGCGCTCACATCCGTGAACGTCCCGTCGCCGTTATTGTGATAAAGCGTACACGTCTCCTGCTGGAGCCCCAGCGGACCGCAATTGACGGGTACATCCATGTATTTGCAATAGCGGCTGGAACCGCCCACGGGCGTTTTAGCCAAATCCATATTGATGTAGCGGCTGACGAACAGGTCCAGAAAGCCGTCGCGGTCGTAGTCCACGAAGGTGCACCCCGTTCCGAAACGCCTGCCTGATTGGAGCAGCCCGGCCTTTTCGGTGACGTCTGTAAACGTGCCATCACCGTTGTTGTGGTAGAGGACGTTCTTGCCGTAGTAGGTGAGGAACAGGTCATCGTGGCCGTCATTGTCGTAGTCGCCCACACAAACTCCGTAGCACCAGCCCGTCCGCGTCAGCCCGGCCTTCTGTGTGACGTCGGTGAAGGTCCCGTCGCGATTGTTGTGATAGAGATGGTTGGTTGGCTCGCGGCCGGGTGGAAACCCTTCCAAGCGTGTGCCACAGGGAACGAAAACATCCAACCAGCCGTCGTGGTCGTAGTCGTAGAAGGCGATGCCGGGCCCGTTCGCTTCCACGATGTAACGCTTGGTGTACTCTTCGCCATAAACGGTGGCAGAGGTCAGTCCCGCGTGCGGCGCCACATCCGTGAACGTCACCGGCCAGGGCCTTCCCGAAAACTTGGGGCGTGGAGCAGGTTTGACGCCACGCGACGCCATCCCCTGGCCGTGCAGCCGTGCCGCCGCGGAAACGATCAACCCCGCGATGCCGGCGGATTGGAGAAAGGCCCTGCGAGTAATTTCCATCCTTTGGCCCTCGTCACTCCGGCGGTGCGTCGGTCTGAGGTTGGGCGATGTTCCCGAGAATACCCGTGCGAATCCGTTGCATATTGCGGCGAGCGTCGTCATGAATTTCCCGGTAGGCGGCAAGCTCCTTCGCTGCTTCCTGGCCACGTCCCAGGCGGCGGTAAGCAAAGGACAGTTGGTAGTGAGCATTGGCGTTGCCCGGCTCGATTTTCACCGCCCGCTCGAGCGGAGCAACGGCCTCCTGAGGCCGCCCGGCGGAGACCAGCGACTTGCCCAGGCCAATGAGGGCGTCCGCAAACTGTGGGTCGATACTTAGGGCGCGGTTGAAATGTTCAATGGCCTCGTCCCACTGTCGCGCCTGGCGCGCCATCTCCCCCAGTTCGTATTCGGCCCCGGAGTTGCGGGGATGAAGTTTCAGCTCCTCTTCGAACTCCCGGCGCGCCTCGTCCAGCGTGTTCGGTCCACGCTCGCCCGCCAAGAACAGCTCTCCAAGCTGGTAATGAATTCCCCTCAGGCTCGGGTTCAGCGAGAGTACCTTGCGGTACTCTTCGGCGGCCTCACTGAGCTTTCCTTGAATTGCCAGGACCTCCGCATTGAGTTGGTGCGCCTGGAAGGACTCCGGAGCAGTGGCGAGAAGCCGCTGCGAGGCTCGGGTCGAGAGGTCGGAATAGACGTGGCTGCTGAGGTAGAGCAGGTCCGGATCATCGGGAAAGTCACGATTCAACAGGCGAACGAGATCGATGGCCAGACCCGGATCGTTTGTGTACATGGCACAGCGAAGAGCTTCTGTACCCATCGCCCGCTTCATGCGGGAGTCCGGCGCGCGCGGGTAGTCCTTTTCGAGGTAGGGCAAGGCTTCTTTACAGTGGTCGCCCTGCGCCAGGCTCAAGCCGAGAATGAAATGCACGTGGGCCAAAGACGGCTTCAGTTTAAGCGCCTCGCGAGCTTGCTCTGCGGCTTCTTCGGAGTGTCCTATCGAATAGTAGGCGGTGGCCAGATTGGCATGAATCTCGGCGATGCCAGGCGCGATCCTTTCCAGTTTCTGAAGATTCTCGATGGCCTTTCCGTAGTCGCCTTTGCGCAGCGCCTCCTCAGCTTCAGCGGCCACTCGATTGTTGTCCGCCGACTGAGCGCCGGGATGGGACTGCTCGCCGCCTGGACCCGCCGAGGAATCCTGCGCGCGACTCTGGATCGAGGCCAGCCCAATTGCCATCGCGAAGCACAATGCAAGCTCGAGCTGGCCCTGTCGTCGCCGTGGCGGACCCTGCGCGTGTTTCTCAGCCGGCCTCTCGCCTACCACCAGCACTCCTCAGTATAGGTGCATAAATCGAAACGCGAAAATCGAAAATCACGTGTGGCGCATGCACTGCCCTTCATGCGTGTACCTCCCGTGATCCACCGCCCCCTTACCCCTCCTCGACTGAGGAGGGGAGTCTGAAATTCCCCTCCTTGGATAAGGAGGGGTTAGGGGTGGTTGACACACGTTATTCCTTAAGCCACGGCGGGCCGCAGCGTCGCCCTCGTGCACGTGATAGCCACCGTGGCGGGCTCCAGGCCAGGAGAGGATGCTTGCAGCCGTAATTCACCCGCCTCTTTCGCCGACTGCACGATGACCATACAAAGCCCATTGAACGCCCAGCGTTTGTGTGCCTTATCCGGCTCATGGCTGCTGGGATCTCCGTTGCCCACCCCGATGATCTTGCCATTGCCCGAAAGCTCGAACACGATTTCGTTGTCGGCCACAGGGACCATGCGGCCCTCGTTGTCCAGCACCTGCAACTCGACCAGCGAAACGTCCTCGCCATCCGCCATGATTTCGCGCCGGTCCGGCCGGAGCAGGAGCTTGGCTGGGCGGCCAGTCGTTTCCCGCTTGTCCACCAACACTTTCTCCCCACTTTTGTAGCCGCGAGCTTCGAGAGTTCCTGGCTTGTACGCGACCTTCCAGGAAACGTGGGAATTGCGAGTCACCTCCTTGACGCCCTGGCTCGCGCCGTTGAGGAACAGCTCGACCTTATCGAGGTTGCTGTGGCACCAGACATCGATTTCCTGGCCTTCTTTGCCCGGCCAATTCCAGTGCGGGAATAAATGCAGAACCGGCTTGTCGCTCCACCACGCCTGATAGTAATAGTAGTTGTCTTTGGGGAAGCCGCAGGTATCCATAATCCCGAAGTGGGAGTTGATGCAGGGCCATTCATACGGAGTGGGTTCGCCGCGATAGTCGAAGCCGGTCCAGACGAAGCCCCCGGATAAGTAGCGCCGCTCGGCGTAAATCTTCCACCACACCTCCGCCGTAGCCGCCCACTCGGGAAAGTTCACATCATAAGCGCTCACGTACCCTTGCTCTTTGTCGTTGGCATAAATGCCGCGCGTGGAGACGGTGCTCCCGGTTTCAGTGCCGATCGTCGGCTGTTTTGGAAATCGCCGATGAAACGCATCGATCTCCGGGCCGTGCTTGTAATTGAAGCCCTGAACATCCACGACCGCCGAGACGCCTTCGCCCCAAGCGTCGTCCATGGCGGTAGTGACGGGACGGCTCGGGTCGAGGCTGCGCGCCAGCCGCTTCATGGTGCTGACGATGCGCGCGCCGCGCTCGCTCCCCTGCTCGGGCTCCTCGTTCGCCAGCGACCAGATAATCACGCTGGGGTGGTTGCGGTCGCGGCGAATCATTCTTTCCAGGTCGCCCATGGCCTCCGCGTCCGAGGACATCCTTCGCGTCTCGTCCATCACCAGCATCCCAAGCCGGTCGCAAGCATCCAGCAGTTCGGGTGTGGGTGGATTGTGCGATGTCCGATAGCCATTCACTCCCATTTCTTTCAGCTTCTCGATGCGGTAGTACTGAATGCGGTCCGGCAGGGCCGAGCCCACACCGGCGTGGTCCTGATGGTTACAGGTGCCTTTGATTTTAACCGGCCTGCCATTCAGGAAGAATCCTTCATCGGGGTCAAACTTAATGGTGCGGATGCCGAACCTCGTAATGTATTGGTCGGTTGTTCTGCCACTGTTCGCGTCCTGCACAGTGGTCAAGGCGCGATAGAGGTTTGGCTCCTCGAGTGACCAGAGCAGAGGGTGTGGTATGCGCGCCTGGGCCTCGAGTGTTATGTTCATCCACGGGTCGGCGCGCATCGACTGCGTTTCTGTTGTGGCCACGGTATTCCCATTCTTGTCCGTGATGCGCGAGGTCACATTAAAAACTATCGACTGCTCGCTCTGATTTTCAACTTCCGTGCTGATCAAAAGCGAGGCCGCGTCACCCTGCACGTTTGAATGTACGAAGCTTCCCCATTGCGCGATGTGGAGCGGGTCGGTCTTGGTCAGCCACACGTGACGGTAAATTCCCGCCCCTTCGTAGAACCATCCCTCGCCCTGCGTCGCGTCGACGCGCACGATGAGAATGTTCTTGGCTCCGTAGTTAAGGAAGTCCGTGACGTCGTAGCTGAAGGGGGCATACCCGCTCATATTCCGTCCGATGAAATGGCCATTCAGTATCACGGTGCAGTCCCGGAATACGCCGTCGAACTGGATGGACAGCCGCTTGCCGAGATCGCTCGAGGGAATCTCGAACACTCTCCGGTACCAGCCGATGCTCGTTGCCGGATAATTCCGATCCAACGGCTTGAAGCCGTGATTCACCAGTCCGGGGTCGTTTTGAAAGTCCAACTCGACCGCCCAGTCGTGCGGCAGGTCAACCGCGCGCCATTTGCTTTCGTCGAACTTGTCTTGCAAGGACTCGACTAGATCTCCGGTCTTGGAAAACATTCCGTCGCCATCAAAGCCGAAGTCCTGCGCCGGATCGCAGGCGTGGCCAAGGTGAAACCGCCACCCGAAGTCCATCAGCAGCCGCTCTCGGTGGCTGGTGTCGTCCGGCGGCGGGGCCGCTGGACTCGTGCTGCTTGCCCGCGCAATGGCAGCCGGAATGGCCGCCGTTGCGGATGTCATGCCCGCCGAAACCACAACTCCGCTCTTCAATACCTCACGCCTGGTCCATTTCCGCATCTCTCCACTCCCCTATTCACCGGTCAGTGCCTCATGACGGCGGCGAGTATTATACGCCCTGTTCGCTACAAAACTAGAAGTGCCGCGGACCCAAAACCGGGCGTCCGCGCTACCCTTGCGGAAGCAGGGCGCGAAGCACAAGGTCGGCAAGGGCTCGGATGAAGGTTGGCGAGTCATTCAACCCCTGCGTCGAGCGAAAATGCTGGATACACAAACGCTGTGCTAACTCACGCGCTTCGATATTGACTTCGTAAAGGGTTTCCACGTGGTCGGAGACGAAAGAAATCGGCACCACGAGCACTCGCTCGCTTTGGTTGGCCGCGAGGGAGTGAAGGGATTCGTGAAGGGAGGGACCTAGCCAACGGCCGGGACCGGAACGGCTCTGGTAGCAAAGGCTGTGTGGGTTCGCCCATGCGCCTCGCTCACAGACCAATTGCACCGTGGCTTCAATCTGCGCCTGGTAGGGATCGCCAGCCCTGATGATGCTTTCCGGCACACCGTGGGCGCTGAAGAGCAAATGCACATCGGAGGGGAGGCGAAGGGCGGACCCATTCGTCTTCCGGAACTCCGCCAGAGCTTCGTTGATGCGCTCGACCAGGGCTGCAATGTACAGAGGATGAGTGTGGTAGTCGCGCACGATTCTTACGTCGGCGTGTTCGCCGGGTGGGAACTTGCGTTTCCATTCGTTCAGGCTACTGCCCGTGGTGACAGCAGAGTATTGAGGATATAAGGGCAAGAGCACAAGCGTCTGGATTTTGTGGTGCAGGATCTGGCGGACAGCCTCCTCGGTGAGCGGATGCCAATACCGCATGGCGACGAAAACACGCGCCTCGATAGACTTGCGCAACTCGCTCTCCAGCCCTCGAGCCTGAAGCGCCGTCAGCTCGCGGATGGGAGACCTGCCGCCAATCTGTGCGTAGTATCTTTGGACTCGCCGGGCCCGCCGCGACGATACCAATCGAGCCAAGGGCTCGCGGGCCAGCCGGGCAAACGGAAAGTCGATGATATCCGGATCGCAAAAAAGGTTATACAGGAAAGGCTCAACAGCCTCGAGTGAGTCCGGTCCACCTAATTGAAAGAGGACGACTCCTACCTTTCTTCTGCTTTCCGCCTTGGTTGGATTCACTCTGCGCCCTTGATTCCTGAAGTTCATTATCCTACACAGCGCCGCAGAGCCGCAAGCAGTAAGCAAAAGGCAGCGGCAGGATTCCACGCTATGCCGAACAAGTCGTTTGGCTTGAATGGGTACTTCCCTTGGGTTAAGCTAGGTGTTAGAGGGAGCGTCTCGAGGAATGGGGGACGGCGTTGAAGTGCGATGGAGGAGAAAATCCGAGACCCGGCGGGGTTCGAGGCGATCCTGACGGATGAGTGTTAGGCTCACATTACCTCGCGGCATCCTGAGATGGGGCCGTTCAGGCAGCGGGTGATAGAGACCATTCAGCGCCCTAACGGGATTTATTCAGGGAGGAGAGACCCGACACGAAGGGTTTATCGAAAGCGGTATAGGGACATCCCGGTGGCGGGGGGTTCGTTCGACATGCTGGTATTTGTCGGAAGCGCTGACGGCTACGTCGCGACAGGTTACTTCGCAGCCTATTCGTTTCGGATGTTAGGTGCATTAATATGGCCTACAAGCTAGTGCAGGAGTTCAGATTCGAGGAGGTGGACTACAGCTACGACCGCCGCGGCGACGTCCTGGATGTTTCGTTCGGCCCCCCAGCTCCGGCGATCGCCCTGCAAGTTGAAGATTGGTTGGCTATTCAGGTGCGGCTTAATCCTCCCTCGCTTCAAGGGATGACCATCGTAGGGTTTAAGAAAATCTTCGAGAAGATCAGTCGATATGCCGAGAAGGAGTTGCCCAAGCGCATGAGGAGATTGGCCAAAGTCAAGATGTCCATAGCTTACGATGATGAGTCGGACACGCTTGCTTATCGCTGGGACGAAGATGCATTCTCTGTGCGCCGACTGCTGGGAAAGTTTTTCTCTCCGCGGGAGGGGACACCTACGATTTTTGAGCCATTGTCGAAGGGAGGTAGCGCCGCATTGCCCGCAACGGCGGCGGAACAGCCCCTGCATAATGTCTACGTTGAAAAGGCCCTTCGCTCGAAGGACATCGTGGGGTTAAAGATCCTTGAGTACACGAAGTGCGGCCCCGCGGCTTTGGAGGGAATCTTCGGAGCAATCATTGACACGATCTTCGAACCGCCCGCGGAGTACGACGAAAACGTTCACCTGATTACCAATGTGCTGGTGCAGTGTTTCGACTGGCGGAAATTTGCCGCGCTCGCGGCATGACTCATCCCATCAAAGGCCTCGGCAAGACCCTTCCACCCGGAACGCGACATCGCCTCCACCGACGCCGAGATCGACAACCTAGTCTACGGGCTCTATGGGACCGCAGCGATGAAGTCAAACCGGGGGTCACGATGAAATTTCGAATGATGGTCCCGCTCATCCTGCATCCGGAGCAATGACGCAGACGTTCGTCCGGGGGAACCTATGGCAAATCATTTCGACCGAAGTGGACTTCGCTCTCGTGATCAGGTGGCTTTAGTTGTCGGAGGTGCTCAAGGGATCGGCAAGGCCATCGCGCTGAGATTAGCGGGGGAGGCCGCAACGGTTGTTATCGCAGAGTTCCTGGCATCATCCGATGCAGACTATGTTAACGGTGTCCTGCTTTTTGTAGACGGGGTACAGCTCGCCTGAACGTGGAGCGTAGGGGCGGCCCTCGTGGCCGCCCTTTCGGTTTGTTTCTTTGCGAACTTCGCGCCCTTTGCGCCTCTGCGTGAACCCTCTTTTCCGGCCTGTGGCGCATCCAGGGGCGGCCACAAGGGCCGCCCCTACAACCGCTACTGGCTGGCCGCCTCTGCGTGCTCCGCCTTGTGATAATTCGGATACGGCGGATGGTGCGGCGCGGGAGGCGGCGGGTTCTTCTTGAGTAAATCCATCACCACCTCGACGGCCTTCTCGAGCTGCGCGTCGTGTCCTTCGCGAGCCGCCTGGGGATCCAACTCCACCTCGAAATCCGGCGGCACGCCATGGTTCTCCACGTCCCACGTGCCCTTGGGATTATAGAAAGCCAAATTCGGCGTCCCGGTAAAGCCGCCGTCGAGGAGATCGCCCGGGTTGGTATAGTGCCCCACCAATCCGCCCCAAGTCCGCTTGCCGACCAACGGTCCAATGCCGGTCCTGCGGAACATCCAGGGCAAGGCGTCGCCCCCGGAGCCCGCCATTTCATTAGTGATCATCACCTTGGGCCCGAAGATGGCCTCGATGGGAGTGGTGATGTCCGTGCCCTCGCGCAATGACCAATAGCTCAAAAGCGAGCGCCGCAGAGAGTCAATGATGTAGTCGGCAATGTCGCCGCCGCCGTTGTAGCGCTCGTCGATGATGGCCGCTTCCTTGCCCACCTGTGCGAAGTAATAGCGATTGAAGTTGGTGTAGCCGCCCGCATACGTATCGGGCAGGTAGACGTAAGCCACCCGCCCTCCGGCGAGCTCGTCCACGCGGCGCCGATTGCCTTCAATCCAGGCATAATTGCGCAGACTCTCCTCGTCATCCACAGGAACCACGGTAACGTCGCGGGCTCCGGCGCCATCGGGGTTCGGACCCACCTTGAGAACCACCTGCTTGCCCGCTGTTTCCTCGAAGAAGCTATAAACGTTGGCGGGCGCGCGCACCTCGCGGCCGTTTACAGCCAGGAGGTACTCGCCAACCTTCACGTTGACGCCAGGCTGCGTGAGCGGGGCGCGCAACCTGGGATTCCAGTTTTCTCCATCGTATACGTGCGTGAAGCGGTAACGCCCATTTTCGATCTGGTAGTCGGCGCCCAGCAGTCCGGCCCGCACAGGCTTCGGCTCCGGCCTATCGCCCCCACCCACAAACATGTGCCCGATGGTTATCTCCCCCAACATTTCCTCGAACAAATAGTTCAGGTCATCGCGACTGGAGATGCCATCCAGGTAAGGCTCGTATCTTTTCTTGATGGACTCGAGGTTCAGGCCGTGCAAGCCCGGGTCGTAGAGGAAATCGCGCTCGTCGCGCCAGACTTGATAGTACATGTGCTTCCATTCGGCGCGCGGATCGACGTAGACCTCCAGGCGGTCCAGCTTGAGGGGGCCGCCCTGGCCGGGTTTCGGCTCAGGTGAAGGCGGGCCCTCTTTCTCCGCCGGGCCGATCACCCACTGATTCTGCCGCGCATAAAGCATCTTCTCGCCATTGAAGGAGAGGTGGAAGGAACTGACGCCCTCGAGAATTTGCTCCGTTTTGCGTGTTTTCATCTCGAACTTGTGGACGCTGACGGTTGGCGGCCCATCTTCAAAATCAATGGGATCGACGGGAGGGCCTTCCACCAAATAAAGCACGCCCGGCTTGCCCGCCTCGAGTTGTTGGTAATTACGGGCGGGAGTGGGGAGAGCAAGGATGCGCTGGCTGATGCCCTCGAGATCAATCTCCACCGTGACGGGTTTTTCTGCCTTGTCTTTATCGCCTTTCTCGCCCGCTTTGTCCTTGTCACTCTTCTCGGCTTCCTTGGGCTTCTCTTCGTCGCTCTCGGGCGCCAGCGGCGAGGGCAGGTCCTTCTTGAGCACCATCACGTAGACGCTGCGAGTCACCGGGTGCTGAAGGCTTGTCATATCGAGCCAGCCGGTGCTCAGAGCGGTGTTGGTGCTGGCGGTAAAGTAGAGGTATTTGCCCTCCTTATCGAAGGCGGCGTAGAGCGCATCGCTCATGCCGTCCGTCAATTGGTAGCTCTTGGCCTGCTCGAGCGAATAGGCAAACACGGCGTGCAGGTGGTTGCGAAGCTGCTTGGTGTAAGCGAGCCACCGGCTGTCGGGCGACCAGGCCGGATTGAGCGTGTTGAAGGGGCCCGCGTAGGTGTCCGTATCGACGCGGACGGGCGTCTTCTTCTCCAGGTCCACGTACCACACGCTCAGCCGCTTGTCCGTATATGCAATCTTCTTCGAATCGGGCGACCAGGTGGGGGAATAGCGGAAAGTGGGCGGGTTGCCCAAGTCGATTTTGCGTACCTCGCCCAGGCCATTTTGATTGCGGATGTGGAGAGCATACTCGCCCGATTCGTCGGAGAGATAGGCGATCGAGTTTCCGTCCGGCGACCATGCCGGGTCGCGCTCCACCGCCTCGGTGGTATTCGTCAGGTTGCGGATGTCGCCTTTCTCGCCAGGCACAGTCAGGATCTCTCCGCGCACCCCGAAGACAGCTCGCGCCCCGGTCGGGGAGATGCCCGCAAACCGGATGCGCTGAGGTTCGATTTTCTGGAAGTGCGGCCGCACCTCTGCCAGGTCGCCGGCAAGGCTGATTTCAACGTCGCGAACCTTGTGAGACTTGAGATCGACCAGGTGCAAGGAGCCGAATTGCTCGTAGACAATCGCGCCCGGGCCGGCCGAAGCTGACTTGAAATCCAATCCGTCGTTCTTCACCACCTGCGTTACTTGCTTGCTGCGCGTGTCGTAGGCGAAGAGCGACACGGGGCCATTGCGGTCGGACAGGAAATAGACCGTATCGCCCACCCACATGGGGTTGAAGTCGTTCGAATTGTCGCGAGGGATCTTGGCTTCGATGTGCGAATCGGCCAGGCGGGCGATCCAAATGGGCTTCGTCTGGCCCCCGCGATAACGCTTCCAGGCATTCTGCCATTGCACATTGGGGACGTAGGCTAGGCTCGACCCATCGAGGGAATAGGAGCCCTCGGAGGCCCTCACCAGCGGCACCTGGGTGGGAAATCCGCCTTCGACCGGAATGGTGAAGAGCTGAACCACGCCGGCCGCAAACGCGTCTCTCTCCGAGCGAAACAACACTTGTTTGCCGTCCGGAGTCCATCCCGCCGCCGCGTCCGGGCCCGGGTGATAGGTCAGGCGTTTCGGGGTGCCTCCGGTTGCCGGCACCACGTAGACATCGGCGTTTCCGTCATATTCGCCGGTGAAAGCGATCATCGAGCCGTCAGGAGAGAAGAGCGGATTGCTTTCGTGCCCGCCTGTGGTCAGCCGCCGCGCCTCACCACCCGCGCGGTTTGCAATCCAGAGCGTGCCCGCGTAGCTGAAAACAATTTGAGTGCGGCTCACTGAGGGCTGCCGCAGAAGCAAGGGCTTTCCCGCCTCAGCCCACAGGAGGCTTCCCGCGCCCAGCAGAAAAGCTACCGTCAGAACGAGTCTTCTCATGGCAAGTGTCCTTTCGCTTGAGTGAATTGAACTTGAAGGAGTATACCACCAGCGGCTTGTCTCGGCGCGGTTGAAGGCAACAGGTCGAAGGCAACAGTGTCGAAGGCAAAATTATACCTGGCTGTGAAAGGGAACCAACCAGCCAAGACTCGCCTCAAGTGTGGACCCTTTGCTTAGGCAATCTTAGTTGGCACAGTTGTTTTAGTTCCCGCCCAAGATACGCAGTCCTTCGGAGGGTTGGCGACTCGTAGTGTTATCCGCGCCGACTGGCTAATGTTGTGGTAGCATACTGTTACTCTCGCAAAAGGGAGGACAGCGTGATGTGTCGCGCACGAATCAAAGCCCTAAGTCTGTTCCTCATTTCGTTCCCTTGGTTTGCATTAAAGGGGCAGGAATCCTCGCCATCGTTCGCCGCACTCTCGGCTTCTGCTCCTTCTGCAAATCCCTCTGAGGACATCTTGGGGAATCCTGGATCGGGCGGTCCGCGCCGAAAGCTCAAAGTCGTCCTCTACCCAATCATCCCTGCATTTACGGACTATATGTTCCAAATCAAGACGGGCTTTGAAGATTCTCCTGACGGAAGGGACATTCAAATCGAGTTTCAGGATCTCACGGTCGGGTACTATGATCCGACGAACAAGAATTTCATCGAGGCTGCACAGGCGGACGTCTATGAGATCGATTCGGCATTCCTGAACGATTTCGTCTCCAGCGCAAAAATACAGCAACTCCCTGGCCGACTTTTCCCGAAACCGGGAGAATTCCTGGCTAACGCCCAACATGCTGCGCAATTCGATGGCAAATGGTACGGGGTGCCGCATTGGGCCTGCGGCAACCTCCTGTTCTTCCAGAAGGACGACTCCGCGCTTGCGTCCGTTCGTACGCTCAGTGATCTGCAAAAGGCAATCGGCACCACGCACCAGCCGGGGTCCGGACTATTCATTGATTTGAAGGGCAAGTCAACACTGGGCGAATTCTATTTGATGTCCCTGTTCGATCGTTACCAAACACCTTCCCAGGTGCTTATTCCGCTGAAGGTGGTCAGTGATTCCGATTTGATCCCGGTCGCTGTTTCCGAAGTGAAGCCGGGCGTTTTCGGAGCGCAGCGACGCTGGCGTTCTTATGGTGCTTGAAGTGACCGGATTGG
>Ga0326727_10005281_pt1 | contig 37171 bp, 31 predicted proteins | sample MB2enrmetagenome_FD_207643 | JGI IMG/M metagenome (GOLD analysis project Ga0326727, IMG submission 207643) | Lab enriched peat soil microbial communities from McLean, Ithaca, NY, United States - MB29MY | ecosystem: Environmental > Terrestrial > Soil > Wetlands > Peat | place: USA: New York... | reverse complement strand
CCTCGCTCAGCGACATGATGAGCAATCTCAAGACGGCGGGCCGCAAGGAGCTGCTGATCGTCGTCAAGGGCGACGTGCAAGGCTCGGTCGAGGCGATCACCGCCGCGATCGAGAAGCTCGGCACCGAGGAAGTCGCCGCGCGCGTCATTCACGGCGGCGTCGGCGGCGTGACCGAATCCGACGTCACCCTCGCCGAGGCCTCGAAGGCGGTGATCATCGGCTTCAACGTGCGCGCGCACAAGGAAGCGCGCGACCTGGCCGAGCAGCAGGGCATCGAAATCCGTTACTACAACGTCATCTACAACCTCGTCGACGACGTGAAGGCGGCGATGTCGGGCCTGCTTTCGCCGACCCTGCGCGAGACGATGCTCGGCAATGCGCAGGTCCTGGAAGTGTTCTCGATCTCGAAAGTGGGCAATGTCGCGGGCTGCCGGGTCACCGACGGCGTGGTGCAGCGCGGCGCCCATGTGCGCCTCATTCGCGACAACGTCGTCGTCCACGAGGGCATGCTGTCGACGCTGAAGCGCTTCAAGGACGAAGTCGCAGTGGCGCAGGCCGGCCAGGAATGCGGCATGGCCCTGGAGAACTATCAGGACGTGCGCGTCGGCGACATCATCGAATGCTACAATGTCGAAGAGATTCGTCGCACGCTGTAGGGCGCGACGAGACGAGGAAGCGCTCCGGCTTGGCCGCGCGTCCTGAGGTCGCGCCGCGCAGGCGAGGCTCGGACGAGGCCGTCGCGCCGCCCTGACATTTCGACCGCGCGGCGCCGCGAAACGTCGGACTGCCGGAATCGCAAGTCCTTTTCCTTCCCTCGCTTCCTCGGCGCCTCAACTTCGCATTTCAGGCTGTCTTGCAAATGTCTCGTTCCGAATCCCGACACGCCGGCCCCTCGCATCGTCTCGAGCGCGTGGGCGAAGCGATCCGCCATGCGATGGCGGAAATTCTCCAGCGCGGCGAAATCCTTGATCCCGTGCTCGATCGGCAGGCGGTGACGATTCCCTCGGTGAAGATGTCGACCGATCTGAAGGTCGCCACCGTCGCCGTCATGCCGCTCGGCGGCGAGAACGCCGAGGCGACGATCCTCGCTCTCAACGAGCGCAAGAAGGCGCTGCGCGCGCTGGTCGCCCGACGCGTCAACCTCAAGTTTGCGCCCGATCTGCGCTTCGTGCTCGACCGCAGCTTTTCCGCGCAGGCCGAGATCGACGCGCTGCTGAAGTCGCCGCGCGTCGCGCGCGACCTCGCCCATGACGACGACGAGGAGCGCCATTGAGCCAGAAGGGCGAAATCGACGCGACGCCCGCGGAGGCCCAGACCGGGCCGTCCAAGCGACGCCGGTGGCCGCCGCGCCGCTCGACGCGCGTCGAAGTCAACGGCTGGATCAACCTCGACAAGCCCGTCGGCGTCGCCTCGACGCAAGCGGTCGCGCAGTTGAAATATCTCTTCAACGCGAAGAAGGCGGGCCACGCCGGCACCTTGGACCCGCTGGCTTCCGGCGTGTTGCCGGTCGCGTTCGGCGAGGCGACCAAGACGGTCCCGATCGTGCAGGAGGGCGCCAAGGCCTATAGATTCGTCATCAAGTGGGGCGAGGAAACCGACACCGACGACGCCGAGGGCAAGATCGTCGCGAGCTCGCCGAGCCGCCCGACCCGCGAGGAGATCGAGGCGGCGCTGCCGCGTTTCGTCGGCCTCATCAGCCAGATTCCGCCGACCTTTTCGGCGATTCGCGTCGCCGGCGAGCGCGCCTACGATCTGGCGCGCGGCGGCGAGGCGTTCGAGATCGCGGCGCGGCCCATCCTCGTCCACCGACTCGAACTCGTCGAGGCTGGGCGGGACGAGGCGAGATTCGAGGCCGAATGCGGCAAGGGCGCCTATGTGCGCGCGATCGCGCGCGACCTCGGGCGCGAACTCGGTTGTCACGGCCATATCGCGGCGCTGCGCCGCACCCGCGTCGGCCCGTTCTCGGCGAAGAGCGCGGCGGCCCTCGACGCTTTGCGCCAATCGCCTGAGGCGCGCGCGGCCGCGCTGCTCGCCGTGGAAGCGGGCTTGGCGGAGCTGGCCTGCGTCGCCGTCGATCCGCGCGGCGCCGCGATCCTGCGCCGCGGACAAAAACTGCTGCTGCGCGGCGTCGGCGCGCCCGAGGGGCCCGCGTACGCCGCGCTCCTCGGCGCGCCGGTCGCGTTGGGAAGCGTCGAAGGCGGCTATTTCGTCGCGACGCGGGTCTTCAACTTGCCGGGCTGAACGCTCAGGGCGCCTTCCATGCGGCCAGCGCGTCGGTGAGGATGCGCTCCCCGTCGGCGCCCTTCTCGAAGGTCAGCTTGGCGATGCGGTCGTCGTTGAGCAGCAGCGGGAAGTCGAACCAGCCGCGGCTGGCGATCAGGTCGACGTTGCGCGCGGCGTCGGCGTCGGCGCGGTTGAGGCCGACGAGGAAATAGCTGTCGGAAATCTTCACCCGCACGCCCGCCAGCGAGTCCTGCGCCGGCGGGTCGTCGCGGCGCATCATCGGCACCCGCATATCCTTGACGCCTTTGATTTCGGCGCCGTCGCCGAACGTCAGGCGAAGATCGATCGTATGCGACGCGGGCAGGGTCGGGTCGGTGTTCTTCCGCATCGTCATGACCGCGCGCATCTTCAGATCGGGAATGTCGGCCTCGGCCTTCACCCCGACCGTCGCCGGCTGCCCGGGCGCCGCCGGGATCGAAGTCCAGACGACCGAACCGAGGCTGACCGCGGGCGGCTTCTGCGGGTCGGCGGCGACGGCGACGAGCATCGCGGCGCGCGCGGAGACCGGCAGGCCGGGCGAGGCGGCCGGTTGCGGCGTCGTCGCGGCCGGGCTCGCCTCGGCCGCCGGCGCAGCCGCGGGAGAGGAAGCGGAGGCGGGGGCGGGCGTAGCGGGCGCGGCGGGCGCGCCGCCGCCGACGCGTTCGGCGATCTTGGCGGCGCTCGTCGCCGGTTGCGAGTCGGCCGTTGCGGCGGGTTCCGGGAGCGCGAGGTCCTGCGGCTTCTGACGCATCAGGAACGCCGCGACCGCGATGGAAAAAACGACGCCGACGAGGACGGCGAGCACGATCCAGGGCAAAGGATTGGCGCGCGGCGTGTCGAGACCGTTCGGCGCGCTGGGCCGAATCGATTCGTGGCCCGTCGCGGCGGGCGCGTAGGCGACCCGATCGACGCCTATGGCGGCTTCGACGGGCGGAGCATGGCCCTCGGCGTCGATCTCGTCGCCGCTCGCGGCGATGATCGGCGGCGCGGACGACGGCTCGGCGGCCTTGCGATGGGGAAGCGGCTGCGGGCGCGGCGAGAAACGCGGCGCGCCCGGCGCCGGCTTTGCGTCCGCGATCGACCGGGCCGACGCCTCGGCGCCGATCGGCGGCTTCTGAACGGCGCCGACCGTCGGCGCAGTCGGGCGCGGCGCGGCGGGACGGGCCGGCGCGCCCGAGAGCGGCGGAGGCATGCTCGGCCTCGCGGTCGCGGCGGGCGGCGCGGCAGGCGCGCGAGCCGACGGCGGCGCGGGCGTGAATTGCGTCTCTAGCCGCGCGATGGCGGTTTCCAGAGACGCCTCTTCCTGCGCGATGTCCGCTTCCGACAACGTCGGTCCCAAATCGCGCAATTGGCGGCGCAGCGCCGTGCGGGCGCGATCGTAAATCGCTTTGCGCGCCGCCGCCGGGCCGTCCTTGGGGAAGTTCGCGATCGCCTTGGCGAGCAGGGTGTAATAATCAGCCATGATCGAGTCCGGTCGCTCGCGTTCCGCCGCCCAGCGCCATGACTGGGTTAATCTTGAAATGGGTCGTGCACAAGAATCGTATCTTCCCGCTTCGGACTCGTCGAGAGCAATGCCACCGGCGCGCCGATCAGTTCCTCGATGCGGCGCACGTACTTGATCGCCTGCGCCGGCAAATCGACCCATGAGCGCGCGCCCACGCTCGCGCCGCGCCAGCCCTCGATCGTTTCATAGACGGGTTCGACGCGCGCCTGAGCGGCTTGCGAGGCCGGGAGATAGTCGATCTCCTTGCCGTCGAGACGATAGCGTGTGGCGACCTTGATTTCTTCGAAGCCGTCGAGAACGTCGAGCTTGGTCAGCGCGACGCCGTCGACGCCGGAGATCTTGACGCATTGGCGCGTCAGCACCGCGTCGAACCAGCCGCAGCGGCGCGGACGCCCGGTGTTGGTGCCGAATTCGACCCCGCGCCTGCCGATCAAGCGGCCGGTCTCGTCGTCGAGTTCGCTGGGGAAGGGCCCGCCGCCGACCCGGGTGGTGTAGGCCTTGGCGATGCCTAAGACATAGCCGATCGCGCGCGGTCCCAGACCCGAACCGGTCGCGGCGTTGGCCGCGACGGTGTTGGACGAGGTGACGAACGGGTAGGTGCCGTGGTCGATGTCGAGCAGGGCGCCTTGCGCGCCCTCGAACAGGATGCGTTTGCCGGCGCGCCGCTCGCGATCGAGCAGCTCGAACGTCGGGGCCATGTACTCCAGCACCTTGGGCGCGACGGCGACGAGCTCGTCCTTGATCGCCGCGGCGCTCGGCGGCGCGAGGCCCAAGCCGCGGCGCAGGGGGTCGTGATGGGCGAGCAGGCGCGCGATTTTGCCGTCGAGAGACCCCGGCTCGGCGAGATCCATCAAACGGATCGCGCGCCGGCCGACCTTGTCCTCGTACGCCGGGCCGACGCCCCGCTTGGTGGTGCCGATTTTCACCCCGCCGATTTCCCCCGATTCGCGATGCGCGTCGAGATCGCGATGCAGGGAGAGGATAAGCGGAACGTTTTCGGCGATCTTGAGGTTCTTGGGCGTCACTTCCACGCCCTGGCCGCGAATATGCTCGATTTCTTGGACCAGATGATAGGGATCGAGCACCACCCCGTTGCCGATGATCGACAACTTGCCCGGGCGCACGATGCCCGAAGGCAGCAACGCGAGCTTGAAGACCTGATCGCCGACGACCAAGGTGTGCCCGGCGTTGTGGCCGCCCTGAAATCGGACCACGACGTCGGCCGAGAGCGACAGCCAGTCGACGATCTTGCCTTTTCCCTCGTCGCCCCATTGGGCGCCGACAACAACCACGTTGGCCATCGCCGCTCGATCCTCTCAACCCCAAGAAAACAAAGCCCCGGGGCCAGCGACAATGGGCTGGACCGGGGCTCATTGCGCGTATGGACTACGCGATCGGGATGGGCGAGTAAAGCCGCCATCCGATCGGTCGCCCGGCCATCGATAATTCGCCGGCGCGCCCTCTTGGACCGGTCGAGTTCCTCTCCCATACGCGGCCGGGGCCGATCGGCCCGCAACGGAGACTTTCATGACCCCGGCAGAACGCCGGTTGCTCGCGGACCTGTTCGAGCGCATTCGCGCCGTCGCCGCGGGCGCCCGCGACCCCGAGGCGGAAGCCTTCATCGGCGAAGCGGTGCGCGCCGAGCCCTACGCGCCCTATGTTATCGCGCAGACCGCGCTGGCGCAGCGGCACGCGCTGGAGGCCGCCGCGCAGCGCATCGCCGAACTCGAGTCGCGCGCCGCGCCGCGGCCGCAAGAGACCAGCTTCCTCGGCAATCTCGGCGAGTCGCTGTTCGGCGGCGCTTCGCCGGCGCCCGGCCCGAGCGCCGGCTACGACGCAAGCGCCTACCGCGCAGGCGCGAGCCCTCAGGTCGGCGTTCGCCAGCCCGGCTACGCGCCGGCGCCGCAGCCCGGCCCCTGGGGAGCGCCCGCCGCGCCGCCCGCCGGCGGCGGCTTCCTCGCCAACGCTATGACCACCGCGGCGGGCGTCGCCGGCGGCGTGACGCTCGCCAACACGCTGGAGAACCTGATCGGCGGGCGCGGCGGCCTGTTCGGCGGCCATTCTCTTAGCGGGTTCGGCGGCGGCGAAACGATCAACAATTTCTACGAGAGCGCGCCCGATGCGGCCGGCGCGCGCGCCGACGACGCGCCGCCGGACCAGGATCAGGGCGGCGTGCAGGACGTCGGTTATGACGACGGCGGCTCGGACCCCGGCTTCGACGTCGGCGGTTTCGAGGCCTGAACGCCGCGGCTGAAAATCGGCCGCCCGAGACCGAAGCTCCGGCCCGGCGTCAGATCACGATCACCTTCGCGCCCACGCGGACGCGCTCGTAGAGGTCGATCACGTCCTCGTTCATCATCCGGATGCAGCCCGAGGAGACGTTCTGACCGATCGTCGCAGGGTCGTTGGTGCCGTGGATGCGATACAGCGACGAACCGAGATAGAGCGCGCGCGCGCCGAGCGGGTTGTCCGGCCCGCCGTCCATGTGGCTGGGCAGGTCCGGCCGGCGCAGCATCATTTGCGCCGGCGGCGTCCAGTCCGGCCATTCGGCCTTGCGGCTGATCGTCTTGACCCCCGACCATTCGAATCCCGGCCGCCCGACGCCGACGCCGTAACGGATCGCGCGGCCGTGCGGCAACACCAAGTAGAGAAACTTGTTGGGGGTGTCGATCACGATCGTGCCGGGCCGCTCCGAGCCGGAATAATCGACTTCGCGGCGCAGATACTCGTCGGCGGGGCTGGCCTCGACTTGGTCCGGCGCGGACGGCGTCAGCGCGGCGACCTGAGGCGCGGCCGGCGCCGGCGCGGCGGCCGCCTGCGGCGCGGGAAGGGACCCGCCGATCCGCCCGGTCAGGAGGAATTCGATGAAGCCGCCGCCAAGGCCGCTCTGGGGCGGGGGAGCCGGCTCGGCCGCCAGCGGCGGACCGATGCCGGGGATGACGAGACTGTCGACGGTTCCCGCCGCCGCCGTCCCGGCGGCGCCGAACGCGAGGGTCGAAAGGCTCAAGAACGCAGGAACGAGGAAGCCCGGTGCGCGCCGCATGACAAACTCCCGCCGCGGCGCCGCCGGTTCATGCGCTCATACGCGAGGCGCGGCGACGCCGAACAAGAATTAAGCATACGCGAAAACAATGCGACGCGGCGGCAAGTCTCGAGCGATGGTTATCGAAAAGCAACGAACTATGCTTAATGAATATTGACCAAGAGAATCCCTCATGAGTCCTTGACCAAACCGGCGGCGAGGGCGCGCGGGCCGCTCAGGTCCCTCGCCCGCCGGCGCAGCCGCGCGACATCGAGAATCCGGGCCAGTGCGCCGTAGATCGCCGCGCCGACCGAGACCTGAGCGGCCAGCAGCGCGCCGCCCGGCCCGGCCGGATCGGCTTGCCCTGGCTTACCGGTTCGACGACAAGAAAGTCTTGCCGGCTTGCTCCACCCCCCTTCCGTTCAGCGGGTTCGCCTCGTCCCAGGCGTAGGCGAGCGTCTCGAAACGCATCGCGCGCGCGTCGATCATCAGCAGCCGGCCGACGAGGCCCCGGTCGCCGTCGCCGAAGCCGCCGACGATCTCGCGGATCGCCTCCAGCGCCATCAGCGAGCCGAGCGCGCCGGCGAGCGCGCCGAGCACGCCCGCCTCGGCGCAAGCGGGAATCGTCCCCGGCGGCGGGGCCTCGGGGAAGAGGCAGCGGTAGGTCGGATTGGGCTTGCCGTCGGCGCCGCGCTCGTAGGGCTTCAAGGTCGTCAGCGTCCCGTCGAATTCGCCGATCGCGGCGGTCACCAGCGGCTTGCGCTCGAAGAAGCAGGCGTCGGAAACGGCGTAGCGCGCAGCGAAATTGTCGGAGCCGTCGAGGACGACGTCGTAGTCGGCGACGATCCCGCGGGCGTTGTCGGGCTCGAGCCGCCGGGCGATCTTTTCGACCCGGACGTGCGGATTGAGGCGGAAAAGCGCATCCGCGGCGCTGTCGACTTTTGGACGCCCGAGGTCGGCGGTCGCGTGCAACACCTGGCGGTGCAGGTTGCTGAGCGCGACCTTGTCGTCGTCGACGATTCCAAGGCGGCCGACGCCGGCGCCGGCGAGATATTGCAGCGCTGGCGAGCCGAGCCCTCCCGCCCCGACCATCAGCACGCGCGCCGCCTTGAGCTTGAGTTGGCCCGGCCCGCCGAGCCCGCGCAACACGATCTGGCGCGAATAGCGCTCGATTTCTTCGCTAGTGAGCTTCATCGGAGGACATTACGCGCGGCGCGCGCCGGGGAGCAATGGTAAGGTGCGGCGTTTCAGAGCGGAGACGGCGGACATGTCCAAAGACGACCCCATCGTCATCGTCGGCGGGGCGCGCACGCCGATGGGTGCCTTCCTCGGCGACCTGAAGGACGTCGCGGCGCCAAGGCTCGGCGCGACGGCGATTTCCGCCGCGCTGTCGCGCGCGGGGCTCAAGGGCGAGGAAGTCGACGAGGCGCTGATGGGTTGCGTGCTGCCGGCGGGCCAGGGCCAGGCCCCGGCCCGCCAGGCGGCGCTCGGCGCCGGGCTGCCGATCGGGGTCGGCGCGACCACCGTCAACAAGATGTGCGGCTCGGGCATGAAGGCGGCGATGCTCGCCCATGACCTCATCCGCGCCGGGTCCGCCGAGATCGTCGTCGCGGGCGGCATGGAGAGCATGAGCAACGCCCCCTATCTCCTCGAGCGGGCGCGCTCGGGCTATCGCATGGGCCACGGCCGCGTCGTCGATTCGATGTTCCTCGACGGCCTCGAGGACGCCTACGACAGGGGCCGCCTGATGGGGACCTTCGCCGAAGACTGCGCCGAGCATTATCAATTCACTCGCGCGGCGCAGGACGCTTACGCCCTGCGTTCGCTCGAGCGCGCGAGGCGGGCGATGCGCGATGGCGATTTCGCCGCGGAGATCGAGCCGGTCACGATCAGGTCGGGCAAGGGCGAAACGACGGTCGCCGACGACGAGCAGCCGCCCAAGGCGCGGCCGGAGAAAATCCCCTCGCTCAAGCCCGCCTTCCGCGAGGGCGGCACGGTGACCGCCGCCAATTCCAGCTCGATCTCCGACGGCGCGGCGGCGCTGGTCCTGATGCGCCGCGGCGAAGCGGAGCGGCGCGGCGTCGCGCCGCTGGCGACCATCGTCGCTCACGCGACCTACGCCGCCGAGCCGAAGAATTTCCCCACCGCGCCGATCGGCGCGATGCGAAAACTGTTCGACAGATGCGGCTGGAGCGCCGATTCGGTCGATCTCTTCGAGATCAACGAGGCCTTCGCCGTCGTCGCGATGGCGGCGATGCGCGATCTCTCCCTCCCCGAGGATAAGGTCAACGTCAACGGCGGCGCCTGCGCGCTCGGCCATCCCATCGGCGCCTCCGGCGCGCGCATCCTGGTGACTCTCATCGCCGCCTTGCAGGCGCGCGGGCTCGCACGCGGCGTCGCTTCGCTGTGCATCGGCGGCGGCGAGGCGACCGCGATGGCGGTCGAACGGGCGGGCTGAGGCGGAAGCGGCCGCGCCGCCGACGCGCGCCTGTCATGTTTTTCGCCGATCCTTGCGGCCAGACATCGATTCGGCCGCTCGCGGCGCGACGCCGACATGACGGGATCATCGGCTTTGACGTCCATCGCCCCCTTCTCGACCGTCGGCCGCTTTTGGCGCGGCAATCTGCACACGCACTCGAACCTCTCCGACGGCGCGCTGACGCCTCAAGGGGCGATCGAGGCTTACAGGCGGGCCGGCTACGACTTCGTCCAGCTCTCCGAGCACTTTCTCGCTTCGTTCGGCTGGCCGATCGCCGACACCCGGCGCTGGCGGTCCAATGATTTCACCACCCTGATCGGCGCCGAACTGCATGCGATGGGCACGAAGGTCGGCGAGCTCTGGCACATTCTCGCGACCGGCCTGCCGCTCGATTTTCCCGCCCCCGGCCCCGCAGAGAGCGGGCCGGAGCTGGCGGCGCGCGCCCGCGCCGCGGGCGCCTTCGTCGCCATCGCCCATCCCGCCTGGTCGCAGCTCACGGCCGAGGACGGGCGCGCGCTCGCAGCGGCCCACGCGGTGGAAATCTACAACCACACGTCCGCGGTGCAGACCGATCGCGGCGACGGCTTCTACCTGCTCGATCGGCTGCTGAGCGAGGGCCGGCGCCTGACCGCGATCGCCGTCGACGACGCGCATTTCCTCCACGGCGACTACGACGCCTTCGGCGGCTTCGTCGAAGTGAAGGCTCGGAGCCTCGACCCCGAGGCGCTGCTCGCGGCGCTGAAATCGGGGCATTTGTATTCGAGCCAGGGGCCGCGCTTGCACGACGTGACCGTCGGCCCGGCGGAGGTCGCGGTCGACTGCTCGCCGGTCGATTCGGTGGCCCTGCTGACCGGCGCTTCGCGCGCCCTCGCCAGGGTTGGGCGTCAGGTCACGCGCGCCGTCTTCGATATCGCCGACGCCGCCGGCGAGGCGTGGGCCGGCGGCGGCCCCTACAAATGGTTCCGCATCGTGGCGATCGACGCGGCGGGCCGGCGCGCCTGGACCAATCCGATCTGGATCGACGAATTGAGCTGAGCGGAACCGACCCCTAAGTGGGCGGTTGGACGGCCGAAACCTTTAAGCAAAACGCTCGTGAGCGCTCCCGGCGATGCGACGGCGCGCTGTGTCGATGGTTTCGGACAGCCGCCAACCCGAGTTCCTCGCCCTGCTTCGACCGCCCCGCTCCTTGCGCTCGCGCTCCCGCCGCCATAAATCGGGGCCTCGCCCGGAAACGGCGGCGGAGAAAGTCGGGTCATGAACGATAGAACGGGCGCTCCCCTGCCGGGCTGGCATGCGACGACGATCCTGATGGTGCGCAAGGCCGGCCGGGTGGTCATCGGCGGCGACGGCCAGGTCAGCGTCGGCGAGACGGTGATGAAGGGCAACGCCCGCAAGGTCCGCCGCCTCGCCAAGGGCGAGGTCATCGCCGGCTTCGCCGGTTCGACCGCCGACGCGCTGACCCTATTCGAGCGCCTGGAGGGCAAGCTCGAACAATATCCCGGACAATTGCCGCGCGCCTGCGTCGAGCTCGGCAAGGACTGGCGCATGGACCGCTATCTGCGCCGGCTCGAGGCGATGCTGCTGGTCGCCGACAAAAGCGTCGGCTTCGTGCTGAGCGGCTCGGGTGACGTGCTGGAGCCCGAAGGCGACGAGCACGGCTCGGCGATCGCGATCGGCTCGGGCGGCAATTACGCGCTCGCCGCCGCGCGCGCGCTGCTGCCGAGCGAATTCGACGCCGAGCAAATCGTGCGCCGCGCGATGGGCATCGCCGCGACGATCTGCGTCTACACCAACGCCAATCTGGTCCTCGAGAGCCTTGTGACCTCATGAGCGAATTCTCGCCGCGCGAGATCGTTTCCGAACTCGATCGCTACATCGTCGGGCAGAAGGACGCCAAGCGCGCCGTCGCGGTCGCCCTGCGCAATCGCTGGCGCCGTCTGCGCCTCGTCTCGCCGATGCGCGAGGAGGTGATGCCCAAGAACATCCTGATGATCGGGCCGACCGGTTGCGGCAAGACCGAGATCGCGCGGCGCCTGGCCAAGCTCGCCGGCGCGCCGTTCCTCAAGGTCGAGGCGACCAAGTTCACCGAGGTCGGTTACGTCGGGCGCGACGTCGAGCAGATCGTGCGCGATCTGGTCGAGATCGGCATCGCGCTGGTCAAGCAGAAGAAGCGCAAGGACATCGAGGCCAAGGCGGAACTCGCCGCCGAGGAGCGGATGCTCGACGCGCTGGTCGGCGTCAGTTCCTCGCCGTCGACGCGCGAGGCGTTCCGGCGCAAATTGCGCGCCGGCGAACTCGACGACAAGGAGATCGAAATCGAGTTGCCCCAGGGCGGCGGCGGCGGCATGCCGATGTTCGAATTGCCGAACCTGCCGGGCGCCTCGGTCGGCGCGATCAACCTCGCCGATATTTTCGGCAAGGGCTTCGGCCAGCGCACCAAGTCAAAGCGGATGAGCGTCGCGGACGCGCACGAGCCGCTGGTGGCGGCCGAGGCCGAGAAGATGCTCGACCAGGATCAGGTGGTGCGCGAGGCGATCCACGAAGTGGAGAGCAACGGCATCGTCTTCCTCGACGAGATCGACAAGATCTGCGCGCGCGACGGGCGCGGCGGCGCCGACGTTTCGCGCGAGGGCGTGCAGCGCGACCTGCTGCCGCTGATCGAGGGCACCGCCGTCGCCACCAAGCACGGGACGGTCAACACCGACCACATCCTGTTCATCGCCTCCGGCGCCTTCCACATCGCGCGGCCCTCCGACCTGCTGCCCGAATTGCAGGGGCGCCTGCCGATCCGCGTCGAGCTCGCTTCGCTCACCGAAGACGACTTCAAGCGCATCCTCACCGAGCCCGAGGCGAGCCTGATCAAGCAATACGTCGCGCTGCTGGGCGCCGAGGGCGTGACGCTGACCTTCGCCGACGACGCGATCGCGGCGATCGCGCGCGTCGCCGCCAAGGTCAACGCCAGCGTCGAGAACATCGGCGCCCGGCGCCTGCAGACGGTGATGGAGCGCGTGCTCGACGAAGTGAGCTTCACCGCCCCCGACCGCTCGGGCGAGACCATCGCCATCGACGCCGCCTACGTCGAGGCGCACGTCGGCGACCTCGCCGACAACGCGGACTTGAGCCGGTTCATTCTCTGAGGCCGACGGCCGAAGACGCCGAGCGCCGTCATGGCCGGGCTTGTCCCGGCCATCCACGCGGCGAAGCGTCTCGCCGGTTCCCGGAAGCGGCGGGAAACGCTCGACCCCGTTTTCAACTGGGCGGCGGTTCGACGGCGTGGATGGCCGGGACAAGCCCGGCCATGACGGGTCCTTGCTTTCGGCTGCCGGCATGAGCGCGGCGGCGCGGCGAACGCGCGGCGGATCGCGAAAAGCCCATCCGCGTCCCGCCCCGGGGAATTTCAACGCCTTGGGCGCCTTTTTCGGTCCCGTTTTCGATGCCGGGCGGCGCCGTCAAGGCCGGCGCGGGAAGCACGGCCTATGGCGATTATCCCGGCATTGTACAAAAAGGGAAATAGGTGTGCGTCGCAGTAATGCCGTAATGCCAAGTGTTGACCTCTAGTCTAAGGGCGATTTCTAATCAATCTTCTCATTCGCGGGGACTTGGCGGCCTATTATGAGGTCCGTAAGCGGTCGAGGGTGCCGCCATCTGGTGTCCCCTACGATCCTATTGATCACGTCAGCGCTTGTCGTGCCCGTTTCGTAATGTATAAGGTTTGTTGCCGTCGGGTGCTTAAGACAATTATCCAAGATATTCACGACCTTCATGGCGTCGTCAAATGTCTGAAAAGGCCGTAAGGCTGCACCCTGGTCACCTCTTACGGCTTCTAAATCGAGGTTTAGATCGCCGAGCCGGCTGAATGGTAAATTGATACCTCCTTGACATACGTCTATCGCATCTAACATTAAGTCCAATTTCGTATCTCCGGCCGACACGCCGCTAATTCCATTCGTATCGAAATTACCAATGACGGTCGTTCCGTCGAAAGTAATTTTGACGCCTTTAAGATTTCCGGGATTATCTTCTCTGTCAATCGACGTGCCTTTCCCAACGGCGATGAGTATATCAACTTTGTGGGGCTCCAAAGGTAATTCCTTCCCTGACTCCTTTGGGGTGAAAACAATATCCTCACTTCCCCGAATATGAATAACCCCAAAAGTCTCCACTCCCTGGTGAAGTATGCAATTATTGTCACGCGCGCGGTAGCAGCCGACAATATCATTTAGCTTGACGCCTATTCTATTAAAGTGATGACCCTCTTTATTCTCCCATGAGAACGGAGTTGGCAAAAGTTCGAAAATAACACTCAACGCATGTGGGGCGAGGTCCATTAGAATGCCGTCATCAAGGGCTCCTTTTCTATACCATTCATCCTCTGTTGATTTACGTTCCGTAATATAGACGCGCATCTCCTGAATGAAGCCATATCGGCCGTGGAGCGTTTTGAGGCCCTTGCGAAGCGCAGCAACCACAGGTTTATTTCTATAGTGGTCATGTACAACCATTTTCAATGCAATACTGTGAAATATGCGTTCTTTTTCCAGATACATAGTATTTAATAGATCGAGATGTGAGTCTACTGGTTTAGCAAAATTAAAACCATTGGAAAAATAATCGAACCTGAATGCCGTTACAAGATGCACACGAGGAAAAGTCGCTATATAGCATAAATCAAAGGGCGCAAGAGCCATTAGTTGTCTCTTGCTTTCTGCCAGCATCAGGTTAACAAAGGGTGTGCCCTCCGGTAAAGCAGATAGACCGGTGGGTGTGTCAAGTACATCAGCCGCAACAAGGCGGATGCCTAATTCGCGATACTTTTGCCAAGTAGGGCGCTGGCGCTCAATAATGTTGCCCACGCCGACGATAAGAAGGCTCTTGTTGTCTGGCATCCGCTGATCATCCAACGAGGCGCCCCCCTGGCATGAGGAGGATACGCCACGACCGGGCGTAGTTAGGATAACATTGACTGCCCGCTGTTTCAAGGAAATGTCCTGATTCAAATTTCGGTGACACGCACTTGATGGTCACGTCACGCCCTCGTGCGGCTTCGGCGGGGCTGTATCCGTCCTCAGAACCCTCTTTTGTGGGGCGCACCATGTTAGTGCCTCCTCCTAGAACGTCAGCCGTGATTGCAGACCACGACTCGCGGCCGGAAACTTCTTTTTGTAGATTGCTTGGTACAGGGCATCGATTGCGTCAACAATCGCGCGGATTGCACATTTTACACCATCAACGCCAATCGTTTGTGCCCCTTTTGGATGCGTCAGTTTATTTCTCATGTCGATAGCCGTTCCCAATGCTCCCCACCACGGCACTTTCTTGTCGAGTGGTTTGCCCGAGAAGCGCGTGTGCAAGAATGTTATGCGCTCCTCTAATCTATACATTTTTAAACCTCGCGGCTTAAATTCCCCATTTTCTAGTTTGACATCTTCTTCAAGCAAGAGCGCCCTTTCGTGCGCCGACAACTCTGGACGTGTAGAGAATTCTTCACATACTGCGTTAACGTGGGCTTCCAATCCCGAAAAACCAAGCGTTAAAGCTGCGTGAAGATAGGCGTCTCGGCGCACAATATCATCTGCATCCACGGCGTTTTCAAGAAAGCGCTTTGCTTCTTCCAAGAGTAGCGCAGCAAAAGTATCTATGTCAGGCACTTGCAGCCTTCGCCTTCAGTTTCTCAACATCGAGTGCGGCGCCCTTGGCGTGAAACTGCGCAATCGCTACGTCTATGTTGGATTTTGAGACACCGTCACCATTTTCCGATTGCAGAAAAAATAGTTCTGAAAACCTGCCTCTTTCTTTGGGGTCGGTACGATAGCCGAGGCCGCGATATTGTTCCGGGTCAGTCTTATGCTTGCCCTTCACCAATGCGGCGACATTTAGGGGATCATGCCCAGTCGTGCTTGCAAGCGCATAATGCCGCTTAAGGCGCACATCGTTGTGCCGGAGCATCCCTGCAATGTACGCCCACGCCGCTAAAATCGCCGGATTAGTGGCCTTTTCAGGATAGTCGGGCGGTGATTTTTTCTGTCCCTTTGGGAACGCGGCGCGCTGGGCCTTCATTAACGCAGCGAATTCATTACCTGCACGCTTCAAGCCTGCATCCTGCCAGAGGTCCGGCTTTGAAGTTCTGAGTGTTTCCCATTCCGTATCGCGTACTCCGGTCGCGCATAACATCGGAGTGGTTTCCGTTGAGCCAAATTTCTTGGCATCGACTTTTGCACCTTCGAAATAATTCAAGATAAAAGTGCGCGCGAGTTGCACAGAGAGGGGACCGCCGCGCGCGCGACGATCCGCGAAATCTTGTCCTACTCCGAGTAGGCCTACAGACTGAAACCAATCACGCAGTTGCGGTCCCATGACCGTTTCGTGCATACGATCAAACAGGTCGCCAGAAATGGCGATGTTCGTATTGGAGATTAATTGAACGTCTAACCGCTGTTCCATGTTCAAGTCGAAATAGACCTTGACACCGTGGTCTTCGTCGATGCCGCCTGCCAAAGCGGCGCGTATTGCTTCAAAGCGATGCTGGCCGCCAATGATTTTCAGCGGATGAACTTTGTCGAATTCTATCGTGAACTCGGCAACAATATTGCTGAAGACGCGTCGCAACTTCGCGTCTTCGATCATTCGCGCATATGCGGGCGCGTTCTCCACAATTTCTCGATTTGCTCGATACTCGGCTTGTTCTTCTGGATCGAGCGGCACGTCGGTCGTGCCAAGCGCGATAAGTTTGCTCGCCTTGACGTGACATTCGCTGTATCGCGCGCCGGTCCGATGATCCGTAAGCAGCAGAACATTGGGGGCTTCTAGCGGCCCGAATTCCGCCAGGAATTTCGTAAAATTGGCACTCTGCTTTGTGGTAACCGGACCGGCTTTTGAAGACATGGCTCTAACCCCGTAAGGGAGCCATGTTGTTACGACGCTGACGCCCAGAGTCAAATCGGGTAGCATTTTGCAGTGACGGCCTGTCAGGGCCTGTCAGGGTTTGTATGCCCGTCAGAGTCTTGGTATTTCAAGTGCTTTGCTCCCCCCACAAGGGCCGAGGGGATTGCTCACTTCGGATACGGCGCCCTCAGCCCGCCTCGCGCATGCGGCGGAAAATGTCGAAGTTCATTTCGCCGGCCGCGCGCGCCGGCACCGCCGACGCGATCAACGACGCCAGAAACAGCAGTCGAATGGCGCGAAGGATGGGCAAACGGCTCCTCGGCAGATGATTCGGCGACGCTGCGGCCTCCCTCGCATCCGACCATGGCCGCCCTGTGGCTGCAACGACGAAACCGCGGCGAACGCCGGCCGCGTTCACCTTGGGCGGGGAAAAGGGCTGCGCCCGCCGCGCGGCTTTGTTAAAGGAAGGCTCGAAATCGAGGAAAATGTCGTGAACCCGACCCCGCCAGCTGAGACGCCCGAAGCGCCGAGGCCCCTTGCGTCCCCGCTCGAAGCCGGCGGGCGCGCGCTCGAACATTTTCTCGCCGCCGGTTTCTCGCGCCTCGAGCCGGCCGTGCTGCAACCCGCCTCGGTTTTCCTCGACATGTCCGGCGAGGACATTCGCGGCCGGCTCTACCTCACCGGCGACGCCTCGGGCGCCGAATTGTGCCTGCGTCCCGATTACACCGTTCCGGTTTGCCTCGCTTATCTCGCCTCGCCCGAGGCGGGCCGGCAGGCCCAATACGCCTATCTCGGCCCGGTTTTTCGCGCCCGCGTAGGCCAAAGCGGCGAGATGACCCAGACCGGCCTCGAAAGCTACGGCCGCCCGGACGTCGAAGCCGCCGACGCCGAGATTCTCGCGCTGGCGCTGGAGGCGGCGGAAATCGCCGGGGCGGGGCCGCTGACGGTGCGCCTGGGCGACGCGCGCCTGTTCGACAGCGCGCTCGCCGCGCTCGGCCTGCCGGAATTGTGGCTGCGCCGGGTGCGGCGCGGCCTGGCGCGTGGGCGCGCGCTGGAGGCGATCGTGAACGGCAATGGGCAGGGCGCGCTCGCCCAATCCGGCGTTCTCGCCGCGCTCGAGAGCGCCGATCACGCCGGCGCCAAGGCGCTGGTCGAGGACCTGCTCGCCATCGCCGGCGTCACGGCGGTCGGCGGGCGCAGCGCCGGCGAAATCGCCGCTCGCTTCCTCGAACAAGCCGCAGCGCGCTCGCAGGCCCACTTCAGCGCCGAACAGCAGGCCGTGCTCAGGCGCTTTCTGGCGATTTCCGGCGATCCCGACTCGGCCTCGCGGCGGCTCCGGCAACTGGCCGCCGACGCTGGGCTCGATCTCGGCGGCGCGCTCGATTCGTTCGATCAGCGCGCCGGCTTTCTGGCCGCGCGCGGCCTCAAGATCGAGGAATTCCTCTACTCCGCCGCTTTCGTGCGCGACCTCGACTATTACACCGGCTTCGTCTTCGAGGCGGTCGACGCGGCCCGCCCCGACGCCAAGCCGGCGGTCGGCGGCGGGCGCTACGACGGCCTGGCGCGACGCCTCGGCGCGGCGAGCGACGTGCCCGCCGTCGGCGCCGCCGTATGGATCGACCGTTTGCCGATCGCAGGAGCGCGCGCATGAACGCCGAGACGGAAAGCGCCGGCGAGACGCCGCTGGTCCTGGCCGTGCCCTCCAAGGGGCGGCTGCAGGAGAACGCCGCGGCGTTGTTCGCCCGCGCCGGGCTGGAATTGACCCAGGGACGCGGCGCGCGCGACTATCGCGGCGCCATCGCCGAACTGCCGGGCGTCGAAGTCGCCTTCCTCTCGGCTGCCGAGATCGTCGGCCAGCTCGCCGCCGGCGCCGCCCATTTCGGCGTCACCGGCGAGGACCTGGTGCGCGAAAATATCCCTGACGCCGATCAGCGCCTGGCGCTGCTCGCCCCGCTCGGCTTCGGGGGCGCCAACGTCGTCGTCGCCGTCCCGCAGGCCTGGATCGACGTGCGCGCGATGGCCGATCTCGAAGACGTCGCGGCGAGCTACCGGGCCCGGCGCGGCGAGCGCATGCGGGTCGCCACCAAATACGTCAATCTGACCCGCCGCTTCTTTTCCGAGCACGGCGTCGCCGATTATCGCATCGTCGAAAGCCTCGGCGCGACCGAAGGCGCGCCCGCCGCGGGCGCCGCCGAGCTGATCGTCGACATCGCGACCACCGGCGCCACGCTCGCCGCCAATGCGCTGAAAGTCCTCGACGACGGCGTCATTCTGCGCTCGCAGGCGACGCTGGTCGCGTCGCCGCGCGCGCGCTGGACGGGAAGCGCGCGGGCCGCCGCGCGCGCCATCCTCATGCGGATCGCCGCCAGCGAGGACGCGCGAAAATCGCGCGAAATCCGCGCGCGTCTGCCGACTCCCGTCCATCTGGTGGTGGAAAAGGCCTGCGCCGCTTTCGACGCCGTGCCGGCCTTCGGCGAAGAGGCCGATCCGCAGGGCTTCGTCACGCTGCATTGCGCGCGCTCCAAGGCGGCCGATCTCGCCGACTGGCTGCTCGCCCAGGGCGCCGAACGGGTCAGCGTCATCGCCCTCGAACAGGCGTTCGACGCCAGGAACGCGCTCTACGAGGCGCTCGAGGCGCGGATCGGGAAATAGACGGCGCGCCGGCGTCGGGCGCTCGCGCCCGCGTAAGGGCGAACGCGGCCTCCGGCGTCTTGGTTTGGCCTCAATTGTCCCGACATTCCCAGTCCGCGTTTCACCTTTGGCGCGCGATGCGCTAGACGACACCGGCTGAAACCTAGGGACTCCAGGGAACGTGCGCTATATTTCGACGCGCGGCGAGGCGCCGAAGCTCGGTTTTTCCGAAGCGATGCTCGTCGGCCTCGCCCGCGACGGCGGCCTCTACACGCCGCTGACGCCGCCGCTGGCGTCGCCCGCCGAAATCCGCGCGCTCTCCGGCCTCCCTTACCCCAAGGCGGCCAGCCGTCTCATCGAGCCCTTCGTCGGCGACGAGATCGACCACGCCGAACTCGCGGCCCTCGCCGAGGACGCCTATGCGGAATTTCGTCACGCGGCGACCGCCCCGTTGGTCCAGATCGACGACAATCTCTTCCTGCTCGAATTGTTCCATGGGCCGACGCTGGCGTTCAAGGATTTCGCCATGCAGTGGCTCGGCCGGATGATGAACCGCGCGTTGCGGCGGCGCCAGAGCCGCGCCACCATCCTCGGCGCGACCTCCGGCGACACCGGCGCGGCGGCGATCGAGGCTTTCGGCGGACAATCGCAGACCGACGTCTTCATCCTCTATCCGCACGGCCGAATTTCCGACGTGCAGCGCCGTCAGATGACGACGGTCGACCAGCCGAACGTCCACGCCGTCGCGGTGGAGGGAACGTTCGACGACTGTCAGGCCATCGTCAAGGCCCTGTTCAACGACCTCGGCTTTCGCGACGCGATGAAGCTCTCGGGCGTCAACTCGATCAATTGGGGGCGCATCGTCGCCCAGATCGTCTATTACTTCACCTCCGCCGTCGCGCTCGGCGCGCCCGATCGGCGCGTGTCTTTTTCCGTCCCCACCGGCAATTTCGGCGACGTTCTGGCCGGCTATTACGCCAAGCGCATGGGGCTTTCGATCGATCGCCTGGCGATCGCGACCAATGAAAACGACATTCTCGTCCGCGCGCTGGCGAGCGGCCTCTACAAGCTCGCCGGCGTCAAGGCGACGCAGTCGCCGTCGATGGACATCCAGGTCTCCTCGAATTTCGAGCGGCTGCTGTTCGAGGCCTACGATCGCGACGCGGGCGCCCTGCGGGCGCTGATGGGCTCCCTCGCGCAATCGGGAGAATTCGCCATCGCGCCGGGTCCTCTTGACGCGATCAGGCGCGACTTCGACGCCTATCGCGTCGACGAAGAGACCTGCGCCGAAGAGATCGGCCGCGTTTATCGCTCGAGCGGCGTCGTCGTCGACCCGCATACGGCGATCGGCGTCGCCGCGGCGCGCCGCGCTCTGGCGCGCGATCCCGCGACCCCGGTCGTCGCCCTGGCGACCGCGCACCCCGCCAAGTTTCCCGAGGCGGTCGCGCGCGCGATCGGCCGGCGTCCCGTCTTGCCGGGGCGCCTGGGCGAAATCGATTCTCGCCCGGAGCGATTCAGCGTGCTGCCCAACGACGCGGCGGCGGCGGCTCGCTTCGTGCGCGCTCACGCGAGGGCGGCGGCGTGAGCGTGCGCTTCACCATCCTGCCCTCGGGCCTGCGCGTCGTCACCGACGCGACGCCGCATTTGCGGACCGCCTCGCTCGGCGTCTTCGTCGGGGCGGGATCGCGGCACGAATGCGACGACGAACACGGCCTCTCGCATCTGCTCGAACACATGGCGTTCAAGGGAACGCGCCGGCGCAGCGCGCGCGAAATCGCCGAGGCGATCGAAAACGCCGGCGGCGATCTCAACGCGGAGACCGGCGTCGAGCAGACCGCCTATTTGGCCCGGGTGCTGGGCGAAGACGTCGACCTGGCGCTCGACGTGCTCGCCGACATCCTGACCGAAAGCCGGTTCGACGCCGACGATCTCGGTCGCGAGAAGAACGTCATCATCCAGGAAATCGGCGCCGTCGAGGACACGCCCGACGATCTCGTCCTCGATCTGTTCAGCGCGGCGGCCTGGCCCGGACAGCCGATCGGCCGGCCGATCCTGGGCACGCGCGAAGGCGTCAGCGCCTTCGACCGCCGCGCGATCGACGCGTATTTGCGCCGCCGCTATCGCGCCGGAGCTTCGATCGTGGCGGCCGCCGGCGCGCTCGAGCACGACCGAATCGTCGCTCGCGCCGAGGCGCTTCTCGGAGGGCTGGGAGTCGAGAGCGCCGATCCGCCCGAGCCCGCCGCCTATCGCGGCGGGCAAATCCTGATCAAAAGAAAACTCGAACAGACCCATATCGTCGTCGGCTTCGAAGGTCGCGCGATTCTGGCGGCCGATCACGACGCCGCGCATGTGTTCGCCGCCGCGACGGGTGGGGGCATGTCCTCGCGCCTGTTCCAGGAGGTGCGGGAGAAGCGCGGCCTCGCCTATTCCATCTACGCGTTTCACTGGGCCTATTCGGACTCCGGCCTTTTCGGTTTCTACGCCGGCGCTGCGGCCAAAGACGCGGGCGAGCTGATGGCGGCGGCGCTCGACTGCCTAGCCGAAGCCGCCGAGCGCCTCGAGGAGGACGAAATCCGGCGCGCCAAGGCGCAGTTGAAGGTCTCGACCTTGAGCGCCCTCGAATCGCCGAGCGCGCGGGCGCAGCAGCTCGCGCGCCAGACCTTCGTCCACGGCCGTCCGTTGTCGCTCGAAGACATGTTGGCGCGCATCGACGCGATCACCGTCGAGGACGTTCGCAAGGCGGGCGCGGCGATGCTCGCCTCGCCGCCGACCGTCGCGGCGATCGGCGGGGTCGGCAGGACGCTCGACGGCGCCGGGGTCGCGCGACGCCTGAGGGGAGGCTGAACAGGGCATGGCGCTTTTCCGTCTCACCAAGCCCGCGGACCCGCAGCCGCTGTTGCGCGGCGACGGCGTCATCCTGCGCCCCGCGCTCGCCACGGACTATCCGGCCTGGGCGCGCCTGCGCGAGCAGAGCCGCGCGTTCTTGACTCCATGGGAGCCGACCTGGCCGGAGGACGACCTCACCCGCGCCGCCTTCCGGCGGCGCCTGCGCCGGCAGGCCGAGGAAATGGCGCGCGACGAATCCTACGCCTTCCTCATCTTCGACGCGACGTCGGAGGAATTGCTCGGCGGGCTGACGCTCGGCGGCATTCGCCGAGGCGTCGCCCAGGCGGCGACGCTCGGCTATTGGATGGGCGCCCGGCACGCCGGCAAGGGACGCATGACGCGCGCGGTCGCCGCGGTGGCGCGGTTCGGCTTCGCCACCCTGCGCCTGCATCGCATCGAAGCGGCCTGCATTCCCGACAACGCCCCGTCGATGGCGCTGCTGGAGCGCAACGGCTTCCGTCGCGAAGGGCTGGCGCGCGCCTATTTGAAAATCAATGGCGCGTGGCGCGACCATATTCTGTTCGCGCTCGTCGAAGGCGAGGCGCCGAGCCTTGACTGAACCCCTCACGCCCAGCCCGCCCTCGTGCGACGCCACGGCGCCCTCCGTGGTCCTGCGGCGCGCGCTCGGCGTGGCGGCGTTCCTCTTCTGCATCGTTCTGGGTTGCCGGGCCGCCCTCGCGGTTCAATCGGTGCGCGTTCCGGTCGACGCCGACGCGATCGACCTCTCCTCGGCCGTCGAACATTTCGGCGCGCAGGGCGACCGCATTCAGGTTTCGACCGCGCCCGGCGCCGACGGCATCGTGCGGCGCATCGAAGTCAGCGCGCTGGAGGCGGGGGCGCAACCTTCGTGGATCGTCTTCGCGCTCACCAACGATTCGGACGAGCAACTGACCCGCCTGATCGTCGCGCCGCATTTCCGCTTCGTCGGCTCGGGCGTCGTGTGGCCGGATCTCGGCTCGTCGCGCATCACCACCATCACCGCCAGCCAGGGCAGTCCGCCCGAGCGCGAGGACCACGTCGACGCCGACGTATTCGCCCTGACGCTCGATCCCGGCACGACCGTCACCTATGTGGCGGAGCTGCGCACGCCCTCGCTGCCGCAGATCTACCTGTGGGAGCCGGACGCCTACAAGGACAAAGGGGCGAGCCTGACGCTCTACCAAGGCATCCTCATCGGCGTCGCCGGCTTGCTGGCGCTGTTCCTGACGATCGTCTTCGTCGTGCAGGGCGCCCTGGTCTTTCCCGCCGCGGCGGCGCTGGCCTGGGCGGTTTTCGCCTATGTCTGCATCGACTTCGGCTTCTGGCGGAAGATTCTCGGCTTTACCGACGAGGCCGAGCGCGTGTGGCGCGCCGGCGTCGAGGCGACCATCGGCGCAACGCTGATCATCTTCCTGTTCGCCTATCTGAATTTGCGCCGCTGGCACGTGCGTTTCCTCCACATCGGCCTGGTGTGGCTGCTGTTGATGGCGGTCGTGGTCGCCCTTTCCGTCTACAACGCGCCGGTCGCCGCGGGCGTGGCGCGCGTTTCGATCGCCACCGTCGCGACGATCGGCTTTCTGCTGATCCTGAGCATGGCGGCGCGCGGCTCGGATCGCGCGGTCATGCTGATTCCGACCTGGTTCCTTCTCGTCGTCTGGGTCGGCGCCGCCGGCGCCGCCGCGCTCGGCGTCCTGACCAACGATCTGACCGCTCCCGGCCTGATCGGCGGTTTGGTGCTGATCGTGATGCTGATCGGCTTCACCATCATGCAAAACGCGTTCTCGGCGACGAGCGGGGCTCGCCCGGGCGGCGCCGACGCCGAACGCCGCGCGCTGGCGATGACCGGCTGCGGCGACGCGATATTCGATTGGAACGTCGCCGCGGACCAGATCCACGTCAGCGCCGATATCGAAAGCCAGCTCGGCCTCAGACGCGGCGCGCTCGAAGGACCGGCCGCCGCATGGCTCGATATTCTTCACCCGCTCGACCGCGACCGCTATTCGGCGGCGCTCGACGGCGTTCTCCAGCAGAGTTCGGGCCGCATCAATCTCGACATCCGCCTGCGCGGCGCCGACAGCCGGTATCACAGTTTCGTCCTAAAGGCGCGGCCGGTCGTCAACCCGGCGGGCGAAGTCGTGCGCGTCATCGGCGCGCTTTCCGACGTCACCGAAATCAAGGACGCGGAGGAGCGCATCCTGCACGACGCGATCCACGACAATTTGACCGGACTTCCCAATCGCGAGCTGTTCTTCGACCGGCTGGGCGCCGCGTTGATCCAGGCCCAGCGCCCCGACGCGCCGACGCTCGCGGCGCTGACGATCGACATCGACCGCTTCAAGAAAATCAACGACGCCCTCGGGATGTCGTTCGGCGATTCGGCGCTGTTGACGGTGGCGCGCCGACTCGGCCGCCAGCTGAAGCCCTGCGACACGCTCGCGCGCGTCGGCGGCGACCAGTTCGGCGTCATCGCGCTGTTCGAGGGCGGCGAGAACGAGATCGCGGGGTTCGTCCAGTCGCTGCGCGCGCTGACGGCCGCCCCGATCAACTTCGGCGATCGCGAAGTCGCGCTCACGGCCTCCATCGGCCTCGCCGTCTTCGACCCCGCCCAGCACGCCAAAGGCGCCGACCTGTTCGCCGACGCGGAAATCGCCCTCGCCAACGCCAAGAAGATCGGCGGCGGCCGCGCCAAGATCTTCGCCGCGGGCATGCGCGCCGAGCGCTCGAACCGCCTTTCGCTCGCCAACGATCTGCGCTACGCGCTCGATCGGGGCGAGATCTCGGTGCTGTTCCAGCCCATCGTGCGCCTCGAGGACCGCACCGTCGCAGGATTCGAAGCGCTGCCGCGCTGGCGCCATCCGCGTCTCGGCGTGCTCGGGCCCGCCGATTTCTTTTCGCTCGCCGAATCGAACGACGCCCTCGTCGACATCGGCGTTTTCGCCATCGAGGCGACCGCGCGCGAACTCGCGGCCTGGCAGAAGGCGCTCGAAGTGACGCCGGCGATCTTCGCCAGCATCAATATCTCGTCGCGCCAGATGCTCAGCCACGATCTTCTCGGCGACGTCAGAGCGGCGCTCAACCGCCATTACGTCCTGCGCGGCACGCTGAAACTCGAAATCACCGAGAATCTGGTGATGGAAAACCCGGAATACGCCGTCCAATTGCTGCGGCGGGTGCGGGAACTGGGCGCCGGCCTCGCGCTCGACGATTTCGGCGCCGGCTACACCTCGCTGAGCCATCTGCAACGCTATCGTTTTGACACGGTCAAGATCGATCCTTCGCTGGTCAAGCCGAACGGCCCGGGCGGGCGCCCGGCGATCCTGCGTTCGGTGGTCGCGATGGCCCACGATCTCGGCATGGACGTGATCACCGAAGGCGCGGAAACCGAGTCGGATGCGGTCGAACTGTCGCAGCTCGGTTGTGAGTTCGCGCAAGGGATCGCCTTCGGCCATCCCATGACCGCCGTCGCGGCGCGCAAGTTGATGGGCGCGGCGCCGATCTGAATCGGCGGCGCCCCTGTGAATGCCGGGGAGAATTCGCGCCTCGTCTTGCCAAGCGGCGCGGCAGCGCCGATCTAGAGAAGGCAGATGAGATTTTCGACCGCTTTCCTCGACGAAATTCGCGCCAGGGTGCCGGTGTCCCAGGTGGTGGGAGCGCGCGTCAAGCTGCGCAAGCAAGGGCGGGAATGGGCGGGGCTGTCGCCGTTCAACGCGGAAAAAACGCCGTCGTTTTTCGTCAACGATCAGAAAGGGTTCTATAAGGATTTTTCGTCGGGAAAATACGGCGACGTCTTCACTTTCCTGATCGACGCCGAAGGCCTGACCTTTCCCGAAGCGGTCGAACGGCTGGCCGCAATGGCGGGCCTGCCCCTGCCGGCGCGCAGCAAAGAAAGCGAGGAGCGCGAGCAAAAGCGCGCGAGCCTCCACGAGGTTCTCGAACTCGCCGGGCAAATCTTCGTTTCGACCCTCAACGCGCCTGCCGGCGCGAAGGCGCGCGGCTACCTCGCCGATCGGCGCATCGATCCGGCGACCCAGCGCCAGTTCGGCTTGGGCTACGCCGCGCCGGACCGCTTCGCTCTTCGCGACGCGCTGGCGGGCCGCGGCGTCGACGCCGAGCGGATGATCGAAGCCGGCCTGTTGATCCACGGCGAGGGAATCGCCGTGCCCTACGACCGATTCCGCGACCGCGTGATGTTCCCGATCCACGATCGCTCCGGCCGCGTCGTCGCGTTCGGCGGCCGGGCTCTGGAGCCCGGCGCCAAGGCCAAATATCTCAATTCTCCGGAAACCGAGCTTTTTCACAAGGGCGGCCTGCTGTTCAATCATCACCGCGCGCGAAGAGCCGCCCACGAGCGCGACGAGGTCATCGTCGTCGAAGGCTACGTCGACGCGATCGCAATGACGCAAGTCGGCTTTCCCCATGCCGTCGCGCCGCTCGGCACCGCCTTGACGAGCGAGCAATGCGCGCTGCTGTGGAGCATGGCGAGCGAGCCGATCCTCTGTTTCGACGGCGACAAGGCGGGCCAGAGAGCGGCGTTCCGCGCCATCGACACGGCGCTGCCGCTCATCGGCGCCGGCAAGAGCCTGCGCTTCGCCATGCTGCCCGCGGGGCAGGACCCGGACGACCTCGCCCGTTCGGGCGGCGCGCCGGCGATCGAGGAAGTCCTGCGCCGCGCCCAGCCGCTGGCGGAAATGCTGTTCGCCAGGGAAACCGAGGGCCGGCGTTTCGACACGCCCGAACAGCGCGCCGGCCTGGAGCGGCGCTTACGCGAACTCGTCGGTTCGATTGGCGAGGAGACGCTGCGCCGCCATTACGCCGCCGACATGTCCCAGCGCCAGGCGGCGCTGTTCGGGCTGACCGGCTCGGTCGCGGCGCGTCGGGCGCCCGAACGCGGCGCGCGTGGCGCGCGGCGGGCGGCCTTCGCCGATTCGGGGCCGCGCGTCGGCATCGCCGGCGCCGCGCTGCCGGCGCCGCGCCATCTGGCGCGCCGGCCGCGCGAGGCGCCGCGCGAAATCGCCATCCTCGCCGTTCTCGTCGGCCATCCCGTTCTGCTGGAACGGCATTCCGAGGCCGTCGCCGCGCTCGAGTTCGCCGGCGCCAAGCTCGCCGCCTTTCGCGACAAATTGCTCGGCCTCTCCGCCAAGGCCTATGGCGCGGCGAGCGCGCTGGCCGAGGCGCTCGATGCGGAGGGCCTTAAGGACGAACGCGAGCGCATCTTAAGCCTCGCCGCCAAGACGGCCGACTGGTGGTGCCTGCGCGCCGAGGCCGATGCTTCAGACGCCGAACACGTTCTTCGGCAGACCATGGCCTTGCAACGAAGTTCGGGGGCGTTAAATAGGGAGCTGAAACTGGCCGAACAGGCGCTCGCCGCCGAACCAACGGAACAGAATTTCGCCAGGTTGCAAGACATTTTGACGAATTTGGCTGATTTGGCGAACGCCGAGGCGAGGATCGACGGGTTTGGCGAACTCTCCGGGCGCGGGTCGGCGCCGCTCTAGTCGAGCGAGGGCGCGGCGAAACGCTTTGGGTTAACGCAGGGTTAGGCTCGACGATCGATCTTCGGGCGCGACGATTCGAGCGGCCGAGGCACCGCGGGAACCGCTGAGCCTCGCCCGTCTGAGTTTGAACGGCCCCCGTCCCGGACGGCGGTCGCAGTGGTCGATTTTCCGCGCCGCGCGCGGACCTCTTTGGAGACGCCGGTATGGCAAGGAACGACGAGCCGAAAGCCGAAGGCGAAGCGGTGGTCGCGGAAACCGCGGACGGCCCGCTGCTCGACCTGACCGACGCCGCGGTCAAGCGGATGATCAAGATCGCCAAGAAGCGCGGCTGGGTCACCCAGGAGGAACTGAACGCGGTGCTCCCTTCCGAGGAGATTTCCTCCGATCAGATCGAGGACATGAACGCGATGCTCAGCGAAATGGGCATCAACGTCGTCGACACCGAGGACGCCGAAGAGGCGGAAAAGGAACCCGCCGAGACCGCCGCCGAGACCGCCGAAGAAGAAGAGGCGGAGGGAAGCGAACTCATCGAAGCGCCGCGCGTCACGGCGGTGGCGACGCGCAGCTCCGAGCCGGTGGAGCGCACCGACGACCCCGTGCGCATGTACCTCAGGGAAATGGGCTCGGTCGAGCTGCTTTCGCGCGAGGGCGAAATCGCCATCGCCAAGCGCATCGAGGCGGGCCGCGAGGCGATGATCGCGGGCCTGTGCGAGAGCCCGCTGACCTTCCAGGCCATCATCATCTGGCGCGACGAACTGAACGACGCCAAGATCCTGCTGCGCGACATCATCGATCTGGAGGCGACCTACGCCGGCCCGGACGGCAAGAAGACGCCGAAGATCGACATGACCGCGCCCGGCGCCGCGGAGGCGCTGGCGGCGCAAATCCGCGAACGCATCGCGCCCTCCACCGCGCCGCAGACGCCGCCCGAGGGCTTCGAGGGCGCCGCTCCCGCCGCGCCCGACGGGTTCGACGACGACGACGATCTGGAGAACTCCGTCTCGCTTTCCGCCATGGAGGCCGAACTCAAGCCGAAGGTGCTGGAGACCTTCGACCGCATCGCCGACGCTTACAAGAAGCTGCGCCGCCTGCAGGACCAGAACGTCGCCAACAAGCTGCAGAACGAATCGCTGTCGCCCGCCCAGGAGCGCAAGTACAAGGCGCTGAAGAAGGAAATCGTCGCCGACGTCAAGTCGCTGTCGCTCAACCAGAACCGCATCGACGCGTTGGTCGAGCAGCTCTACGACATCAACAAGCGGCTGATCGGCCTCGACGTGAAGCTGATGCGCCTCGCTGAATCGCATCGCGTTGCGCGCGAGGACTTCCTCAAGAACTATCAGAATTCCGAACTCGATCCGAAATGGCTGCTGCGCGTCTCCAAGCTGGGCACGCGCGGTTGGAAGGATTTCGTCGCCAAGGACAAGCCCTCGATCAAGGAAACCCGCTCCGAAATCCAGTCGCTCGCCACCGAGACGGGCCTCGAGATCCAGGAATTCCGCAAGCTGGTGCAGATGGTGCAGAAGGGCGAGCGCGAGGCGCGGCAGGCCAAGAAGGAAATGGTCGAGGCCAACCTGCGCCTGGTCATTTCGATCGCCAAGAAATACACCAACCGCGGGCTGCAGTTCCTCGATCTGATCCAGGAGGGCAACATCGGCCTGATGAAGGCGGTCGACAAGTTCGAGTACCGGCGCGGCTACAAGTTCTCGACCTACGCCACCTGGTGGATCCGCCAGGCGATCACCCGCTCGATCGCCGACCAGGCGCGCACCATCCGCATTCCCGTGCACATGATCGAGACGATCAACAAGATCGTGCGCACCTCGCGCCAGATGCTGCACGAGATCGGCCGCGAGCCGACGCCCGAGGAGCTTTCCGAGAAGCTCGCCATGCCGCTGGAGAAGGTGCGCAAGGTGCTGAAGATCGCCAAGGAGCCGATCAGCCTGGAGACGCCGATCGGCGACGAGGAGGATTCTCACCTCGGCGACTTCATCGAGGACAAGAACGCGGTGCTGCCGATCGACGCGGCGATCCAGTCGAACCTGCGCGAGACGACGACGCGCGTGCTCGCCTCGCTGACCCCGCGCGAAGAGCGGGTGTTGCGCATGCGCTTCGGCATCGGCATGAACACCGACCACACGCTGGAGGAGGTCGGCCAGCAGTTCTCGGTGACGCGCGAACGCATCCGCCAGATCGAAGCGAAGGCGCTGAGGAAGTTGAAGCACCCGAGTAGGAGTCGGAAGCTGAGGAGCTTCTTGGATAATTGAAGGTGCTGGGAAGTTCTGTTCAGCAGCGGTTACGCGCGCTCCAAGCGCGAATGGTTCCGCTTGAGAGACTCCTTGACGCCTTTGCGGCCAAACTTGGTCCTCCTCTTGCTTACCACTCGGGGCAAGTTCATTTTGGATTTCGCTACGCTAAACCAGACGAAAGGCATTTTTGTTTGCTGAAGTGTGTGCGCGCAGTGAGCGCACTTAACGGAGCACTGGTACTCGCAGAGCAGGGATATTGCCAAGAAATTGCTGTGCTAATTCGCACCTCGATCGAATGTACCACTCACGTGAAATATGTTTTAGATGGATCGGAAAAAGACGGGAGGGTTAAAGACGATGTGAAGAAATACCTAGAGGAATATTTTGCCGATTTCGCTCGCAATAGCCCTTCTGATTTCAAGCGAACGAGAATTAGACAAGGAGAGGTCCACAATGTTGTAGGGGACGATCTGAAGTCTTTTGTTCCTGATGGACAAGACCCATCGAAATTAATGTCGAATGTCTACTTGATTTTCTCGAACTACGTCCACGCTCGATACCCAGAGTCGATGGACATGTACGGTGGCATCCCAGGCCATTTTCATCTTCGTGGGATGGCGGGAACTCCGAAGGATGTCGAAAATTTGGAACTTATAGATGAATTCATAACCGATATTTCAAATACCATGAAACTATTGGTCTTAAAGTTGCAAGTGAAAGACTTATTGGAGCGAGACGAAATATTAAGGAACTGGTTCGTTGAATTCCAAAATTAACTTCGTCGTATCTGAATGGATAACGGTGACAGTGCATTTAATTGGATTACGGCAAGTGGGGATGACGACACAGGCAAGGCGAGCCATGGAGGCGAGGGTACGAACGATGGGCGGGTGGTTCAATTAAATGCACTGTCGCCGTAACCCGTAACCCCGTAACCCCGTCGCAACAAAGGGCAGCCATAGGCAGTTCAAGCACGGCGTCAAACAAGGGCGGGTCACCATCGCGGGTAAACCGTCCGATGATATTGCGCCGGGAACGCTGAACAGCATTATGAAGCAGGCGAGCCTAAAGGAGAAACGCTGATGCGCTACGCCGTCGTGATCGAAAATGCGGGCGACAATTATTCCGCCTACGTTCCCGACCTTCCAGGCTGCGTCGCGACTGGCGAAACCGTTGCGGACGTGGAGCGCGAGTTGCGCGAGGCGATCCGCTTCCACATCGAAGGCCTCAAGGAGGATGGACTTCCCGTCCCGCCGCCGACCGCCGTCGCCGAATACGTCGACGCCTAGGAGCTGAGGAAGCTCAAGGACCCGAGCCGGTCGCGGAAGCTGAGGAGCTTCTTGGATAATTGAGCGAGGCGGCCGCCGCTACGCGCGCGGCAGGCCGCCGACTGTCGCCGGCGGCCCTAACTCGTCCTCAGCTGGCGCCCATGATAACGGTGGCGTCCTTCATCCCGCCCGAGTTGGTGTAGACTGAATTCGGGACATCGTCGACGGGCTGGTAGGCGATCGTCACCTTTTCGCCGGCTCTGAGGCCCGACAAGTTGACGTTCTTAGCGAAGTCGAACATCGAGCCGTTGTCCAGCGTGACCATGTCCTTGGCCGAGTTGAGGCTCTTGATGACCCCGGTGGCCTCGGCCGCGTAGGCCGAACCGGCGACGCCGATAATCAATGCCGCCGTAGCGACGCTAACGAGAATGCGCATTGCAACTCTCCATATCGATGGGGTGGGTCGAAGTGTGTCAGCCGCGCCGCCAAGTCGCGCTGCGCAAGCCTTGGCGAAAGTTAAGCCATAGGAGTTTGGTGAGCACGTGGCGCTCCGCATTAAATATTTGTAAGAATTGGCGACACCATGCCTTCAACTGCACATCAACACGCCACAGTTTGGTCAACGATCGCCATGACTTTGCCGATCGGCGACGATGATTGGACTCGTCGCCGACCAGAGTCCGATCTGCCGCCGCGTCGCCCTCGATCGCCGCGAGGCCGCGCTCGCCCGACGATTTCGCACGCCGGCCGGCTCCGGGCGCGGCGACGCCGCGCCCGGCCTCCCCCCTACTCCTCGAACCGCTCGCTCGTCCCCTCAGCCTTGCGCGGCGCGATCGAGGCGTCGGGCGGTTGCAACGGCGCGCCGGAATCGCGGAAGCGGTTGACGATGGGGTAGCGGCGGTCGCGGCCGAAATTCTTCGGGCCGACCTTGACGCCTGGCGCCGATTGCCGGCGCTTGTATTCGGCGAGATACAACAGCTTCTCCACCCGCCGCACGGTGTCGGCGTCAAACCCTTCGGCGACGATGTCGGCGACGCGCATTTCCTTTTCGACCAGACGCAGCAGGATCGCGTCGAGGATCGGGTAGGGCGGCAGCGAATCTTCGTCCTTCTGATCCTCGCGAAGTTCGGCCGACGGCGGGCGGACGAGGATCGCGGGCGGGATGACTTCGCCGTCCGGCCCCTTGGCGCCGACCGGCTTCCAGCGATTGCGCAATGCGGCGAGGCGGAACACCTCCATCTTGTAGAGGTCCTTGATCGGATTGAAGCCGCCGTTCATGTCGCCGTAAAGCGTCGCGTAGCCGACCGACATTTCCGACTTGTTGCCGGTCGTCACCACCATGGCGCCGAACTTGTTGGAGATCGACATCAGGATCAGGCCGCGCGCGCGGCTCTGGATGTTCTCCTCGGTGACGTCGCGCGGCTTTCCTGCGAACATCGGCGCGAGCGCGCGCTCGACCGCTTCGACGACTTCGGCGATCGGCGCGACGTCGTAGCGAACGCCGAGCGCCTTCGCGCAGGCCGCGGCGTCGCGCAACGATTCGCTCGAGGTGAAGCGATAGGGCAGCATCACCGCGTGCACGCGCGAAGGCCCCAGCGCGTCGACCGCCATCGCCGCGCACAGCGCCGAATCGACGCCGCCGGAGAGGCCGAGCACGACGCCGGGAAAGCGGTTGTTGTCGACATAGTCGCGCAGGCCCATCACGCAGGCGGCGTAGTCGGCTTCGTCGCCCTCTTCGACCGCCTCCCTCGGACCCTCGACGCAGCGCCAGCCGGCGCCGCCGCGCGCCCACGCCGTGCGCGCGACGCAAGGGCGAAACTCGGGCAACTGAAGGCCAAGCGACCCGTCGGCGTTGAGCGCGAACGAGCCGCCCTCGAACACCAGCTCGTCCTGGCCGCCGACCTGGTTGAGATAGATGAGCGGCAGGCCGCTCTCGGCGACGCGCGCCTCGGCGACCTTGCGCCGGATCGCCAGCTTGTCGCGCTCGTAAGGCGAGGCGTTGGGAACGAGCAAAATTTCGCCGCCCGTCTCGGCGATGCATTCGACCGGATCGGGCGTCCAGATGTCCTCGCAGATGGGGACGCCGATGCGCACGCCGCGAAAGACGAGCGGCCCTGGGTCGGGACCGCGCTTGAAGACGCGCTTTTCGTCGAACACGCCGTAATTGGGCAGATCGACCTTGAAGCGCGTCGCTTCGATGCGGCCGCCTTCGAGCAGCGCCGCGGCGTTGTAGAGCGCGCCGTCCTCGACCCACGGCAGCCCGACCAGCACAGCCGGCCCGCCGTCGGCGGTCTCGCGCGCTATTCGTTCGCAGGCGGCGCGGCACGCCTCCTGGAACGCGGGCTTCAGCACCAGGTCCTCTGGCGGATAGCCGGCGAGATAGAGCTCCGGCGCCATCACTAGGTCCGCGCCGAAGCTCGCCGCCTCGGCGCGCGCCTGGCGCAGACGCGCAAGGTTGCCCTCGATGTCGCCGACGATCGAGGGGATTTGCGCGAGGGCGATGACGAGGCGATCGGCGGGCGCGGCCATGGCGGGCATTGTGCGCGCCGCCGGCGCCGCGCGCAATCGGCGGCCCGCGCTCATTGGCTCGCCGCCGCCGCGAACAGCGAGGAATCGAGTTCGATCTCGCGCTCGAACTCGACCGGGCCGGTCATCAGCACGTGGTCGTCGCTTTTCCGCCATTCGATCGTCAATTCGCCGCCGGGAAGCGCGATGCGCGCCGCGCGGCCGGCGAGCCCCAGGCGCGCCGCGGCGACCAGCGCGGCTGAGGCGGCCGAGCCGCAGCCGAGCGTCACGCCGACGCCGCGCTCCCACACCCTGAGGGCGATCGCGTCGGGCGCGCGAACTTGCGCGAACGAGACGTTGGCCTTTTGCGGAAACAGCGGATGCGTCTCGAAACGCGGCCCGACCGATTCGAGCGGGACCGCGGCGACATCCTTCACCCAGAAGATCGCGTGCGGGTTGCCCATGTTGACGACGCTGGCCGGCCCGAAGTCGGGCGCGTCGTCGCCGGGCAGGCGAATATCGACTTTGCGCGTATCGGCGACTTTTTCCGCCAGCGGAATCTCGTCCCAGGCGAGGCGCGGCTCGCCCATGTCGACGCGCCAGCTCCACGGGCCGAGGCGCGCGCAGGCGATCAGCCCCGCCTTCGTTTCGATCGTCAGCGCCTCGGCGCCCGTCTGTCGCGCCAGCCGGTCGGCGACGCAGCGCGCGCCGTTGCCGCAGGCGCCGGCCTCGGTTCCGTCGTTGTTGTAGATGCGCACGAATGCGGCACTGGCGGGGTCGCTGGGGTCGCTCAGCGTCATCAACTGATCGAAGTCGAGCCCTTCCGCGCGATGAATCGCGCGAATCTCCTCGGGGCTCGGCGCGATCGCCGCGCCGCGCAGGTCGAGCACCAGAATCTTGTTGCCGACGCCGTTCATGCGGGCGACGCGGCGCCCCGCCAGGGGGCTCGGGGAAGTCGAGTTAATCGCGGTCTCCTTCGGCTAGCGCGGCCGCCCGGCCCTGTCGATCGCCCTCGCGCCGAGTCGCGTCAAGGCGAGGCGGAGCTCCTCGTCCTCGATCGGCGCGGCGAGCGCGGCGGCTTCAGCCAGCGCCTCGGCGCTCGGCGCCGGCGCGGCGCGGCGTTTTTTCTTCGCTTCGGCGAGCGGGCCTTGGCGGAAGGCGATTCTTTCGATGCAGCGCCAGCCTAAGTGCGCATTGACGCGCTCGACGATGATCTCGCGCGCGTGCTGGGCTTCGAGCGCGAAAGCGCCGTCGACGCGCAGCACCAGGGTCGCGGCGGCGCTCTCCTCCGGGCGGCGCTTGGCGCCGCGCCGCGGCCATTGGATCTGGATCGGGCGCGCATAGCGCGCGATTGTCGCGCCGACGATTTCGGGCCAATCGGCGATGAGGCTGGCCTCGCCGAGCCCGCGCGCGGCGAGGGCCGGCTCGACCATGGCCCCGATCAACGAGCCGAGCTGCGCGGCGAAGCCGCGCGCCTTTTCGCGCGCCGGTTTCGTCATCGCGCGCCCGAGGGTAGAGTCCGCTCCATGGACGACAATCTAGCCCCTCTCGGCGCGCGTTTGAAGCCGCGTGAAATCGCTCCTCTCGTTCTCGCCTGGTGGGACGTCCATCGCCGCGATCTGCCGTGGCGCGGAGCTAAAGGCGAGAGGCTCGATCCTTATCGCGTCTGGCTGTCGGAAATCCTGTTGCAGCAGACCGCCGCGACGGCGGCGGCGCCCTATTTCCTGAAATTCGTCGCCCGGTGGCCGCGCGTCGAAGCGCTGGCCGCGGCCTCGCTCGACGAGGTGATGGCCGCCTTTTCCGGGCTCGGCTATTACTCGCGCGCGCGCAATTTGCACGCCTGCGCTCAAGAGGTGGCGCGGCGCGGCGGGCGTTTCCCGCCGAATGAAAAGGAATTGCGCGCGCTGCCCGGCGTCGGCGCCTACACCGCCGCCGCGGTCGCGGCGATCGCCTTTGGCGCGAAGGCGGCGCCGGTCGACGGCAACGTCGCGCGCATCCTGGCGCGACTTCGCGCGCTAGAGGCGCCGATCGCGCGAGCGCGGCGCGCGATCGAGGAAGCGGCGGCGGCGCTGACGCCGGCGGAGCGTCCGGGCGACTTCGCCGAGGCGCTGATGGACCTCGGCGCGCTGATCTGCCGGCCGCGCCGTCCCGCCTGCCCCGCCTGTCCGTTGCTATCGGCTTGCGCGGCGGCGCGGACGGGCGCGCCCGAGGCCTATCCCCGCCGCGCCGCCGCCAGGCCGAAACCGGCCCGCGTCGGCGCGGCGTTTTACGCCCGGCGCGCGGACGGCGCGATCCTGGCGCGGCGGCGCCCGCTCAAGGGGCTGCTGGGCGGGACGCTGGAGTTGCCGGGCGGGCCGTGGCAGGCGGCGGAGCGCGCGGATGTGAGCGCGCGCCAGGCGCCCTTTCCGGCCCCCTGGCGGCGTCTGCCGGGCGAAGTCGAGCAGGCTTTCACCCATTTCACCCTGCGGCTGACCCTCTACGCCGCCGAAGTCGGCGCGGGCCCGCCGGACGCCGAAGACCCGATCTGGATCGACCCCGCCACGGCGGAGGGCGCCGGTTTTTCCAGTCTCATGCTGAAGGCGGTCGCGCACGCGCGCCGCCACTTCGACGCTCCTCTCGCCCGAAAGGGGTTGCGGCGCGGCGCCGGGAACGGCTAAGCCTTGGACTCGCTCGGAGCCGCGAACGCCGCGGATCGCATGAGACGCCCCTTATGACCGTGATCCTGCCGCCGCAAACCTTCGAGGCCGATTTGCTCGGCAAGTTCGGCCATGTCTCGGCGTGGGTGTTCGATCTCGACAATACGCTCTATCCCGCCGATTGCAGCCTTTGGCCGGCGATCGAAGAGAGGATCACGCTGTTCCTGATCCGCCTCAGCGGGCTCGACGGCCTCTCCGCGCGGGCGATGCAGAAATACTATTATCGTCGCCACGGCACGACGCTGCGCGGACTGGTCGAGGAAAATGTCGTGCGCCCCGACGAGTTCCTCGAATTCGTCCACGACATCGACCGCTCCACGCTCGCGCCCAATCCGTCGCTGGCGCGCGAGGTCGAGCGACTGCCGGGACGCAAGCTGATCTTCACCAACGGCTCGCGCGATCACGCGCTGCGCACGGTCGAGCGGCTCGGGCTCGAGGGCCTGTTCGAGGACGCCTTCGACATTGTCGCGGCGGGGCTCATCCCCAAGCCCGCCGACCTCGCCTACGAGGCGTTCTTCAGGACTCACGAAGTCGATCCGGCCTCAGCGGCGATGTTCGAGGACCTCGCCCGGAACCTCCGGGCGCCCAAGGCGCGCGGCATGACGACGACCCTGGTCGCGCCGCGGCCCGGCCAGGCCGACCATCGCGAAACGCTGGATCATGGCGGGGTCGACTGCGGCCACGTCGATTTCGTCACCCACGATCTCGTCGGCTTTCTCGCCCAGATCAACGCGCGGCTCGCCGCGGCGCGCGAGGCGCGGCGGCCGCGCGCGCCGAGGTGAGCGGCCGGGGCGGCCCTTTTTCGGCGCCGTCGGCGGCAAGCTCTTGGCCCGGCGGCGGGAACCGGCGCGCGAGCGGCAAGAAGCGGCGGGATTGACGAGGGTCAAAAGCGCCCGCCCATTTTGCGTAATACGAAGATAAGCGGGGATGTCGGCCATGGCGCGGCGAAGCCCGGCGCCAGGAAGGGGTCGAGGTGAGGCAGACTGGGACATTCAACGCGGCCAATGGCGTGCATCGCTTCGGCTTTCACGACCTGGCGGCGGTTTACTGGAACCTGCAGGCGCCGCAGCTCTACGGCGAAGCGCTGCGCCGCGACGAGGCGCGGATCGCCCGCGGCGGCGCGCTGGTCGCCGAGACCGGCGTGCATACCGGCCGCAGCCCGGCGGACAAATTCATCGTTCGCGACGCATCGACCGAAAAAACCGTCTGGTGGGACAACAATGGCGCGATCACGTCCGATCAGTTCGAGACCCTGCTCGGCGATTTCATCGAACACGCCAAGGGCCGCGAGTTGTTCGTGCAGGACCTCTACGCCG
>Ga0326727_10005280_pt1 | contig 37178 bp, 28 predicted proteins | sample MB2enrmetagenome_FD_207643 | JGI IMG/M metagenome (GOLD analysis project Ga0326727, IMG submission 207643) | Lab enriched peat soil microbial communities from McLean, Ithaca, NY, United States - MB29MY | ecosystem: Environmental > Terrestrial > Soil > Wetlands > Peat | place: USA: New York... | reverse complement strand
CGCTTCCATCGGCTGCTGTGTTCCAATCGGCGAAGGTATACCCGTTGTTAACCAGATTTCCGGTGTTACCCAAAACTGTGACACTTGCTACTTGGGCATAGTTATTACTGTCGGTTGGCACAGTTCCGCTCGTGCTACCATTGCCATCATAGGTTACGGTGATAGCATTCATTTTGAAGTCCCATTTAACAATATCCTGTCCTACCGATATTGTAGGACTTGTATATTTAGCATATCCGTCCTTGACTGCAATAATGTAGTAATCTGAGTTTGGGAACACCATGTAACCGTAAGCTCCGGAAGTATCACTAACCTGTGGATCGGCGTTATTGTTTGGTTTGAAACCATCAATGCTCGGAAGTTGTACTACTGTGTTAGGAGTTTTACCTGCTGCTTTATTTTGGTCTGTATCGGCGTAGTACAAGGTTACATTTACTCCAGAGATAATCTTTCCTGTCGCTGCATCTGTAATTATGCCGTAAGGATCGATTAATGTGGTTGTTAAAGTAACGTTTCCACTGTTGTCGACAGTAATGTTCATGGTGCCCATGATGATTTTTTGACCGTTGCCTAAATCGTAACTAATGCTGAAATTGTTATTTGTCCCTTTAGCTAAACTAGAGACTTGTATTGTTCCATCGGCAGCAACTGGAACATCTGCACCTGTTGATGTAGTAATCGCCACTTTAGAAGTATCGGTTATTGGACTTACAGTACCGTCAGGTTGTTTTAACTCTACTGTTTGAGTTGTACTCATGGTAACTGTATCAGTACCGTCTGTAGCTGTGGTTACTGTGGCTGTTATATTGGAAACCCTTGTACCTGTTGTACCGTCTACTACTCCGCCTGTGATCGTAGGAGGAGTTGGTGTTGGAGTAGGCGAACCACCTCCGCCACTAGAGGCATCTCCCGCGAAGCTAGCTGTGACATTGATATTCCCCGTGACATTGCTGTCGGTACGGGTAGCGGTGGTTAATCCATCGCTCCAACTTACGAAGTGGTACCCAGCATTCGCTACGGCGGTTACGGCTGATCCGCTGGTTCCGCTGTTCACCGTCTGCGGCGTGGTACCAGTTATACTTCCGTTGGCACCTGCATTATAGGTCAAGGTGTAGGTCGTCGGGGCATATACTGTAACGCTGATTGTACGAGTTACACTTGCTGTGCCGTCACTCACCTGCACCGAGAAGGTCTCTGTCCCTGTATAGCCGTTGGCGGGCTGGTAAGTGATGGTGCCACCCGGTGTGATGTTGGCGTTGCCACTGGCTGCAGTGGCGTTCGTGATAGTCAGTGTACCCCCGTGGTTAGGTGCGACACTTTGCGTCCAGGTCTCCGTCTGGCTGGTATCGGTGTCGCTTACATGCAGCAGACTTGTGATGTCGGTGGTTGAAGCATTTTGGTTGACCGTCAGGGTTGTGGTACTCCCCACGAAGGTCGGGGCTGTGTTGACGGCGTTCACGATCACCGTAATCTGGCGGGTGGCCGTCGCTGTGCCGTCACTCACCTGCACCGTAAAGGTCTCCGTCCCTGTATAGCCGTTGGCGGGCTGGTAAGTGATGGTGCCACCTGGTGTGATGTCGGCGTTGCCACTGGCTGCAGTGGCGTTGGTGATGGTCAGTGTACCCCCGTGGTTAGGTGCGACACTTTGCGTCCAGGTCTCCGTCTGGCTGGCATCGGTGTCACTTACATGCAGCAGACTTGTGATGTCGGTGGTTGAAGCATTTTGGTTGACCGTCAGGGTTGTGGTGCTTCCCACGAAGGTGGGTACTGCGTTAGCGGCTGCAGATGTCGTGAATGTGCTGTCAAGACCGTTGGTAGTGCCTCCTGCATTAACTCCTTTTACCCTGTAGTGGTAGGTTGTATTGGCTTGTAATCCCGTAATGGCCGCACTGACTGAGGTATCGCTGGTACCGGATACAGGACTTTGATCTGCTGTGACTGTTGAGCCGTAAGCTGTAGTCAAACCATATTCGAAGGTAACTGCAGTACTGGAGTTATTTGCATTCACTGTACCATTCAGGGTCGCTCCACTACTGGTAACAGATGTTGCTGGATTTGTCGTTGCGGGTCCATAAATTGTAGTGTTTCCAGTGTAATTCACCTTCATAACAAATCTGGTAACCTTTATTATATTGCCTTGGCAGTTACCCGATGAATCTGCATCATCATACCACTCAATAATCCGGAACCTGTCAGCTGGGGCATTCAGTTGCCACGTGCCATCTGTCTGTTTAGTTGCAATTTTCATGTACATCGGTGCAAAGGAAACAGTCTGCCAATATGAAGTATTATTTGCTGCCTTACCCGAAGCTACTGTTTCCATGTAGTTTGGATTACTGTCAATCAGTGAGTCAAAGGTCATATCCGTCATTACTCCATTGGAGTACAAGGATTTTGCCGATTTTGCACCGTTTGGCGCCTTTACAAAAGCTCCAATGACTTTAGAGTCGCCAGGTGAAGCGCTGGGAGAATTGCCATTTGTTGTATCAATTGCATTATAAAGCGGTGTGTCAGGGTACAACAGTGCCCCATTCGCATAACTAGCATTTGAGATTGTTACAACACCATCTGAAGTGAGTGCCCTGGTGTAGGTAGCAAACATATTCGGCTCATTGACTAAATCTAGATCTGAGTCTGTTGCCAATGTCCCATAAAAATCACTGTTTGTATAGGAATTATATCCGTTTTTTGTAATGGTTAAGGTGTAGTCGTCATAATAAGTCATTCCGCTCACGGTCAGGGTATATTTGCCATTGGCATAGGATGCGTTTGTTACCGTCGCGACAACGCTAGGCGTTGTCGTATCGGTTATTGTAAACGCACTTGCATCCAGTCCCAGGTCAGACATCGCAACATCAATGGTAGTTAAAAATGGCGTTTGGCTTGTGTTCATACCGATAATGGCTATGCTTGTGACATTCATGTCCTGAAGCGCGGCTGCAGATGTAATAGATAAATTTAAGACTGCAATAGTAACGATCGTAAATACAGCTAGAGCTTTCCTAAATGTTGCGAGTGCAAAGTACACGTTTCTTTTTTTCCATTTTAAAAAGCTGTTCACACTATATAACCTCCTTGTAATTAATTTATTCAATTTTATCTATATATAACGCGAAAAAGATTGTTTGGTAAGAAAATAGAATTTTCATGATGGTTTGTGCCCCGCACAGGGGCATGGGGGTTTGGTAGGAAAAATTTAACTTCAAATATGCTACCTATAGCAGCTTTCGAGTGTTTGGATCCTACAAACCGACTTCGGAGGACCTACCTCCATCTCGGATACTGCATCGGTGCTCTTTGAGCACGTTCTTGGCACGAGCCAGGTAGACCGGAGGAATTTCACCTCCAGCCTCCTACAGAACCGTGCGTAAAGTAGAGTAGAGTAGAGTAGAGTAGACACCCAGCGAGTTGCTATCCTAAAATAGTACTTTTCCAGATGCCCCTCTCAGAACGGATCGTGCAAGTTTCCTGTGCACCCCGCTCGCCAGTGATTAACTGTCTGCTGACATAGCCCTTACCAATCTCTTACCGTCATATTTACCTGAGTGGATTTTGGTGTGGCATTCAAGACATATTGCTAGTGTCTTTCTTCTCATTGCCATCATTCGTCTCATCCATTCCGGTTTTTTCAACCGTTATTTTAAGTACATACATCCCCCGTCAAAGCATATTGTTTTGGATTAAACTTTGAATTTATTAACCATTACTTGTAAACTTTCGGCTAGCTGCGCTAAAGCCTGACTGGCTGCTGCTATTTCTTCTATAGTTGCCAGTTGCTCTTCAGTAGCAGCTGATACTGTTTCAGTTTCCGCTGCCGTTTCACTGCTAATTCGCTGAATTTCACTAACTGAACCTTCTATTTGACGACTACTTTCCGACACTTGTTCAATTGTTCTTGAAATGTCGCATACTTGGGAAGAAACATGATCGACAAATTCAATAATTTCCTTAAAAGCTTGCCCAGCTGTTAAAACTACTTCGTTTCCGATCTTTACTTCGCGAGTACCGTCATTCATGGCAATAACAGACTTTTCAGTATCTGTCTGTATGTCCCTAATAAGTATGGTAATCTGCTGAGCAGCCTCCTGTGACTGCTCAGCAAGTTTTCGAACTTCCTCAGCAACAACAGCAAAACCACGGCCCTGCTCTCCAGCACGGGCAGCCTCAATGGCAGCGTTAAGGGCAAGTAGATTTGTCTGACTGGCTATTCCAGATATCGTCTCTACAATTTGTCCTATCTCTTTTGATCTATCTCCAAGCCTAGTTACAACCTGAGAGGCATTTGTGACAGTAGCACTAATGTTAGACATTTGATTAATAGCCTTATCTATTAAATGGCCACCCTCAACTGCTGCGGTAGCAGTTTTATCTGCGGTCGCCGCAACAAGACCCGTTTTATCTGCCATTTGATTAACGTTTAATGACATTTGCGTGATAACATTTGAAGTTTCACCGACAGACTTAACTTGTTTCTCAGCGCCATTAGCTACTTGTAAAATTGCTGAGGTAACCTGATTTGCTGCTTCCGTTGATTGTGATGAACTTGCTGTTAGCTGCTGTGATGATGCGGCAACTTGTTCTGCGGATGTAAGCACATTTCGCATGATATTTCTTAATTCCGCTATAAAATTGTTGACAGCACTGGCTAAATCCCCAATCTCATCCTTACTTTCAACTCTTATCTGCTGTGTTAGATCTCCTCCTTTTTCAGCCAAAGCAGTGATTTCTTTATTAAGAATATGCAAAGACCTAGATACACCCCTAATGATTAAGTATGCAATAACGGCAGATATTAAGATTGCAGCTATAATGAGACCAACAATGATTTTGAAGATCTGGTTTTCTACATCGGAGGCATTTGAATTGAAAGCTCCCGCTTTGCTCTTTGCAAAATCAACTATTTGATCAATCGAAGATTCTATGAGTTGTTCTTGTTTGGCTCCTTGTTCACGGGTTATTGAGGCGGCTTCTTCTTTATTACCTGCCAAAGAAAGCTCAATAACTTCATCCCGAATAGGTTTCCAATCCTTAATAGCCTTTTGTTCATTATCGATTAGTATCTTGTCGCCTAAAAATCGTTTATTTATTATTTCGAAATTCTGATATACCTGTTGTTCTAATTTATCGACTTGTGATCTTGCAGTCTCGACCTGGGCTGCGTTTTGTGCCAAAGCTACATCCTTCATTGATCTATGCATAGCAATGATATCAGCTTTCGTTTCTAGAGCAGCCTGTGTTACTGTATAGGGACTTGAATAAAAGCTCGTGGTAAAATCAGATAAAATCCTCATATTGTAAATGGAGCTAACACCCAAAATGATTGTAAACAATATAATAGTTACAAATCCTAAAGTTATTTTGGTCGATATTTTTAAGTTATGAAACATATTATTTTCTTCCTCTCCCCCATCTCATTTTCGCCAAGCACATATGTAGCCACCCCTCAAATTTTTTTAATAATTAGGATCATAACAAAAAAAAATGACATTCTAATGTCATTTTTTAGAGTTGGTTGTATTTTTTTAGCGAAACATATATTACCAACAAAAAGAGTATGCTGCTTCTTTAGCAGGGCTTTACTCCTAGTTTGTATCCTATCCCCTGCACTGTTTTGACGTAGAAGGGATTAGCTGCGTCTGGCTCAATCTTCTTACGTAGGCGTTTTACCAGCGTCGTGACGATTGCGGAATCACCATAATGGTCCAAATTCCAGATTTGGTATAGGAGTTGTTCCCTGGTAAAAACCTGGACTGGGTTGTTGGACAGAAGCCAGAGAAGGTCAAACTCTTTGGGGGTTAGATCAACCTCTATGCCGCCAACCACAGTAACTCTGGTGATCCGGTTAACCGTAAGTCCAGGGAGTTTCACGATATCTCGACTGTTTTCCCGGTGTCTATTTTCTCTGCTTAATATCGCTTTAATACGTAAGAGGAGTTCTACGCAATCAAAAGGCTTAGTTATGTAGTCATCACATCCTAAGGTAAGCCCTAAAATCTTATCCGCAGTTTCATCTTTAGCCGATAGAATGATTATAGGCAGATAACTTTCTTCTCGCATTTTGCGGCAAATTTCAAATCCATCCATTCCTGGCATCATGATATCGAGCAATAGCAGGTCTGGCTTGTAGTTATGGCACGCTGTTATTACTTCCGTACCTTGTCCAACAACCATTACTCTATAACCTTTTTGGGTCAATAAGATATTAAGGAATTGCTGGATAACGACATCATCTTCTACCACCATGATTTTTGATCCGATGAAAAATCTCTCCTTCTGTTTGCAGAATAGGGTTGGCTTATTCTCAGCTGGTTATCCGCTCTTAATCCATAAGTTGACTTTCGTAATCATCTCATAGATATCAACTGGTTTGGAAATATAGTCATCCATTCCGGCATTAATACATTTTTCACTATCCCCACTAAGAGCATAAGCAGTCATAGCGATAATCGGAGTATGTTTATTTTCTTTAGCTCTAATAACTGAGGTAGCAGCAAACCCATCCATTAAAGGCAAATTGATATCCATTAGAATTAAATCAAAAATCCCGTTCTCAAACTTCTTAATTGCATCTTTTCCGTTCTCGGCTGTTACTACTTCTAAACCTAACTTTTTTAAAACAGAGATCCCGAAAGTTCTGTTCACCTCATCATCTTCGACAAATAGAACCTTTTTAACAGCAACGTTTTTCTTATTAAAATAATTAATATCTACTGTTTCAGTTATTGTTGATTTTACATACTCTTTTTGAACCCCAAATTTTGCTGAAAAACAGAATTTGCTTCCTGTACCTTCTTTGCTCTCTACCTCAATATCCCCGCCCATCATTTCAATCAAGTTTTTTGAAATTGCCAAGCCAAGCCCTGTACCTCCAAATTTCCTTGTATTTGAATCATCAACCTGGCTGAATCTCCGAAAAAGTTTGTCAAGGTCATCTTCGGAAATCCCAATGCCTGTGTCTGACACCATGAAAATTAATTTCATATAACTTTCGACCTGCTCTAGAATATCAATTTTTATAGTAACTTCACCATGATTCGTAAATTTTACGCCATTGCCTACTAAATTCGAAAGTACCTGTCTTAGTCTTATTGAATCTCCAATAAGATTCTTCGGTATTTTTGTATCAATGCTTTTAATCTTTAAATTGATATTTTTTTGTTTTGCTGCTACTTGAAATAAATTAATCACTTCTTTGATTGTTTCGCGGATATCAAATGGAATTTGTTTCAATTTGACCAAGCCCGCTTCAATTTTCGAATAATCCAGAATAGCATTCAATACTTCCAAAAGTAATTTGGACGATGATTTTATGATTGTTAGATAGTTCCGTTGTTCTTCTTGTAACTCTGTCATGAGTGTTAAATCAGTCATTCCAATGATGCCAGTCATGGGCGTCCGAATTTCATGGCTCATATTGGCCAGAAACTGACTTTTTGCTTTGTTGGCACTGTCTGCAAGTCCTTTAGCCAGTTGTAGTTCCTTGTTCTGTTGTTCGATTACCTTAGACTTATTCATTAGATCTGTTATATCACGAATACTAATAACCCCGTATAAGAAATTACCTTTAGTATCATAAATTGGTGATCCACTCATAATTGCGTAGAATTCCTGTCCAGTCAGTTTAAAACAAAATATACTTTCTCTTACAGTCTCCCCGCGCTTAACACGGTAACTCGGTGTATCCTCTAAAGGAACTTTATTTCCCATAAGATCATAAAATTCAGTAACTTTATAACTTTCTCCGTTCTCATCAAAAGATTCTTTTGCAATCTTGTTCATGATTATATATTTGCCTTCATTATCAAAAACAAATATAGACTCTTGCATATTTTCAAGTACAGCTTCCAGTTGTTCTTTTTGGGTTTTAACTAGTTCATCCTGTTCAACCTGCTCTGTTATGTCTCTAATGCAAAGAATCGCTTCTTTAACTATACCATTGTTCCCATAAACAGGGCTTCCGTTAACGCTCGCATAAATCTTTTTGTCAGGACGGTCTATTGTTAGGATATAATTACGAAAACTACCTTTCTCAACTATCCTAAAAGCTGGCAAATCAGTCTTTGGGATTTCCTCACCGTCAATACCATAATAGTATTTGTTATTTTTTAATGAATCCCCGGCATTTAATTTTGATTCAGGATTATAAAAGAAATCTTTCGCAGACTGGTTCAAAAAGGTTATTTTTAATTCGTTGTCAACAACCTCCAAGCCATCAGACATACTTTTTATAATTGCTTCTAACCGATCTTTTTGTCGTTTATTTTCCGACTCACTTATCATCAATGCTTCTTCAGTTTTCTTTTGTTCGGTAATATCGATTCCCAGAACGGTAATTCCTTCCACCGAAGGAAATGCTGACATTTTGTAATAAGCATCAGTATATTTACCGCCTATATCAAACCGCCGTATTTCCCTTTTATCCATTACTGCACGAAGGTTTTTTTCATATTCTGTACCAATATGTTTGGGAAACATCTGCCAAATGTTATTCCCAATGAAATCTTTGGGCTCTTTACCGATTCTTGAGGTAAATTGATTGTTGGCAAAAATAAAATTCCAATTATTGTCGATAACATAAAAGTCATCTCGTATACTGCTCAAAATTTCCTTAATCTTCTTGTTACTGCACTCTAATCGCTTTTCTGAATTTTTACGTTCAGTGATATCCTCGCAGGAAGCCATAACCCCTATTATATTGCCACTTTCATCCCTAAATGGGCGTGCGCCCCACAATCCGACTTTTTGGACACCATCTGGCCAAACAAATTCTAACTCAATACCAGTAAGTTCTTCTCCTTTCCAAGCTGCCCTTTGTATAGGCATTTCTTCAGGAGTAAGCTCTTTGCCTTCACAATTGAAAATTTTTACTGAAGGAGGTTCTGGCGCAGAGTACGAAAGGCTATCCCAATTATTGATTCTCAAAAACTTAGAAGCAACTGGGTTATGTAATATTTCTTTACAAGTTGGGTCGGTAGCAATAGATACACCACAAGGTATATTGCTTAAAATCATTTCAAGCAGATTGGAGCCTATTAAGCTGTTCATTTCCATTTAAATTACCCCTACAAATTTTTTAACTTTGTAAAACTTATAAAGGTTCATCTTCAAATTCCTCCATTACTATTTAACCTTTCTCCACAGATGTTCTTGATAAGCACTATAGCTACTGAAGTTTTGCACCCCTCAAAACCCACGTTTCTCTAATTTCCGGGTGCCTAAAGCAATTATTTCCTTTTGGTTATTAACGTTTAACCGGCCTTTTCAAGGGCTTTTAGTTGGTTATTAAGAAAAGAATCCTCAAATAGCTCTTTCAAATATTTATATTCAACGGAATCCTTAAATTCCAAAATGTTCACTAAACCGGACTTGGCAATACTAGTGATCACTACTTGTAGCAAATCATCAAATAATTCCCAGAGTCTTTCAGCTACATTCTTCTCAATAAGGTCATCTTTAATCTCTGCAAACAAACCATCCAAGGATTCATAGGCGTTCACTCGGCGAAAATAGGCCAGAAGAGTATAGAGAATATAACAGGTTGTTATATGGGCTATATGAGCATCAAAATCCCTCGACTGACGGGTTCCTAATTTCAGATGTTGCTTGGTTTCCTTGAAAAATACTTCTATGCTCCAACGGACGCTATAAATCTCCAACATGCTTAATAAACTGAGGGATGTGTCGGTCGAAAGAAACAACCTCCATTTTTTCTGATAAGGAAAACGACAAAAATACAGTTTTACTTGTCCAATTCCTTCATAGTCAACAACGAGTTCGAAGTAACGGGTATTTCTCTTCCGACAGCGTTTTTCTTGACCCTCACTTTTTAAAACCTTTTGCAATTGATCAGCATTGAGGGAATTTCCTTTATAGAGATACTTACGACCATCTTTACGTACCCCACAGATCAAATGCATCGACTTTTTGCTCAGTTCCCGAACAGTCTGAATAAACTCGTGGCTGGAGAACCAGCTGTCAACAAGTACATATTTGGCCTTAAATCCCTGTTTTAAAGCCCTTTTCAGCATATCAAGTCCATTCGTAATTTTGCTGACATGGCATTCTCGGATACGTTTTGCTCCGGAAGATCTTGGATCTCGCTGTTTTTTGAACTGTTCTTTACGGTGGCGAGCTTTCTTTAATGCTTTTTCTGCTTGAAGGGTAAAATCAAGTGGCCTGAAAATTTTACCGTCGAATATACCAAGGGTTAGATTTTTGAAGCCTAGCGTAAGTTTACAAGTTATTCAAGATAGGAAGCCCTAAAGCCTTGGGACTACTGTGATTAGGGGCATTCTAAAGTGATTACCTAACTATGAAGAGAAAAACTACCTGTTACTGTCCAAAATCATTGTAGCATATCTGATTGAGTTTGCTTTGTTAGGTAATACGTAAAACACCTTATAAACACCGATAAATTCACGCTTAGATGCTTTAAAAATATATAACTTGTAAACTTACGCTAGTACAGTATTTCAGAAGTTCTTTCCTCATCTTCTGGTTTACCACTTGGCTAAAGCAAAGGAAATCATCTACGAGGCGATCGATGCGCTCGGCATAAGCATCGCTAATAACTGGGGTCGAGTTCAGATCTTTTTTTGGTTTTGGCACTAGTGACACCTCTTTATCGATTATTTATACAATTTTCAAATAACAAGTACACTCACGGGGACCATCAAATTCACAGAATTAAATCCCTAGTCCCAAGGAGCAATTTCCCGTTGTGAATAATGACGGTTTGAGATGTTCCTACCGGACTTGCTCTCAAGTGAGCGGCAGAATTACCCTCAATGTGTCGGTCTCCAGATTGTTCATATTCTTGGCTCTCTTTATGTGTGAAATAATAATTTAAAATCACGAAAGAAGGTCAAAATATGTAAGTTTCATAGGTTTTTGTTAAGAACAAATAGAGTTTCAATATGTATCTGATCAGAAGAAAATTTTCGTTTTTCATACGAAAGCTGAAAAAGCTTTACCTACCTATTCACACCCGATGAATCTAAAGAACTTGATAAGGATACTTTCATTGACCTTTGTCTTCATATCCATAGCCAGATTGATAAAGGGAGACAAACCAATAAAATAAACAATTAGTTTGTACAAATGCTTCGAATTATCCCTTATACATAAAGGTTTACATTTTTGGTTTTATTTTGTAACAGCAAGTTTACAGAGATCCATTTTTTAACCCTTTGGGATTGTTTTTAATAGTTATCTCTCCCTCAGATACGTTTCCCACCAAATAGTTAATTCATAAACTAATGGCAACAGACTTTTTCCTCTATCAGTCAAATTGTATTCTACTCTTAAAGGCATTTCATTATATTGATTTCTAGTAATTAATTCATCATTCTCAAGTTCATGTAATGAATTAGATAGCATCGTATTTGTTATTCCTGATATGTCTCTTTTTAATTCATTAAACCGCACCACTTCTTTTCTTAGTAACTGTACTAATATACGCAGTTTCCATTTTCCTCCAATTATATCCAACGCACTCTTTACAGGGCATTGTTGGTCATGATCTGATTCTCTTATTAAATTTAAATATTGCTCTAATTCTTGTTTGCTCGCCATATCTATTCCTCCTTGGTACGGAAAATAGTACCTAATAACAGAAATCTGCGTACTTGTTTGTATAAATTTGTTTAAGTATAATGATTATACCAAGTATATTTACTTGAGTAAATATTAAATAAAGGAGAACAAACATGGAAAGACAGCCCATCGGATTAAAAAACGCTGAACCATTTTTTAATATCGTTATGAAAGGACTTAAAGGTGAAGTTGACGGGGAACATTTTTGGGATGCTGTTGCAGATGATGCAGTATTTGATTTTTTGTACAACATTCCTGGATTCCCAAATAGAATGGAAGGCCGCTCCACATATATGAGTTGGTTTAGTAATTATGGTATAAAGCTGAATAACGCCGATAATCTTAAAGTCTATAAAGTGCAGGGAGAAAACATTATTGTTATGGAATATCAAGTTCACGGAATCGAACCACGCACTGGTACTCCTTACGATAATAGATTTTGTTCAATAGTTACTATTAAAGATCGGAAAATTGTTTATTGGCGAGACTATATGGATTCACTTGCTGTTATGCAGCAAAGTTAGTCAATAGATAATCATTTTTTTATGAATACCTATATATTTAAAAGGAGAGATTTTAAATGTCAAAGGTCGTTATTTTTAAAGGCAATCCAAGAAAAAATGGGTATACAGCAAAATTATTGGAACAAGTGGCAAAAGGAGCTAAATCTAAAGGTGCTAAGGTTATTGAATTTGATTTAAATGACTCTGGAATTCGTGGTTGTCAAGGATGCAATTATTGTCGTACGCATGATGGTTGTGCTACTAATGATTATCTTCAGCCAATGTATGAGGCTATTATTGAAGCCGATGCTATTGTATTTGGTTCTTCAATCCACTATTTTCAAATTACAGGTCAAGCAAAAGTCTGGTTAGATCGTACATTTCCAATGCTTGGAGATAATTTTGCACCACGACATCCTGGCAAAAAGGTAATAACAATATTTGCGCAAGCTAATCCAAACCCTGAAATAAGTACAGAAGGCATTAAATATATTACTAATATTTTTGAATCATATGGTTGGAAATTAGAGGATAGTATCCACTACTGTGGAACTGTTGCTCCTGATTTAACAGTGTTAGAGGAGTTATCTTTAAGAGCATTTAAGGATGGGGAAAATCTAGTTGGATAAAATCCTAAAAAAATATTAAATTGTAATAATTCAAAGCATCAAATCAAGGTTTAGCCGATTATTGCTACCGCTTTGGGCAAATGGCCACAAACGAACGAGAATGGTTAAAATTAATAACACGCTAAAAATAGAAATCTGTTTTAAGTAGCTTTTACCAATGACTATTGTTATAGCTCCCTTATAACGACCATAGATTGATGGTTAACGATGTCCAGGAACTGACGGGTAAAAAGGCCAAAGTATAATTGTCGGTCAGTCTGTCTGTCCAACACTCCTTAGAGCGACTTAAACGGCTTTTTAAGCGCCGATGGTGCAAGTGCTCGTGTCGGGTGTGACCGGGAGACGGGTATATTGGGAGTTTAGATTGAATATATAAAGCGACAGATTCGCAAGACCCACCTGCCATCAACCTGGCGACATAAAGAAAACCCTCACCGGAACGATGAGAGCTAAGAGGAGGATTAATAAATGTCGATGAATTTTATGCTCTGAACTTAATTATCATGCTAATGTTGGTGTGTGAATTAAATCCCTAATGATCAATGCGCGGAATGCTCGCGCTTGCTGATGCTTTTAAGCATTTTGGGCAGATATAAAACGGGTGATTCGCAGCTGTAATTATTTTTATCCTTAATGTTTCGGCAGTACATTTAACCCACGTGCTTAAATAGTCCATACTCTGACAATGGGGACAACGTAATAGCACCGTCGTTCACTTCCTCAGAGTAGCTTATGAACGACAGTGGACTAGAGTGACAATGTTCATTTTGGTAAAGACAGGCACAGCGGAGTTGTAACCGCTGTGCCTATTTTCGTACCTCCGCCTCACCCCGACAATCCAATCCAGCAACACACCATTCAGGAAATCGCCGGGTGTTTGGAGACAGGTTTATTTAGTGGCGATGGACGAGGGGAAATCTACAGATTCGCAAAGTCCACCTTATTTCTTTCATTCATCGATTACTAAACCAAAAGTTATAATCATCAACCAATTGATAGTTCTTGCTACCTTTTTCAACCAATTCTAGAGTACATAGCGGAAACCAATATTTCTTTCTTCCCTTCCGTACTGTTACAATAATACCATATAAATCGTCGTTACCATCTATTCCTGTAACTTTAAGGATGTCTCCTACTTTCAACGGTCCAGGGTCATCCATGATTTCAGCTTCAAATGGGAACCGAAGGTTTTCTTCAAGGTATTTACACCAAGCATCCTCAATCTCCGAGTTGTTCTTGCCACCATAATTCTTAACAAATTGGTTAACTCGGCGTTCCTGCTCATCAAAAAGCTTTTCGGAACGTTTTATTTCTATTGATCTCAAATTATCAGGTTCTAATTTCATGTATTTAATCCCAATCTCTGGAACAGTACTTTTTAATATTTTCTTAAACTGCTTAACGTCTGTTTCGTTGTTTACTTTTTGTAGCTTTATAATACCTTCGTTGGTCGCCATATTTATCAGCACTTGTCGATTTTTTGTGCATGAAATGCCTCTAATACTTTGCCATTGAACAAAAAGGCTTTCGCCGCTTAGTCCCGTTCGAATTTGTAGCCCTTTTTCATACAATCTTATTTCTGTATTCATAATAACCATATCTAAATTCGGATATGTCCTCCAAGATATTCAAATTCAAACACCCCGAGCTCTTTTCCATAATCGCTCTTTATAACCCTGAACACATTGTAGCCTTTTTCTTATGGATTATATCAACAACTCCCCTATTAAGGTACCAGTTGCTTGAGCGAATTCGCCTATAATTACCCCCGGTTACTTTAAACAATTATTTATAATCAATTTCATTAAATTCGCACCATTCACGGACAATTTCACTTAATATCCCTTGTTTGTAAGAATCCCATTCCTTTTCTATCCCATGCTGAATGATAAGATCTCTGAAGCGACCAAACGCACCTTTACCATCAATTGCATAACATAACTTATTTCGCAGTTTGTCATCTTCTTGCGAATAACAAAAGTTTTCCATAATCCTGTATTCATTAACTTCTTCCCGATCCGGTAGTTCAACATAATCACCCCAGTTTTCCACCAGGTCACTTGCCTCCCGAATAGCATCCTGCTCCCAGTCCTCATACTCACCGAAATCATCATCTTCATCAGATTCTTCGGCAATGCTTAAATACTCTATTTTAATTTCGACGATATCACCTGTTTTTTTGTTCAAATATTGTTTCCATTCATCCATGAAACAATCCAGTCTATTGGCAATTTCTTTCAAGCTGATGGGCTTCATGCCTTGATCACCTTTTCCTTTCCCTAACTTGCCTGCAACCCTACACATATTATAACCCACTGAAACCATTTAGAGAATTTTCATAAGGCTGTTCCTTGGTTCATATTTCACTTCACCCAAGACACCCCAATCCCCCAACAAACCGTTCAACAAGCCCGCCGGGTGAGTTGGGTTGGTATATTTTGAGCGTTGGGACTGTTGGACAAATATGCAAATTCACAAAGACCGCCAGACTTGATCGTCAACGAAAAAATGCCCCACCGTTTTCGATGAAGCTGGAATTAGGAGGACAAGCTATTTTGCGAGGGGGCATTTTGCCTTGGACGAAAGATATATGCAGAGTCGTCCAAAGGAAAAAAAGACCAAAAAGATGGTCACAAAGACTCACCAATTCACACATCTAATGCAAAATTGATTCTATACAGAAAACCACTTGTACGTTTCCTGCCTTCTATCACTTCCTCATTCGAAAGGACGGAGGGGCATCCTTTTAGATAGTACCAGCGTTCTATTCACGTAAGAAAGCCGGTTAAATTGTCGATTGAACACTTAAATTTCTATTGAGTTAGTAAAATATTCATTTGAAAAATATGACATTTGTTTGTCGCATACACCCACATGATTCATCAACCAATACAATAACTTACTGGAAAATTTTTGCACTAGAACTTCATTGTAACCTTCATTGTTAAATCGATCTGAAAATATATCCACTTCATTCTTTAATTGGTCATGTAGTTTCTTATGGTTTATTAGTTCTGGGTAATTAATTTCTTTTTGATAGGATTCCTCTTCTTCACAATGAATAACACAATATTTTTTGGTGAATTCCAGGGTTTCTTTTACCTTTGGTACTTTATCTTCCCAATTTCCCTCCATGCGGAGTAAAAATAGAAACTCTGAAATTATGCGAAAAAACTCTTCATGCTGCTCGTCAATTTTTTCAACCCCGATTTTATACCTATCTTTCCACATTTTTATTGTTCTTCTCCTTTCCTGATCTTTTCTCATATCTGACGTAAACATTTGAACTCCGTCTCCTGTTTTATCTTCCCTAAATATAACTACGACCATAAAATGCAGCATTTATTTCAATTGATAACAAATATTACATAGCTTCATTATTATATTCTTTAACTGTAAAAAGAATATGAATTAAGTGTTAATCTATTGTTAAATTTCTAATTATTCCAATTCAGAAAAAACTTCTTGGTAAAAGATAAAGTAGACCGAAAATTATGATCTATAAATAGTAAATAATTATGTAGCGGAGCAAAATGACCTATATGATAATATTTATAAAAACATTTTCTTTTGAAATATGTTCTCGACGGAAGAAAAAAGCGAAATCGAAAATGCTGCAACCTGTAAATCACGGGCCTTTACCTACAGGAATTAGCAAAACATTACAGTGAAATCCGACAACAGTTAAAGAACTGCCTAATGCTCAGACGAAAATAGGCCCAGCGAAGTTATACCGCTGAGCCTGTTTTCGTATATCCACCTCACCTAAAACACCCCAAATCCCCCAATATACCATTCAGGAAGCCGCCGAGTTGTGACGGGGACTGGTATATTTGCTGCGTCAGAACGATTGGAACAAATCTACAAACTTCGATTTTCCACCTCACCTAAGACACCCTAATCCGCCAACACCCCATTCATGAAGCCGCCGGACGATTGTCTGATATATTTGGAAGCGTTGGGATAGATCAGACAAATTACAGATTCAGTGAGCCCACTAACTTAATACTGCATCTTTTTTATTGTTGGTCACGTGCCAACATCCACGGATAACATGACCAGTTTCATGAGGATGTAAACCTAACTAGTAATTACAGATTCTGATTCTGACCAATAATGAAGTTGGAGGAGATCTAGCTCCCCTTTGAGCTAATTTAAATTTCTTTAATTTCAGTGAAGGAATATGTTCAATTATGGAGAATAATATCAACATTAGATTTAATTCAGTTTAATATGATATTTAAACACGAAATTGTTGATATTGAATTAATGGGGGACGTACAATGAATTTTAGTATTAAGTTAAAACTGATAGCAATTATTTCCGTTCTTATACTTGTTGGGACCAGTGTTATTGGAATATTCTCAATAACTACGTTACACACTGATATTATTAATTGCGCTCACCAAAAATTAGCCTCAGACCTAGCCTTCGGTTCTCAGCTTATTGATAAGTCTTTTCCAGGTAATTGGACTATCCGCGATAGCAAGTTGTATAAAGGCGAAAGCATAATGAATGATAATCCCATCGTTGATGACATTGGAAAACTCGCTGGAGATAATGTTACTATTTTCCAAGGCAACACTCGGGTAGCAACAAACGTTAAAAAAGAGGATGGTACGCGTGCCGTTGGAACGACGGTTGCTCCTGCTGTAGAACAGATGACACTTAAAGAAGGAAAAACCTATAATGGGGAGGCAGTTGTGGTTGGAGTAAAAAACCAATCTGTGTATGAGCCTATAAAGGATAGTCAAGGATCAATTATTGGAATGATGTTCGTGGGCGTTCCGAACGCTCCTTACGATGCAATCGCTTCAAGAGCGCAAGATAATATTGTAGTCTTTATATTAGTTGAACTTTTATTAGCTATTGGGTTGATTTGGTTTATCTCTAATCGTGCAATAAGGCCCTTACTGTGCATTGTAGATACTGCAAATCAGGTCGCCAAAGAAAACTTGAATGTCACACCACTTAAGATTCGGGGTAGGGATGAATTTGCTCAGTTAGGTCGTGCTGTAAATAGCATGGTTGATAGTCTACGCACACTTATCTCAGAAATTGACCATTCGGCATCTAGTCTCGCCTTGGCGGCAGAAGAAATTACGGTAAGTATAGAAGAGACCACTAACGCAGCTAATAATATGGCAACCTCAACATCTGAAACAAGTGAACAAGCAAATCTCCAAAAACACAAAGCAGAAGAATCAGCATCCTTGGTAATTGGAATATCATCGGGTATACGTGATATCGCTAGGGCTTCACAAGCGGTTCAGGGAATTTCAATTACCACAGCTGATGAAGCTACACATGGAAGCGACTCAATTAGGAAAGTTGTAAGTCAAATGGGTTTAATTGGAGCATCTGTTGATGAATCTGTGATTTTAGTTGACACTTTAAACCATCGCTCCAACGAAGTCAGCACCATTGTTTCCTTAATCAACGATATTGCGTCACAGACTAATCTCCTCGCCTTGAATGCGGCGATTGAAGCAGCCCGAGCAGGGGAACAGGGAAGAGGATTTGCGGTCGTTGCGGATGAAGTGAGAAAATTGGCAGAACAAACTGCTTCATCAACAGGTAGGGTATCTGACCTCGTCAATGCCATTCAAAGTGATACTACATCTTGTCTCCAAGGAATGGATAGGGTGCATCAACAAGTAAAATTAGGGCTTGAGTTAGTAAATAAATCGGGAGAGACATTTACCCAAATTTTAGATTCGATCCAATTAACCGCTAAACAAGTAGGACAAGTATCGGGTACAACACAAGAATTATTGCAGAGAACGGAAGTTGTAAAGTCTACTATGAATGATATCGTGACGGACGCGAGAAATTCTTGGCAAACATATCAAACTATAGCATCTTCATGCGAAGAACAGTTAGCCGCAATGGAGGAAGTAGGGGCAACGTCCGAAGAACTTACGAGCATGGCTCAGAACCTTAAAGGATCGATTGAGAAATTTAGGATGTAGAAGAAAACAATATTGACAAATTTTTTTCTGCTGGACTTATGTTGTTCACATTCACACCCCCTCCACCTCACCCAAGACACCCCAATCCGCTAACTATACCATTCAACAAGCCGCCGGGTGTTTGGCGGACGGGTTTATTCATTAGTCTTTAATTGATTGCTAACCCATCTTCTGGATTCCCTGGGCATGGATGCGTAATAGATTAATATTGCTGCCTCCGAAAAATTTGCCCCTTTCACCGCTCACTGTCTTGGGAGTCTACAAACTGATCATACATTCCGTTACGAAATTCCTCAGCAAATTCGAGGTGTTCAACCATCTCTATCGGCAGCCCAAGCTGTTCGCATACGTCCACGTAAAAATAGTAGGTTTCTACTCTTGCTACAAGCAGTTTGCTTGGCATCAGCCTATTTTTTTCGATAAAATTTACAAGCATGTCTACACACTTGTACCCTTCCTCTTGAATATCCTTCATCATTTCGAAGGAAACTGCCATACCGCTGTGATGGTCGATAAGTACACTTACTTTTGGAAAGTAGGGTCTACCGTTTTCTCTGACTGGTTTTGGAACATAAAAAGTATCCGCTTCTAATATCAGATTTTGCTTTGGTTTAAAGGATTTGAGTTTTTTAGAAAAATTTCATTCTGGATATTGAAGGAAATAAACTCCGGTTCCCACTGCTCTGCCGTTATGTATTCATTTACCCAATCTACTTCTCCGACCTCAGATTTCTGACAAACTCTTACTAAAAAAGTAAAAGGGGTTTGATGATCTAGAATCTCCTTGCTGTTCCGACAACACAATGCCACCTCCCGAGCTTGTCTCAAAATATGGGTCAGAAAACGGCATTGAGTCGCACTGAGAAACCAAGGTACAAAACCCGGCTCGTGGTGTCTGAAAAGTGGCCATACATTTCTACCACGGAATTTTAGTCCCATTTCTTTAATGGTTTTTAAATCTTCAGATGATAGGAAAGATCTGTCTTCAAAAGAACACATCAAACACTTTTGGATAAACATATTTTCGGAACTATCTGGGTCAATTTCTCCGGATAGCAGTCCAAGTATCCCGCTTAAGCCCTCAGCCCCGAGGTATCCAGCAACAGCAAAATGCTCCCCACCATTGCCCATTATGCTACAATAGGCCGTTTCCTCTGTTTCAGGGTCTACCACCCCAAAAATATCACTGTCAAACATCCATTCCCAACAGGCCGATCGTTTGAAATCTACTGCGGCCTGGTATAAAGAGCTCCATTCTTCACTGGTCGGTTTTGCTTGGTTCACGCTGCTTTTCTCCTTCCTGTAGGACACTCAGAACTATTAATATTCTTCATCTTTTACAAATTTCCTTTTTAATCCTCAAGTATCATCAACAAAGTTATTGACAGCAGAGCGCTCATTGTCGAGCCAATTTACAATTAAGGAGCTTTTGTTGTCTATACCCTTTAGTATTTCCCCTTACTTCGACACCAAATCTAGTAACTGTTAATAGATACAGTCCGCTGCTCAGGCGAAGTAAATAGGCTCAGTGGGGTTATACCACTGAGCCTATTTTCGTATCCCCACCTCACCCAAGACACCCCAATCCTGCAACACACCATTCTTGAAGCCGCCGGGTGTTAAGTATATTCTAAGCGTTGGAAAGAGTATACAAGGTGACTGCTGCTCCGTGGGTTACGCTTAGCCAAAACAGCCGAGGAGTATGGATTAAAATACCTTTTCAAAATAAACCCTCCCAACAACGAGGTCTCCTTTGTTCCTAATTCTTATCCGCTTTTTTAATTTTCATCAGCCTTTCTTGGTATTTATCTAAAACAGCATCCAATATCTGCCTTCTGGGCTTTCAAAGCCTTATTTAGATAGATGCGCCCTTTTTACTTCAACCCGAGTTATTTTTCACTCTAACAGTATCAATACTATTAGTTAATAAACTATAATACTTAAGAGGAATTGATCCTTTTAGAGCGAAATATTATATGTAGGTTTTTATTAACATTAAACTTCATTCCTTATAACAGATTAAAATTGTAAATGGAGCGAATAATAATGTCGGAGCGAAATATTAATACTTTTCTTGACCCTAAATACTTAGAGGAAATCCTTGGTAGCTTCTCCAAAGCTACGGGTTTACACATTGAAGCGGTTAATAGAAAAGGTGAAACACTCGCTATCTTGGGAAATAAAAGGAGAAGGGATTTCTGTCAATTTATCCGTAGTCATAGTAAAGGAGAAAAGAAATGTATAAATTCATATAAACAAGCAACATTAGAAGCAGTAAAATGGAATGAGCCATATTTCTTCCGTTGCCACGCCGGACTCGTAATTTGGGCAGTCCCAATCATATTAGATAATGTATTTTTGGGCAGTATTATCTGCGGACAAGTATTATTGTGGAAACCCGATGAATTCTTTCTTCGGGAGTTAAAAAAAAGCACTTCCAAAGATCTTGATTTCGATACATTACAACAATATATTAAAAGCCTTTCCATAACTTCTCCTGAACAGTCTCAAGCCGCTGCCGATATGCTTTTTGTTGTAGTAAGTCATTTAGTAAAAAGAAACATTCATACCATGGAGGAAGAAAACGCCTACCATCTACAAAGACTTCAAATAAAGACGGATCTAGAAAATAGAAAAAAGCAAAATATAACAGAGTTTGCAGACTACAGAACCTATTTGAAGAAAGAAAGGCATTTTCTAAGTTATATACGGCTAGGTGATAAAACCCGGGCGGAAAGTACTTTGGAGAATTTATTAACTGACCTCTTAACTAAGACCGCTGGTGATAAAGCTACTATTAGAATACGCGTACTTGAATTGGCCGCCCTATCATCGAGAGCGGCTGTCGAAGGGGGAGCTGATGCCGAACAGGTCATGATGAAACTCCAGGATTTTAATAATGCGGTCAACAGCATTGAACGTATAGAAGAATTCTTTTTCAAAGTCCATAAAGTCATAGAAGAATTTCTCGATGGAATTTTCAAACTTGCAGATAAAAAGCATCTTAGTTTAGTTAATAACGCCCGAAATTTTATTATGGTAAATTATCATAAACCACTTACGCTTAAAGCGACCGCCGATTATCTTTTTATCAGCCCGTCCCATCTATCTCGTTTATTCCGGTTAGAATTAGATTGTACCTTTAACGACTACCTAACCAGGGTCCGTGTTGAAAAGGCCGTAGAACTGATGAAGAAACCGGAATTCAGCGTTGAACAAGTTTCTAAAGCAATAGGCTTTAAAAGCCAAAGTTATTTCGCCGAAGTATTCCGAAAATATATTGGTGTAACTCCTTTGATCTACAAAAATAGCTTATTTTAGGGGCGATTTACTTTGATATTTGACGATATTATCCACTCAATTGCAGAAGGTGAATCTGAGGAAACGCTAGAATTAACAAAACAAGCTTTAGCACAAGGGTATTCTGCTACTTCTATTCTTGAAAAAGGACTAATTACTGGGATAAACATTATCGCCGAAAAATACCGCACGGAAAAAGTCAATGTTCCAGAGGTCCTGATGGCTACCCATTCAATGCATGCCGGGCTATCCGTAATTGAACCACTCTTAACTACACCCACTAAAAAGGGACTCGGCAAGATAATCATGGGTACGGTTGCTGGCGATTTACATGATATTGGTCTCAGCATTGTTAAAGCCATGTCTATGTCTTCTGGTGCCCGGATAATAGATCTTGGCGTTAATGTTTCGCCAAAGAAATTCGCACGTGCAGTTCGCAAGGAAAAACCTGATATATTAATGATCTCGGCCTTGTTAACCACAACCATGTCTGTTATGAAAGATGTGATAGTTGAATTAGAAATTCAAGGCTTACGTAACGATGTGAAGGTTATTGTTGGAGGCGCACCAATAACTGATGCCTTTGCCAAGGAAATAGGAGCAGATTACACTTTTGAAGATGCTTTGCAAGTTCGTGACTTTTTGAACGAAAATCTAAGCAAATTAGTAGCTTCCAAGCGGATCAGCATATAATGACTTGCTTCAGCACATCCTTCACCCATAAATAAAAATTGCAAGAGCCTTCCACTGCTGTTAGTGTGAAAGGCTCTTGTTTTTTGGAGGTGATTTGCTATTGGATAGACCTATTTCGTTCTTTCAATGTACATGCTTTTCATCAAATTACTCGTAAAGGCCTTACTGCCACCAAGTTCAATGTGCTTAACTTTTTTAGCCAGTTCTACAGCTTCTTCGAAAACTGTCCGGTTTAACAGGGCTCTCATCGCTCCTACATGGGCTGCATTGCCTACGGCTTTAATTTTATCTTCGTTAATATTTGGAACTAAACCAATTTCCAAGCTACTGCGTGCTTTCAAAAAGGTTGCAAAGGTGCCTGACAAAACTACAGAATCAAGCTCCTCGATCAAGATGCCTACCATACTTACAAGCGTCTTGATACCGGCACAGACAGCACCTTTAGCCAATTGCAATTCGCCGATATCCTTTTGGTTTAAAAAGACATCGACTCCATCATTCCCACCATAAGAAAGTACAAATTCCCGACCATTTTTTCCACCTGGTCTTATTCGGGCTCTAAGTTGTGATGGTAAAGAACTGGCTTCTTCTGGAGCGATTATTTTTCCACGTCTATTGATAATTCCGGCTAACTTCATTTGCTCTATCGCCTCTATCAGGCCTGACCCGCAAATCCCGCTGGCTTTTTGATCACCAATAACCTTGATTTCTACTCCGTCCTTATCAAGTGTTACGGCTTCAATAGCCCCTAGTTTGGCCCTCATTCCCTGAGTAATGCCGGCTCCCTCAAAGGCTGGTCCAGCTGCAGTTGAACAGGCCACCATCCCTTGCGAAGTGATCAAAAACAACTCACAATTTGTTCCTAAATCAATTAATATGTGGTTGCCACCTTCTAAGAGTTCTGGCGTCCCTATCACAGCACCGACTGTATCCCCCCCTACAAAACCGCCAATATTCGGAAAGGTCAGGACTCTTCCCTCGGGGTTTATCTCTATTCCTAATTCTGAAGCGCCTAACTCCATCGAACTATTAGTTACAGACACGAACGGAGATACTGCTAAATTAGAGATATCAAGGCCTAAAAACAAGTGGTTCATTGTGGTATTGGCTACAACGGTCATTTTATAAATGCTATTGGTGGAGATACCGCTTTCGTCCGTGAGACGTTTTATTATATGATTAATCGTCCTACTTACGGCTTCTTTTAATTGCAACCGTTTTTCTCGATTCTCTCGCGCATAGGACATCCGAGATATGACATCTGCACCGTAAGCTGTTTGCCCGTTTTCAAGGGAAATAACCTTAATTACGTCGGCACTGTTCAAATCAACAAGGCTAACCGCGACATTGGTAGTTCCAATGTCTACTGCAACCCCAAAAAGGGTTTCAGTAGTATCTCCAGCTTCAAGGTCTAAGACCTGATTATCCCATATCGTAGCGGTCACAACAAAATCCTCGGCTCGTAAAACTGTAGGAAGCTTATCGAGTGAAGACAGTTTAATACTTACTGTCTCAAAACCAAAAGTTTCTAATAATTCACAACTTAAGCGGTCCCAATCCCCTCGTTCATCTTCAAGTGATGGCTTAGGTACTCGAACTTTCACTTTCTTCAAGCCGTGGTCAAGGTTTACCTTACGCATATTAAGTAAAATAGCCTCTTTTCTATCGAAATTTGCGGTAAGAATTTCCTTGATCTCCATCCCCTCTTCTGCTTTCACGCCACACGCTAAGCGAAGTCCTGCTTCGATTTCCTGAATTGTCAGATGTTTAAGATCCCACTGCGTCGGCTCCGGCAACCCTGAAAGAAATTGAACTTTACATTTACCACATGAACCTTTACCACTACAAACATTTTGAACGGGGATTAGGTTCCGAACTAGGACCTCCATTAGGGATTCACCTTCAAAGCCCTTAACGACTCGATTTGGGCTAATCGTTAGTTTCATGCTTTCCTCCTGCTAACATTTCTAAAGTAATGACTTGCCCTGCTTCAACATAAATAGATTCCGGTGCCTTGATTCCTTTAACCACCGAGGTCAGGAGACTTAAATCCCCCTCGATTTCTCCGACTTCCCAGCCAAAAAAATCAGCAATTTCCCGAACCTTCTCTCGATACCGTTCAAGATTATTGATCCCGGGCGTAATAATAAAGATGGTCTTTCGGTAACTTCCGTACAACGATTTGATTAATTTGAGCGCTTTCTGTTCACCATATCTCTCTTCATATTCGTAGTACTCTTCTAGGGGAGTGCGCCCATAGTCCAACCATCCCTGACTAAAATAATAAGTAAGAGAATTCTCCTTGAATAATTCCATATGTCTTGTGGTCGATCCTAACATTAGGCCAATGCAATCATGTGTCGCCGGAAATAGAAGTGGCACGCGTGGTGATAGCAAACCAAGCATCGAATTAGAACATCGGCCATACGTCAGGATAATCAAATCATAATCCTGGCTCTCATTGATTATTTTCTGAACTTTTGCATGTAACTTATCTGGCCGAGCGTGAAAGCTATAATCTAGGAATTCACAATCCATCCCCTGATCAAGCCCTTGCACTTGGATTTCATTCATAGTCGATTGACAACCAATCAGCTTAAATTTCAAATGCTTCTCCCCCATAACACTGCAAAGATTACGTTCGGGCACTGCTTAAGCTTCCGGAAAAAAGGCCTTCTTACTTAGATATCGCTGCTTAGATTCATCGTTCTGGGAGTCTGGAAGTATGGTCACCATTTCGCATTGTCGATTGAGAATCTCCTCGACGAATTTAAGGTCACCTTTTTCTTCAGAATAGATTTTCTCAAACTTTTCGCAAGCCTCATGTACATGCGTTCGGTACTTATCAAGTATATAACAGCCATTATCAATCAGAGTAAAATTAGTATAGTTTTTATACATCAACTTAGAAACCTTCCAACCTTTTTTTTCTCCATACGTCTCAATATATTTTCTACTGGAACTCAAAGGATCTTCTCCGGCATCGATCCAGTTCCTATTCAAATAAAAAGTTCCTGGCCTTTCAGCCTGAATAGCCTTAAACCTTTCCATAGATCCCAAAATTACTGGGATGCAATCATCGACCTTGGGATAAATAAGAGTAAGCGTTTCGGAAGAGATTCCCTTTAGGGCCCCTCCACAGTTGCCTAGGAATAAGAGGACAATATCTCCAGGATCTAAATACTTTTCCGCTTCTCGTATCTTTTCGAGAACTTTTAGATGTAGTTTATCCGGCACGTTATGCAAAGCTTGCTCAATCCATAGAATCTTAACCCTAATGGAATCTCCAAAAACTTCCAACTCGCCTTTAAATGCCTCACAAGCAATAATAACTTTGATCCCTTCATCCACCGGATTTTCCTCCCTTGATGATAAATTCAGCTTGAGTGAAAGAACACCCAGGCCTCCACAACCTAGGTGTTCTTGAAATTGTTAGATATATTTGTTAGAGTCTGTTAAATTCGTTTATAGGGATTGTTATTTTTTAAATTTTGCGATTGACTAATTTCCGCCTGGAAGCTTCTCTTGCCCAAGTGCTTTGTAAATGCTGTAGCACATGGCTAGCATGATCAACATGAAGGGGAATGCCGCAACGATTGAAACCGTTTGTAAGACTGACAATGCTGCTGTACCACCACCGACTAGGATCAAGATAATGGTGAAAGCCCCCTGCATGATACCCCAGAAGGTACGCGATTTCTTGCCCGGGTTCATATCGCCGTTGGAAGTTAACATGGCTAATACATAGGTCGCAGAATTTGCAGCACCTACAAAAGAGGCAACGATGAGGATAATCGCTAATGGCGCGGTGATTGTATACAAAGGTAAATGTTGTAATGTTGCGAAAAAAGCGGTAGTATAGTCCGATTTGACAGCAGCCTGAATGGCCCCATTGGAAAGCTTGTCGAGGTTAAAAGCAGCACCACCGTAAATCGATAGCCAAATCATGGAGAACCCAGAAGGCAACAAGGTTACTGCCAACACGAATTGGCGGATGGTACGACCCTTGGAAACACGGGCGACGAATTGTCCGACGAACGGAGCCCAGGCAATCCACCATGCCCAGTAGAACACGGTCCAACCTTTAATCCAGTCTATGTTACCCATCCACAGGGTCTGTCCAATAAAGTTTTGGAAGTAGGCTCCAAGGGTATCTGTGAAGTTGTTCAGGATTAAAACCGTACCCCCGAACAAGAATATAAACACCATGAAAGCGATCGAAAGCCATACTTTTAGATCGGCAGCAATCTGCATGGCTTTATGCAGACCAGAGATAGTGGCCAGGGTAAAGAGTAGCGTCATTACCGCAATGACTATAGAAATGGTTACAGGCGTCGCCTGAATTCCCCAAATAAAATGCAAACCTGTTGCAATTTGGCTAGAGCCGAGACCCAAACTTGTGGCGACGCCGAACACTGTAGCAAAGACAGATAAAATGTCAATCGCTTTGCCGATAGGTCCGTAAATACGATCACCAATTAGCGGATAGAAGGCAGAGCTGACTAGGAAGGGTAGATTCTTACGGAATTGGAAGTAGGCCAGAGCTAAGCCACATATGGCAAAAATTACCCAAGGATGAATACCCCAATGAAAGAAGACGATTCGCATTGCTGTGCGCATAGCTTCGGGGGTCGCACCAGTACCTGTTGGTGGGGTCAGGTAATGCATCATAGGCTCAGCGACCGACCAGAATACAAGGCCAATGCCCATGCCTCCTCCGAAGAGCATTGAAAACCACTGGAAGTTAGTGAACTCAGGCTGGTCGTCATCTTTTCCCAGCTTGATCTGACCATAACGACTAAACGCGATCCCGTAAATGAAGACTGTGAAAAAAGCGACCGATAACAGGTATAGCCATCCGAAATCGGTTGTTAAAAATGCAAACGCATAATTCGCGATTTTGCCCATTTCTTTAGGTAGGAACATTCCGAATATTACAAACAAAAGAATAATAACTGAAGAAATGTATAAGACAGTTCGGTTTGTTGAGTTCTCACTATTTTTCATGAATAGCATTACTCCCCTCTTACTTATCCTCAATGCTTTAAATAAAATGCATTTACTCTAATTCCGGCACGTGGAGAGTCACCAGTCTATAGAATCACCCTGAACATCTCTATCCTAGGTTTTAGGAACTCATAGGGATTATAAGGTCCTATATTAAATCCCTATGAGTTTACTTCATTTAACTTCTGCTTCTAGTCAATTAAGGAGTGAATACCTATTTCGCCAACATACGGTCAGCAAGTGCGACCGCCTCGTCAGCAGATTCTGCCCATCCGTCTGCTCCAATTTCGTTAGCATAAGCCTGACTGGTGGGACCACCGCCAACGAATACTAAGAACTTATCCCTCAGATTATGCTCTATTAAATAATCGATGATCTGCTTTTGCCCACTCATAGTTGTGGTCAACAGTGCACTCGCGCCAATAATATCCGCTCCAACTTTTTGAGCTTTTAGGACAAAATCCTCCGCTTTAATATCTGTACCGATATCAAAAACTTTATAGCCTGCTGCCGTGAACATTGCTCCTGTAATATTCTTACCGATGTCATGGATGTCACCTTCCACGGTCCCTAAGACAAGCTTGCCTTTAGCCTCCCCTTGGCTCATACCCAATTTAGCAATTTCGGGTTCAAGAAGACTTAACCCAGCTTTCATTGCCTCAGCGGACATCATAACATCGGGCAAGAAGACTTCTCCAGCTTTCCATAACTCGCCTACTACTTCAATTCCTTTGATGAGACCAAGTTGCACAGCGTCAACAGGGTTGATCGATTCATCAATCACCTTTTGAGAAAGTTCGCTTACTATATCCTCATCACCATCGATAATTGCTTGCTTTAATTCTAAAAACAGTTCGTTCATTTCATTTTTTCCTCCCATTTTAAGATGTTTTTATTGACATTTATATTTTATAAATTGTTAGAACGTTGAGCGATGAAATCTAAGAGTTTCTTGTCAATACTTTCATCAAGAGCTGGTGGTACGTAATTCGCCAACACCTCTTGCCATTGTTTATGAGCTCTTTGGTTTGTATCTAGTTTTTCCTTGGACCAAGAATCAAAGGCAGAACGGTCACTCAATTGCGGCGTACGAAACTCTTTCTTATGGTTTTTTCGGGTATGTTTCTGAGCAAGAAAGTGGCCACCCGGTCCTACTTTAGCAATCGTATCAAAGGCTAAACCGTCCTCGTCAAAGTTGAACCCCTTCATATAATGCAAGAGCATACCAGCCATTTCATCGTCCATCATAAACTTTTCATAAGAAATCGCCATAAAATATTGTAAAATTCCAGCTGTATGAAGAACAAAGTTGATTCCCGTTATGCTAGCCGCCATCAGAGTCATCATCGATTCATAACCCGCTTGAGCATCGACAATCTTGGAATCATTTAAACCACCGCCGGACCGACTAGGGACACCATAGAAGCGGGCAATTTGCGCACTTGCCGAAATAAACAATGCACATTCTGGACTACCAATTGAGAGGCTCCCACTTCGCATATCACTGAGAGCTGAGGTTGAGCCGTATACGACTGGGGTTCCAGGATTAATACTTTGAGCTAGGGCTATTCCTGCTAAAACCTCGGCGTTTTGAAGTGCTAAAGTACCGACCAAGGCTGCTGGTCCGGTAGAACCGGCCATAACCAAAGAAGCGATAACAACGGCTTGCCCTGCTTCTGCATAGGCCATAAGGGCGCCTAACATTCTTTCGTCATATTTCAAGGGGGTCAACGAGTTGATTAGGGAAATGAGTACTGGTTTTTCTTTAATGACTTCTTTGCTACCAAAGAGAAGTGCCACCATTTCAATGGAGTCCTCTGCACGTTCCCGACCTTCAGCACTGCCCATGAAACACTTATCCGAGTTTTTAATGGAACTATAAATCATTTTCAGATGCCGAATTTCATCGGGAATATCTTGGGGCTCAGCAACAGTTCCCCCTGTCATATGCAAGTTTTTGCTTGCCCCAGCTAATCTAACGATATTATCATAGTCCTGCATCGTGCATATGCGACGCGACCCATCAGCTAATTGGATAAACGGGGCCCCATAACCAGGCATATAGATTATGTTTTCACCCCCGCAGACCAAATTGTGTTCTGGGTTGCGGGCATGGAGCGTAAATTGAGAAGGTGCCAGCTTAACCTTTCCCTCAATGAATTCTCGTGTAAAATGAACCCTATGTCCCTCTACTTTTTGGCCTTGAGCCTTGAAGATCTCCAATGCCGGTTCATAATCAAACTCCATACCGACCTCTTCAAGAATCTTTATAGATTCGTCGTGAATGATTTGCACCTGTTCCTTAGTTAACACATCATACTTTGGTAACATCATTAGCACCCCTTTAATAGTTTAATTTCTTCTGAAGCAACCCTTGGATAGGCCTCTTTTAGAAAATTTTTAATAATGGATGATCTGGCGATCCGAACTTGACACCATTTAGCTTGTTATTATAAGCCATCATGGCATCGGTGGTAGCAATTGCCCTATAAACCCAAGGAGCATTTATCATAGGACCATAGAGAATGAAACTGGCCCCTTGAGTTACTGGATAGGTAAAGACAGCAGCTCCGGCCACTTCGAAAAATGGAGTTCCTTTGGAACGCATTTTCTTCCACAAATAAACAGCGTTCGAAGGAGCACAACCTCCTGGGTAACCGAATTCTTGATTGACTACATTAATAGCCTCACTTGTCCAACTAGCACTTGGTACATCAAGCACACCTGGATCAATCAAGAACTGCTCGATCCCCGCTCTTTTAGCTGCGTCGATTAATCCCTCTTTCTCACCATCCCCTGTCAAAAGCTTAATTCTAGCTTTAGGCTTTAAAGCTTTGTTACTGAACGCTAAAATGACTGCCGTATTAATTCCGCTTTCTTTGATGGCGGCCAACTCTTCCTCAGAATAATGCTCGTCAATCGAGTTATAAATTAGTCTTTTGCGCACTTCCGGATCCTTGCCAAGTTCTTTCAAAGCGCCTATCCGTACGGCTGGACTGATACTGTCTAACAAAAAAGGTGCCTTAGAGTTTTTCATAATAAATTCTACATAACGAGTCATAGCCTCTACCGATTCACCTAAAACGTCAAGGATAAATGGGTTACCCGTTTCGGCGCTCAACTCAGCTTCTTGATCTAGGAGAGCTTTCGCAGCTACCTCATCGAAAATTCCTTTCACGCCATCTTCTACTATTTTGTGACCCCGATAGAAGATGCTACCAATAAGCACAGTAGGGTATTGTCCTGGCTGTCCACCTACTTTCACTCCGTTAATATCGTAGACAAGTTGTTCAGAAGTATACTTTAACACTATAAATTCCCCCAAATTTCATATTGTTCGGAACGTTTTATTACCTGCATTCATCATAACACCATTCCGATTGCGCATCATCACTACATCTGTGCTCGTTTTACTACATTTGAAGCTATAAGGCAAAATTCGGATTATTCTACCCAACAAAAAAACCCAGGCAATTATCCTGAGCTTTTTACGTTTAAATATCTGTTTTAGTCTAGCCAACTATTTACTAAACTTTTATTATCCTGTATCCATTTCTTGGCAGCATCTTGGGGTAATAGCCCTTGATTCATCAAACTTTCCAGACTTCCTACTTGGTGGTCATTTAACTTAAACTTTTTAAGCATCACTCCAATAGCTGGTTGCTTTTGGGAGAAATCTTTATTCGCCAAAATATGAAGTCCCTCGGCTTCTCCAAACGCTTTTTTAGGATCTGATAAGTATTTAAGCTCATATTTACTAAACATCCAATGCGGACTCCAGCCAGTAATAACGATCCATTTGTTTTCTTTATAAGCTTTATCTAAGGCTACTAACATAGCAGCCTCGCTACCTTGTGCGATTTCGTAGTTCAAGTTATAATCTTTGATAGCTTTATCTGTAGTCTTCATAATTCCTGCACCAGGATCGATGCCTATAATCCGTCCGTCAAAGTTGTTCTTTTTGTCATTTAATTGATCGATAGAATTAATGCTTACATACTTCGGCACCACTAAGCCTATTTTTGCTTCCCCCTGATACCAAGAACCATAGTCATCAAGTTTATCCTTGTATTTTTCCCAATAGGCTTGTTGCGTTATGGGCAACCAACTATCTAAAAATATATCCAAATCCCCTTTATTCAAGCCAACAAAGAGTGGAGCAACGTCTACGTTCAGCAATTCGACCTGATATCCCTTCTCTTTTAAAATTTCCTGCCAAAGATAGGTCACTGCAATATCCTCTTGCCAATTGATGTAACCTATTTTCACGGTAGATTTAACATCTTGATCCCCTTGCTGCTTACCGCACCCCACCACTAAAGTAACTATTAGCAAAATGCTTAAGGTAATCGTGCTCATCTTTGGCCATTTTCCTATTTTCAACACATGCTAACCTCCTTTTTCATCAAGATTACTCACGTTTCTTCGGGCTCTTAATAAACCCTTGGCTTAGGCGGTCTAAGATCATCGCCAAGATTACTACGGCCAACCCATTTTCAAAGCCTTTACCAATATCCATCTGGGCTATCCCCGCTAATACACCCTGTCCAAAACCACCGGAACCGATCATCGCTGCAATAACGACCATCGAAAGCGATAACATCATTGTCTGATTGATACCTGCCATAATTGTGGGCATTGCCAATGGAAGCTGGATCTTCCATAGCAATTGACAGGGAGTTGAACCAAAGGCCTCTCCTACTTCTACCAAATCGACTGGTACCTGAGTTATTCCCAAATTAGTTAACCTAATGACTGGTGGCATAGCGAAAATGACCGTTGCAATAACAGCAGGAACGGTACCTAAACCAAAAAACATTAAAGCCGGAATCAAATACACGAAAGACGGCATGGTCTGCATAAAGTCTAAAATTGGATACATTAGCCGTTGAAACCGTTGATTACGAGCTGCTATAATACCCAGCGGAAGCCCTATAATAATTGAGACTAGAGCAGATATTAATACTAATACTAAAGTATCTATAAAGGCAGGCCAAAGTTGCATGTTGTAAATCAATAAAAGCCCTAAGGTTGAACCAATAGTTAAACGCCAGCCCTTCACACGCCATGCCAATGTGGCTACAATCAGAATAAATAACCACCAGGGCAATACATTCAGGCCATCTTTAAATGAGTGTATAAATGTGTTAACTCCAACCGAGAAGGCGTCAAAAAAATGTCCATACCGTTTAAGTAACCAATCCACCCCATCACTAACAAATTGTCCTAAAGGTATCCGGTACATCTCTACCTCACTCCCTTTGTCTGCCTAATTATGTTAACAAACTTCGCCACATAATCATCAACTGGCTGACCTGTAATTTCTTCAGGTGTACCGACTTGCACTAGGGAGCCATCACGTACAAATGCAATACGGTCGCCCAACTTAAGAGCTTCAGATAAATCGTGAGTTATGAATACAATGATTTTATTCATCTTTTTTTGCAAAAGCAATAGTTCATTTTGCATTTCTTCGCGAATTAAAGGATCCAACGCACTAAATGCCTCATCCATTAGTAAAACATCTGGATCATTAACCAATGCGCGAGCCAACCCTACCCTTTGTTTCATCCCTCCACTTAACTCATCCGGATAAAAATTTTCCCTACCAGCTAAACCCACTAAGGCTAAGGTTTTTTTAGCTCGATCTTCCCGCTCGGCCTTAGCTACTCTTTGAACTTCTAATCCATAAACAACATTTTGTAAGACCGTACGATGAGGTAATAACGCAAATTGCTGGAAAACCATCGTCATTTTAGTTTGCCTGATTTGACGCAATTCACGTGGTTTAAGTAGCGTGATGTCCTGACCATCTAGTATTATATTCCCTGATGTAGGACTAATTAGCCGATTAAGACAACGTAAGATGGTTGATTTTCCGCACCCAGATAAACCCATAATCACAAATATCTCTCCAGTCTGCACTGAAAAGCTCACGTTATTGACGGCAACCGTTTGACCTGTCTGAGCAAGAATTTCCTCCTTATTTGAACCTTTTTGTAACATTTCCAGGGCCTTTTGCGTTTGAGAGCCATAGACCTTTACTAGATTAATTACTTCAAGTTTAGTCATAGTCTCCCTCCTAATCCTATATATCACTTTCATCATAACACTTTTCCATTGTCCTAAACTGCTACATTTCTGCTCGTTCTGCTACATTTACGCCATTTTTCGAAATTTAAACTATTAACTTTCATCTACTAATTTGAATGGCGGAGTGGCCCTGTAGCCATTACTCGAACAGGACGTTTATGAGGGCAACGCCATGGAGGGCACTGCTCCGTGATGACGAGAAGGGACCCTCCCTAAACTTTTACTTTCTGACTGGCAAAGTAAAGATTCCCCTCACTCAGGTACCCTATACAAGTGTCGGTAACTAGTTGTGATCACATATGATTGTGGTACTGACACCGTCATAGCTATCACGTTCTTACCGCTACATATAGATCATCAAAGACCACTGTTAGGGTACTGCTAGTATCTAAAGTATTCCTATTATACTTTTATCGCAAATGATTGTCGAACTTATGTAGAGGAGTTGCTGACCGTTTATGGTTCTGGCCCTAATAAGGTAGAAAAATACGGTGACGAGATTCTTAGAATAATCAATGGCTAGAAAATATAGTCATCTTATCCAACTACCGTAGGTAGTAACCACCAATTAAATCGGCGGTAAAAGCCAGACCGTCCAAACGATCTGGCAAATAGCTCCAGTTAGCGACCTCGCCTATATATAGTTTCATTGATCATGTAGGGTTCCAGTGACCCGTCACATAAACATACGTAGTAGTTACCGCCAAGACAGGACACCCCGCGTGGTTTGCCCTGCATATTTGCATCGAGCACGAGTCGGCGACGAGGTGGCGTATATTGTTATGGTTTATCAGACAGTTATTACTTTTATGTTTTGATCTTTTAAAAAGTCTGTAAGCACCAGACCAGTATATTTTACTACTATCCCCATATCCTCTAACACCCCAGAAACTCCGTAACCATCGGCGCATGCCTTACAGGCTAATAGTTCCACTCCTGCATCTTTCATTTTTCCGACATATTCCTGCAACATTGTGTCTTCCGCAAGGAGTTTAGCCGAAGGACCCCAAACTATCAGAGATACTTCATTCCACCATTCCTTAAGTTTCGAATTAAGTGTATACATAAATGCCATACGAATAGCAACTTCCCTATCCCCGTTTGTCCAAACCACTACCAATTTATTGGGCTGATTCATAGTACTATGCCTCCTATATTTTTACTTTATTCCCAAGTCGCCACCCCGGCGGCGTTCGCCCGAAGAAACCAATGGCCTGCCACTGATGGTGGTCACTTGAAGCACCAGCAAGACTTAAATTGCACAAAATAAAAATGTTATGAATTAGCATAAGTGATTATTTCATCTATATTTTTCTTTCGTGTAAAATCTACTGGATTGCCGTAGCTGGCGAGAATAGCTCTTTCATCAGGTGTTAATTCCTTTTTTATTTTGATCTTCCATTTTAGCAATGTCATAAGCAATCTATCAAATGGCTTGAGTTTACTATAATCAAAGCCACTCCTCAAATAAAAGAACTGTATATGTTTCTGTTCCTCGGTAGTAAGGTTTTTATTTCTCACTTCATTTATCGCCTCTACTCTAAAAGGAGACATCCCCGTAGCAAAGACAACAACTTTTTTATCTTTAAGCTTATCGAGGTTTTTTGTTATCAACTTTACTCCGTTGATACCGACTATATACAGACCGCCGCCATAAATAACGGTGTCATAAGCTGTCAGGATATTAGTAGTGACTTTTGAAACATTAAAAATATCAGCTGACAACTCCTTCGAAATCCATTCTGCATATTTCTTTGTAAAACCTGTTTTCGACTTGTATATTACCACTATTTTCATTACTTGCACCTCAAAATTATAAATAATGCAGCTTATCCAGCACCCACATAACCCTATGACCAGTTACGCCCGGACAGCCAACCTGGCGGGGTTCTACATAGGGTGCGTGCGTTAGCTAATGTAAGGTCTAAACTACCCTTTCACAGTCTTCTTTATCTTTACCCTCTTTAAAACCGTCTCAAGATACATCTCAACACATTCAATCTCTCTTTCTGTCTTACCATGCCCCATTTTGATACCTTTTTCAACTGCAATATTAACATCCAAAAACCCTTTATTTTCTTTATACTCCCATTGCCCCTTGATTTTTTCTACAAGATCTAATTGGCTCTTAATTACTCCATGCAATAAAGATTCAGCAACTGGTTTAAGCGTTAATTTCATAATCGCTTCATCATCCTTCGATAGAATAATCTGTACACGAGCTAATTCTTTTCTAATACTTCAACATCCTTTCTCACTAGCGTTGCATTAAAATAATTTCTGTTTGTCAAGAGGGTATTTTGACCGTATCCACTAAGCAAATATGGACCTTATTTGGTACATACAACCAATAGGATCTTCTTGGCCTGAGGAAGTCGGCCACCAGCTAAGGCGTAGTCCTTATCCACATTTTTTACATATATTAGTTTGGCTTTTTAAAGAATCTCTGTGCTATGAATTAGGTCATCCATCTCTCCGGAAAGTACTCGATTCATCGTTTCTTCGAAGACCCGTTCCCAATCGTGTCGTTGACGTCCCTTTGTGGTCTTGCCTTTCCTGTGAAGTTTTTGAACAAAGGAGGTGAAGGATTCATACAGACACTCTCTAAGGAGTCGTTGGATATCGAGCAACGAACCCAGGTAGGCTGCTTTATACTTGATCAACATCATTAAACAATAGGTGATTAAGGCGATGACCAATTGATTAACGACTGCGGCTTTACTCTTGCCGAACAGATGCTTAATCGTCAGATGTTGCTTAATCCACTTGAAGAAAAGCTGTCGGGTAAAGGACTGGCGCGGTGTTAGATTCCAACCCGTTTCCAACCCCTTCCCATAAGAACTGCTCGTGAAGTTTTCCCTCAAGCAGCTCACCCCATAAACTTCATCATAAGGGTTATGAGACTTATCGAATGGTGGACACTTTCAGCGAAATGCCTCAACGTTTTTGAGGGGATGGACTTTCCAGTCCCAGTAGAGCCCTAACACGTTATATAGGTATTCGTTACTCCATCTCCGCCATCCAATACTACGCGTTTGTCTCCGTTTTCTTCTCGTCAGCAAGGTTCGAATTTTCATTTCAGTATAGTCACGCACTTCACTGAAGGCGCGGCTAGAGTTTCCGACCCGAAAGTAGTTCACCCATCCGGCTAGTGTGGCATTAACTTGTTTCACTATGTCCTTTGCCGTGGTTGCTCCTCCATTTTGTATCAGTTCGCGGATTCGCGCTTTGACCTTCATACGGGCTTTCTTTTTCGGTGTCATAAGAATGAAATATCCAGTTCTGCTTCGGTTCTGTACTCGCCTGAAATCAAACCCAAGAAAGGCGAATGATTCGTCTTTTAGGACGTTGACCATCCGAGTTTTCTCCAGATTAAGTTCAACTCC
>Ga0326727_10005278_pt1 | contig 37196 bp, 28 predicted proteins | sample MB2enrmetagenome_FD_207643 | JGI IMG/M metagenome (GOLD analysis project Ga0326727, IMG submission 207643) | Lab enriched peat soil microbial communities from McLean, Ithaca, NY, United States - MB29MY | ecosystem: Environmental > Terrestrial > Soil > Wetlands > Peat | place: USA: New York... | reverse complement strand
CAAACTGAATGTCCCCGGAAAGTAAAGAGCTATGACAACACCGCCTCCGGCAAGAATCGCCGACAAGGGGATGAAGATGCGCATGCCGTAGAGAAAAGTGAACGGAAGATAATGCGCGCCCACAAGGATCATCAATGCCGGATAAAACAGGTTCAAATGAAATTCGGTTACCGGCACAAGCAGCAGCATGGAAACCGGCAACGTAAACGCGATTTGCATAGCAAGCTTTCCCAGTGGATTTTCGCGCGTGAGAGATGCCGGCCTGCCGCTCAAACGCAACAGCAGTTGAGTGATGGGAAAGATAAAAAAGCCGCCCGCCACCACCGTGATAATGCCCGCTCGGGGAGAAACCCATGTGGCAAGCGCGGCGGATGCCAGCCAGATCGCTGAGGAGACAAGCTGTCCCCAAAAGCCCCCAACGTAAACAGTTCGCACTTCTCTTTGAGCGTCCTTGACCAGCATTTCTGCACTCCCGAGAAAGATCTCAAACTCATCCATTTTGGGTGGTCAGACCTGGGTCACCAGCTTCGTTGATAAACCCGTAGATTGCACAAGTTTCCTATAAAGATACAATCCAGCAATGATGACTATACTTCCTGTGCAAATACAAAAAAGAATGAGTGACATTTTGATGCCGCTGCCGTTAACGATATATGTTCTTCTGTCAAAGGTGTGTCCCTTTTGAACGTAGTCGCGGGCCGCTTCCTTTAGGATTGAATAGTTCCATTCGTTTGGCTTTCGCTGATGGCGCTGTATAGCATCTGTTAGTACATCTTTATCCGTCGACAACATTTCATTAACAAGTTGAATGTCAGGAGTCGTATTATAAAGTCTATCCCCAAAATCTTTACGCTCCAAATTGAGCACTCCATTCTCTCCCACGACCAGATAAAAGTTGCTTTTGTATCCCACACCTTTGGGCGTGACGCGGATCTGATTCTTAGCGCCTGAAGAATCGTCGAATGAAACGTCGGCAGAGGCATAACTTATCAATCGCTCAGGATCAATAAGATGCACTTTTCGATCTGTGGTATGTATTACGTGCGCGCCAGTGTAAATTTCTATTCCTTCAACAAAGGAGTTTCTCGAAAGGTTCCCGAATAGAAACAGTGCGATGTCGGCAGATAGTAATAGAACCAGCACGCAAATGAGAATCGTCTGTCTTCTTCCTGATTTGGGTCTGGATGAGCCTGCAACCTGAATATTGTCGCCTCGTGCGCCTTCCATAGTTCATTCCTCCTCGGCAAGTGTTTGGCAATTGCACCTATCGTTATTCTACCCGTTCCTGAATTATGCTTCACATCCGCTGGCTAGAAAAAAGCTAAAGAACGGAGCACAGAATGTTTGTGGCACAATCGTGAAGTTTCAACTATTTCTTCTCCGTCACCGCAGGATTCCTTGGCATGGGAATGGTAATGTCCACCTTCTGCGCCGGCCCCAGCTTCAGTTCGTCCAGCCCTGGCTTGATCTCCGGGCCGTTGCCCACCACCAGAATGGCCAGCTTGCCGGGATGAATGTATTTGGTTGCCACCCGGTTCAAGTCGGCCACCGTCACCTTTTCGAGAGCGGCCTTGTATGTCTCCAGATAATCGGCCGGATAGCCGTAGAACTCCAGGCGCACACGCTCGGCGAGCACCTTCTCCCGCGTGTCGTAGCGGAAGAGGAAGGAGTTGAGGATGTTGTCCTTGGCCCGCGCCAGCTCCTCCCCGGTAAAGGGCCGGTTAGTGAGGCCGCCGATCTCCGCCAGCGCGGCTTTGGTGGCGTCCACGGTTGTGGCGCTCTTGGTCAGCGCCAGGACGTGGAACTCTCCCGGATGATCCCAGGCATAGCCGTAGCTGCCGCCCACCGCGTAGGCCAATCCCAGCTCGGTGCGGACCTTTTGGAACAACCGGCTGGCAAAGCTGCCGCCCAGAATCTCGTTCATCACCGCCAGCGCCGGCACGTCGGGATTGTGCCGGTCGGTTCCCAGGCCCACGATCTCGACATTCGACTGGTTCACGTCCTCTTTGTCGATGAAGAAGACGCCGGGCTTGGGTCCGGCAAAAACGTCGTGCCGCGCCGGCGCAATCTTGACCGGCGGCAGTCCCTCGAATGCCGCGCGCAGTTTGGCTTCCATCGCCGCCGGGTCAAAGTCGCCGCTGATGGAGACGATCAGCTTGCCGCTGATGGTTCGCTCGTGCCAAGCCTTCAGATCGTCCAAGGTGATGGCGCCGATGGTGGCCAGCTCCGGCTGCCGGGTGTAGGGACTGTTCACGCCGTAGACCAGTTTGGCCGACTCGCGTCCGGCAATTTCATCTTCGTCGTCGTTGCGCCGGACGATGCCCGTGGCCGCCTGTTGCTGCGCCAGTTGCAACTTCTCCGCGCTGAAGTTGGGATGAAAAAGCAAATCCAATGCCAGAGAAAGAACCTGATCGGAGTCGCCCTTGAGCGAGTCCCAAGAGAGCGAGGTTGAATCCACGTCGCCGCCGGTCTCAATGTGCGCGGCCTTGGCTTCCAGAAGGTCATCCAGCGCGTCGCCACTGATTTTTGCCCCGCTGGTGCGCCACGCCATCCCATAAAGTCCCACCAGGCCGGTTTTGGCCAGGTCTTCATCGCGCGCACCGCCGGGAATCGTCACCGCGCCGTAGACAAACGGCAGCTCGTGGTCCTCCTGCAAAAAGATCACGATGCCGTTCTTGAGTTCGATGCGCTGCGGCTGGTGAGGCTTGAACTCGTGCAGCTTCGGAATGGAAATTTGTTCCCAAGGCTTGGAGGGCGTTGCTTGTTGGGAGGGGAGTTGAGTCTCAGGTGCGATATTGACAACAGTTGGAGGAGCGGCAGCGGGTGCGAGAGATTGTTGCGCCGCATGATTGCATCCGGCGAGAATAGTTCCAATCAATCCATAAAGAGCAATTCTTATTAGCTTCTTCATTGTGCGCCTCCATCTTTCTTGGCTGTTACCGCCGCGGGAGCCTCGGTTTCAATCCACGCCTCGGTGCGGTTGCTCGGCACAAAAATTGCATTGGCCACGCGGCGAATGTCCGCCTTGCTCACCTTGTCCACCTTGTCGAGTTGCAGGAAGAGTTCGCGCCAGTCGCCGTAGCGGGTCTGGTACTCGGCCAGCGAGTTGGCCAGCCCCTGGTTGTTGGCCAGGCCACGCAGCAGGTCGGCGCGGGTGCGGGTCTTGAACATGGCCAGCTCCTCGTCGGTCACATCGGCAGTCTTCAGCTTCTCGATCTCCTTGTGGATGGCGTCGCGCATCTGGGCGGGCGTGTGCCCCGGCAGCGGAACCGCATAGAACGCGAAGAGGCTGGGATATTTTTCGCCGGGGAAGGGGCTGAAGCCGGCGGCTTCGGCGGCAATCTGCTGGTCGCGCACCAGGCTGCGATAGAGGCGCGAGACCCGTCCATCCGACAGAATGTCCTGGATGGCGTCGAAGACTGCATCGTCTGGGTCGCGGTAGCTGGGCCGGTGGTAGCCTTCAACGTAAAACGGCTGCGTAGCCTCGCGAATCGCCACCGTCTTTTCGGCAAACTGCTTCGGCTCAACGGTGGTCATCTCCTCCGGCTTGGCTCCGGCGGGAATCTTGCTGAAGTATTTTTCCAGCACCGGCAGAGCGTCTGAAGCTTTCACATCGCCCACCACGGCGATGACGATGTTCGCTCCCACGTAATACTTCTTGTGGAACTCCAAGGCCTCGGTGGCGTTGATCTGGCTCACCTCGCTGGGCCAGCCGATGCCGCTGCGGCCGTAGTTGTGCGCCACGTAAGCCGTGGCCAGAAACTGCTCCACCAGCCGTCCGATGGGGTTGGAGTCGGTGCGCATCCGCCGCTCTTCGATCACCACGTCGCGTTCCTTATAGAACTCGCGCGGCACCGCGTCGGCCAGCCGTCCGCTCTCCAGCCACGCCCACAGTTCCAGGCGGTTCTCCGGCATCGACCAAAAATACATCGTGTCGTCCAGGCCGGTCTCTGCGTTCAGGCCCTCGGCTCCGTTGCGCTCGGCCACGTCGGTGAACTGGTTGGGGATAACAAACTTGTGCGCCTCGGTTTGAGCGTCGATGAATTTCTGTTTCAGCTCGGCCAGCTTCTTTTCATCGCGGCCTACGGTCTTCAGGTACTCGGCCTCGTAGGCGTCGTTGGCCGCCTCCACCTTGGCCAGCGCAATCTTCTCGGCGGCGTAGTCCGTGGTGCCGATCTGGCTGGTCCCCTTGAAGGCCAGGTGCTCAAACATATGCGCCAGGCCGCTCTCGCCCGAGGGGTCGTTCACGTCGCCCGCGTCAATAAAGGTGGAGTAGCTGAAGACCGGCGCCTCCGGCCGCTCGCAGATAATCAGCGTCAGCCCGTTGGGCAGAACTTTGGTGGTAATTCTCTGCTCGAAACTCTTCAGATTCTTGGCCTGGGCACACGCGATGGCCACCGCCATCAGCGCCAGCGCCCAAACGCCCTTCCAAATCCAGGGGAATCTTCTGCTCAGCATCCGGTCTCCTTATCCTGCTTATCTACTTGTCCGAAGGACGCAAAAGCGCTGACTTCGCACTCTTCCAAACTATTGCCCGCGGCCAAGGAGGGTCAACCCGGCTGGCCTGTTTTTGCTCCACAACAGTGGATTCACTTGACTCCGCCATTGACAGGCGGCTGCGTGGATACTGTATGGTGGATGGCGCCGGATAATTCCGGGGTCCGTCCAAAAATGACGCCCGGACGCAGTTGACATCAGAGCATTTTCATCGATGGTATATGGACGCTCCGTGCCCCATCCATTTCATGTTCTTTATGAAATGGGTGGGAAACCACACAATCGGCCTTACAAGAACCGTGAAAATGATCTTGCCCGTTCGCACTCTTCACTTTTCAAGGAAAATGCCATGAAATCTTCAATAACCTTCCTACTGCTCACTCTGTTTGCGATGGTTGCTCCGTGTGTGTTGATGGTTGATGGAACCGATGTCACTGCCGCTTCTAATCCTGCACAGGCCGGCGCTGCAAGCGCTCTGATCTCCACGCCTCTCAAGGTTGACCGGCTGGATCCATCCATTGATCAGATCATCCCGGCCGACGCAATGCTGGAGCGTGTCGCCACGGGCTTCACCTGGACGGAAGGTCCGGTGTGGGCCGCGGATACTCTCTTCTTCGCGGACATACCGGGGAACAGCATCCAGAAGTGGACCGCGGGCGAAGGAGCGCGCACCTTCCTGCGGCCGAGCGGCTACCAGGACTCCGCTCCCTACGGCGGCCGCGAGCCGGGATCGAACGGAATGACGCTGGACGCGCGTGGCCGCCTGACCGTTGCCGGTCATGCGCAGCGCGACGTTTACCGGCTGGAGTCGCTCACCCCCGATGCGCCGGTCACGATCCTGGCGGACGCGTATCAAGGCAAGCGGCTCAACAGCCCCAACGATCTCGTTTATAAATCGGATGGCTCGCTTTACTTTACTGATCCGCCCTACGGATTGCGCACGCAGAACGACAGCGATCCCGCCAAGCAGCTTCAGGTGAACGGAGTTTATCGCATCCCGCGCGCGCTCGCGCAGCAGCCCGGCGCCGCGCCTCAGCGAGCCGGTTTGCAACTGCTGGTCAGCGATCTTCCCCGGCCCAACGGCATCGCTTTTTCTCCGGATGAAAAGTATCTCTATGTGGACAACACCGCTCCCAAAAAATTATGGATGCGCTACCGCGTGCTGCCCGGCGGCGCGTTGACAGAGGCCAAGGTGCTCTACGACGCCACCGCGGATCAGCGTCCCGGCGCCCCGGATGGAATGAAGTTAGACCGCGAGGGAAACATTTACAGCGCCGGTCCTGGCGGCATCTGGATTTTTTCTTCCCAGGGCAAGCCGCTGGCCACCATCCTGATGCCGGAGATTACGGCCAATCTGGCATGGGGCGGGCCAGATCGCAAGACGCTTTACATCGCCGCCAGCAGCAGCATCTATCGTGTGCATCTGAAGATAGCCGGAGCGCCGCTGATCCGCGGGCAGTGAGCCCGCACTCTTCATTCTTGAGAACGCGGTTCCCATTACTTTTTCAAACGCAACCGGAATACACCGGCATGCTCAGGGCTTTTGTTCCACCTTGAACTTATAGGTCAGCCCAAAATGCCCAATTGTCAAGTCGGCTCCGTGAGCGTTCTGGATCATCAGCGCTCCCGGCGAGAACCTGGCAATGCCGAAGTTCAGCGTCAGGTTGTTGCGCAAGAATGCATATTGGCCGGAAGCATCGAATTCGTGGCCGATATCGTCGCTCTTGAACCCTCCGGTGGGCGCCTTCACAGTCGCCGACCCCGACCCGCCGTAGACGCCGTCGTATATCGTGGCAACCTGCATCCATTCCTGCTCGATCAGCAGCGACAATTGCTTGAGTGGCGCCAGGTCCAGGTGAATTCTGTCCATCTTGATGTTCTGATAGCCGAACAAATCAGTCATGCCGAAGGCGTTGTGGTTGCTCGGATATTGCTGATCGAAGGTGCCGATCCGGGTCGAAGCCGATGTCGGATTCGGATTTCCGGAAGCGTATTTGTACTCGCCCGTCAGGCGCGGCTTCCAGCCCACATGCTCGGCGGTGTAGCCGAGCTTTGCATATCCGGCGTCGGCGCTGATCGAATCGTTGGCATAGCTGCCGCGTTGCAGCGCCCCCAATGTCTCGAAGTAGAACCCGCCCGGGAACTTCCCCGAAGCCTCGACGCCCGGAGTTGCCTCCGTCTCGGTGCCGTAGGTTCCTTGTTGACCCTTTACCCGAGGGAAGGCCTTGACATAGACAAACGGCTGCAAGACGGTATGCGGCACCCATGTCGTGATCGTCCCCACCGCTCCATGGAAGGTCAAGCCCGCGCCGTGTTTATCCAGCGACTCTGGATGTACCGCAACCACCGAGGTGCTGAAGAGATCGATCCGGTTCTTGTCTCCGATGCGCCCCAGAAATCCATCCCAGGTGCGGCTGTTGTTGGTCCAGTTGCTGATACCCACCAGCCGCTCCTCGCCGTAACGCAGCTCCTGCCGCCCGGCGATAATCTTCACGTTCCGGGCGTGGAACTCCAGAAATGCCTGCCGGTCATCGAAGTCGTCGCGCATATTGGACGAGACATATTTCAACGGCAACCCCAGCGCGTGCAAGTCCATGAACTGCATATACGCGAGAAGCCACTTGGACGGCCGCACTTCCAGCCCGCCCCAGACGCGCGACAGGTCGTACACCGCGTCGTTGCCCGACACGTACCCATCGGAACTCTGGTTCTCCCCTCGCTCCCGGATCTGCATGTCCACGGTCGCCCACTTGGGAAAGTTGTTTAACTTGAATGGTTCTACCTGGCTGTTGGGTATCGGGTAGTCCATGTATACCAGCGCCTGTTTGTTCAGACCTGATTGTTGAGCGAATGCGCCGCAGGCCAAAGACAAACAGCCCGCCAACCCTGCAAGGCCTTTCAACCACGGCTTTGCGCCCTTTGTTACTGCCTCTGTCTGTTGTCTGAAATTTTCACTTGTCATTTTGTCCACTCCTTTCGAGTCTTCCGTAGCTCAGCTTTGCCGCCGAGAACGGATTTGAACCACCGGCCTTTGGGTTGCGAGCGAAAAAAGCCGCGCTCGTTGTTGAAAAAATCAGGAGGCGCGTTGCGGCGCGGATGCCATTGCGCCGCCGTGTTCTGCCCCTCGCAGCTTGACGCCTTGTTGCGTTTCATCTTTGAAGCTGAATTGGCGGATGATTCCGTCCAGGTTGTTGGCCAGCTCAGACAGTTCCTTGCATGCCGATGCTGATTCCTCGGCTGCTCGCGTATTATCCGTGGCTAGTTCCGCGATATGGCTGGCGTTTTCGGCGATCTCGCCGGAGGCCGATGTCTGCTCGACGGCCGCCGTGGCAATCAGGTGAATCTGCTTCTCCACCTCTTGCGACGAGCCGATGATGGATTCCAGGCTGCGGCGCGCTTTTTCCGTTTCGCTCAGTCCCGTTTCCACCTTGCCGCGACTGTGCGCCATCAATTCGAGGGTTGCGCGCGTCTCCTCCTGGATGTTGCCGATGGTGCCGGCAATCTCCTGGGTGGCGCTCTTGGTGCGCTCGGCCAGCCGCCGTACCTCGCCCGCCACGACCGCAAATCCCCGCCCGTGCTCCCCGGCGCGGGCGGCTTCGATGGCCGCGTTCAGGGCCAGCAGGTTGGTCTGCTCGCTGATCTCATGAATGGCGCTCACCACCTTGCCGATCTCTTCCGACCGCTTGGCCAGCGAGGCCATCTTTTCCTCCACCGAGCCGCTGGCCTCCGCAATCGCTTCCATCGTGGCAGTTGCCGACTTCATCACCTCTCCGCCCAGGTTCGCGGCTTCTGCCGACGCGCGGCTGCTTCCGACCGCGGTCTCCGCGTTCCGGCTGATCTCCCCAATGGTCGTGGTCATCTCCTGCGCCGCCGCCGCAATCTGGTTGATCTTGCCGGTCTGCGACTGCGTATTGCTGCTGGTATCGGAGGCGCGGAAGCTCAACTCCATCGATGCGGCGGAGAGAGCTTCCGCGTTCTGCGCCACCGAACTCAGAACGCCTCTTATGGAAGCCACGGTTTCGTTCAGGGCAGCGGAGAGCCGTCCTATCTCGTCCTCGCTTTTCACCTCAACGACAATCCATAGGTTCTTTTTTGCAACCTGCTCCAGGGCCTCGGTGGCTGATACCAGGGGCGGAACAATCATGCGCGTTAGGCTGAAGCCGATCACCGCGCATAACAAGACCGCTATTGCCATCACGCCGTAGATCACGGAGATCGACGTTCGCACCTGCTGGGTTATGCGCGCGCCTTGTTCAACGCTCATCTTGTTGTTCAGCTCAACATCCGCCTCCACCGCGTCAGCCGCCGCGTTATATACCTTGACCGCATCCCCGTAGAGCAGCAGCTTGGAGGCCTCTTCGCTTTTGCCGGCATCGCCAAGCTGCCGGCTTTGTTCGCTCAACGTGATGTAGGCCGCCGCATTCTTCTGGATGGCCTCGTACAGCTCCCGCTCGCCGGGATGCGCGACCATGGACTCATATTGCGCAATCGCCCTGTTGTAGGAGGCAATGTAATTCTTGCGCTTGGCCGCCAGGCGCGCCGTGCAGGCGCTGGTATCGCACAGCAGCAGCAGCGCGTCCGTGCGCCGGATAGTGGCCACAGAGTAGCGAATATCTCCCAGCGTCCGCACCGAGGTCATGGAGCTGGCCACGATATCGTCGACGGCAGATCGGACCTTGAAGAAGCCGGTAAGCGACGCCGCCCCCAGCAGTGTGCATAACAGGCACACCCCGCCGAAGGAATAATTGAACTTGCGCGAGATGCGAAGATTGCGAAATATTGCCACTGACTCGATTCCGATTCGCTGATAAGGTTCTCCTGAAGGAGGAGGGGCAAGCGCGCACAGGATTTCTATCGGCAGAATTCCGCAAGGGAATCAACGATTTTCCTAGCCGGGGGAAGGCGCCGTAATATAACCGTTATGTCTTGGGACAGCAAGGCGCGGCGCGCCATTCCGGGCGTTTTCTTAAAGATTTTCAATATTTGCCGCGCGAGCCAGATTGAGTTCCTATCCTCTTCAGTTGCCATGCGCCGCGGGCCAGAATCGAACAGAGAATTTAAGCCGGTTAACGTTTCCTCATCTCCTCGTCTTGACCGCGTGCCGCGCGTTTCCGTATCCTGCGGTGGTTTCCGCGTGACTGATCCAATCGACTTGAGGTCACGCAGGGAGAACCATGATGAGCACTCATTCCCCCGTCGCGCCCGTCTCCAGCCTTGCCGCTCCACTTCTCATCCGCCGCGCCGCCGTGCTGGGCGCCGGGACCATGGGCTCCCGCATCGCCGCTCACCTGGCCAACGCCGGAATCCCCACGCTCCTCCTCGATCTCGTTCCAAAAGAAAAAGGCGCGCAGCCGCTGGCGAAGGCCGCGCTCGCCGCCCTGGCCAAGACCAAACCGGCCGCCCTCTATGAGCCCACGCTCGCCGCGCTCATCACCCCCGGCAACTTCGACGACGATCTCCCTAAGCTCGCCAAATGCGATTGGGTCATTGAAGCCGTTGCCGAAAATCTGGCCATCAAAACCGCCCTGCTCAATCGCGTCGTGCCCCATCTGGCCCCAACTGCCCTGCTCACCACCAACACCTCCGGCCTGCCGGTCAGGCAGATCGCCGCCGGACTCGCCGCCACAGAGGCTTGGAAGGTCAACCGCTTCTTCGGAACGCATTTTTTCAATCCGCCGCGCTACATGCGGCTCCTCGAGGTCATCCCCGCCGCCGAAACCGATCCCGCCGTCGTAGCCTCCTTTGCCGCCTTTGCCGACCGCAACCTGGGCAAGCTGGTCGTCTTCGCCAACGACACCCCCAACTTCATCGCCAACCGCATAGGCGTCTCGGTGATGTTCACGGCAGCCGCGCTGATGCTGGAGCAGGGGCTGACCATCGAAGAGGTAGATGCGCTCACCGGGCAGGCGCTCGGCTGGCCCCGCACCGGCACCTTCCGCCTGGCCGACATGGTGGGCATCGACATCGTCGCCCATGTAGCCGCCAACTTCCCCCAGGGCGTGACGCCAGGTGGCTTCTCTCGCGTTTTGGAGGAGATGCTCCGGCGCGGCTGGCTGGGCGACAAGGCCGGGGTCCCCGGCGATGGGTCTTCGTCGCCGGGGTGGAAGTCCGGCCAGGGCTTTTACAAAAAAATTAAAGGTCAAGACGGCAAAGATCAGCGCCTGGTCCTCGACCTCGCCACCTTCGAGTACCGCCCCGTCGCCAAGCCCGCTCTACCCGCGCTGGAGATGGCCAAAAACGTCGCCTCGCTGCCCGAGCGCTTGCGCCTGCTGCTCGAAAACGATCCAGCAAAGGACAAAGCCGCGGCCTTTCTCTGGCCATTCCTCGCCGCGCTGTGGAACTTTGCCGCCGGCCGCATCGGCGAAGTGGCCGACGACGCCGCCTCCATCGACCGCGCCCTGCGCGCCGGCTTTAACTGGGAACTGGGGCCCTTCGAGATGTGGGACGCGGCCGGCGTGGCCTCAACCGTTAGCCGCATGAAGGCGCTCGGCCTTCCGATTAGTCCGCGCGTCGAATCTCTGCTGGCTGCGGGGCACTCGTCCTGGTACTCCAGCGACGGTCGCCAGTGTTTTCAGCCGGAGAAGAAGCGGCTGGAGCCGGTCGCCGCCTTCCCCGGCCACGCCCGCATCGCCGACTTCCGCCGCTCCAACGGCGTCGTCCGCTCCAACCCCGGCGCTTCGCTCGTCGATCTCGGCGATGGCATCGGCTGCATCGAGCTGCATTCGCTCAAGAACGCCATCGGCGGCGACGTGCTGGCGTTGATCTCCGCCGTCCTCCATCCCGCCTCCGATGCGGTGCGCGACTTTGCCGGCTTTGTCATCGCCAGCGATCGCGAAAATTTTTCCGTGGGCGCCAACCTCATGCAACTGCTGATGATCGCGCAGGAAGGCGAGTGGGAGGAGTTAGCCGCGGTCGTTCACAGCTTCCAGCAGATGATGGCGGCCATCAAATACTGCCCCCGCCCGGTGGTCGTCGCGCCTTTCGGCATGACCTTCGGCGGCGGCGCGGAGATTTGTCTGCACGCCGCGCGCCGTCAGGCTCATGCGGAGACCTACATTGGCCTGGTCGAGGCCGGCGTCGGCCTCATCCCCGGCGGCGGTGGAAGCAAGGAGATGTTATTGCGCTCCATCGACGCCGCCGCGGCAGCAGCTCCGCCCGATCCCCGCGACCCGCCTTCGCGCTTTGCCCAATCGGCGGAGTTGGCCACGGCGCTCCGCCGCTCCTTTGAAACCATCGCCCTGGCCAAGGTCTCCACCTCGGCTGCCGAGGCGCGCTCCCTCGGCCTGCTCGCGCCCACCGACCGCATCACCCTCAACCGCGAGCGGCTGCTCCTCGATGCCAAGGCCCAGGCCGTAACGTTGGCCGCGGCCGGCTACAACGCGCCGCAACCCCGGCAGATTCCCGCTCCCGGCACAGCGGCCCTGGCCACCCTCCAAACCGGCGTCTTTCTCATGGGCGAAGCAGGTTACGCCTCCGAGCACGACCAGAAAGTCGCTCGCTGGGCCGCCTACATCCTCTCCGGCGGCCGCATCACGCCCGGGACCCTGGTCAGCGAACAGTACATCCTTGACCTGGAGCGTGAAGCCTTCCTCTCCCTCTGCGGCGAGCCGAAGACCCAGGAGCGCATCGCCTTCACGCTGAAAACCGGCAAGCCGCTGCGCAATTGACATACGTACGTACGTAGAGTATTGTAGGTACGGAGGATGAAACTACAATGTACATTGATCCCAGAACCGTGATTTCTCCGAAAAGCAAAGTTGATAAGGAATCCCTCGATGTCATTTTCGACACTGGCCCAGTTGATTACAGTTGGTCAGTGGCACGGCTTCGCTACGCTGACAAACTCCGGATTGGGATTCGCTGGAACGGGGATGAGAAGGAGAGCAAAATGGGAGTGCCAACGGCGACCGCTCACCCTATCTGGTTTATCTTGCCGGATGAGATCGCCGACGCTGTACAGGCCCGAGTCGAGGAATTGAGACAGAGAGACGAAGCATCGCTGATAGAAGATTACCGCCTAATGGCTGAGGATCAGGAGCGCGAAGCTGAAGCGCTGGAGTGGGTTGAAGGATTGGTAGGCGATGCGTATTGAGAGAGGCGATGTCTATTGGGTCAACTTCGATCCCAGCGTGGGCGGGGAGACGCGGAAGACCCGCCCCGCCATCATCGTGTCGAACAATGCGGCCAATTTAGCCTTGAATCGCGTACAGGTCGTTCCTATCACCTCGAAAGCCGATCGCGTTTATCGCGCTGAAGCGATTATTCGGCTCAGAGGAGAAGAGCGCAAGGCTATGGGAGATCAACTGACGACTGTCAGTAAGGAGAGGCTTGGCAACAGGCTTGGGAATATAACCTCCGAGGAGATGGCGCGAGTTGAGGCTGCCATCGCAGTTCAATTAGCCCTGACTTTGAAGTAGGTGGTATGGAAAGTTGGCGCATTGCCGCAATGGCGGGTCTGGCAGGTGCAAGCTTGATGGCCCCCTCGGCCTATGGACAGCAGGCCCTCGCGCAGCCCAGCGTCTCCGGCCAGATCGTCATTGCCGGCCAATCGATCCCTTACCTCATCCGCTATCTGCCCATCAGCTCATTCCCTGGCCTGCCCGCCGAGCTTGCCACCCTGCTCAATCGCCGCGGCTGCCTCATTCCCCAGACCTACGAGGCGCATCACCCGGAAAACGTCATCCACGCCAGCCTGGAGCGCCCCGGCTCCTCCGATTGGGCGGTCCTTTGTTCGGAGCGGGGAACCGTCTCGCTGCTGGTCTTCTTTTCCAGCGCTCCGGCCAGCCTGTACGTGCTCTCCGCCGCGCCGGAGACCGAGCGCCTGCAAGCCCACGACCCCAGCGGCGTTCTCGGCTTCAACTGGGGCATCGACCCCGCCACGCCCGAGCAGGTTCGCCAGGCCCAGGCCGGCCTGCTGCGCCGTCCGGCGCCCGTGGACCACGACGCCCTCGCCGATACGCTGGTCGACCACCGCACCGTCTACCACTTCTATCTGAAAAGCGCCTGGATCGTCCTGGAAATGCCGGAATAAGTATTGAATGGGTGCCCCACCCTCGCCGCGTTCTTGTTTTTGCGGCTAGGGTGGGAGGTCACCCGCAGAATCGCAAAGGAGCACCCCATGCCGGAAGCCGTAATCGTCAGCGCCGTTCGCACCCCGGTAGGCCGCGCCCCCAAAGGCGCGCTCTCCACCACCCGTCCCGACGACCTCGCCGCAACCGCGATGAACGGAGCCTTGCAGCGCGTTCCCGCTCTCGATCGCGCGGAAATTGACGACGTGATCCTTGGTTGCGCCCAGCCGGAGGGCGAGCAGGGCTGGAACATCGCCCGCTTTGCCGCTCTCCGCGCCCAGTTGCCGGTCGAGGTCCCCGGCGTCACCGTCAACCGCCTCTGCGCCTCCGGCCTTGAGGCCATCGTGCAGGCCGATCTGCGCATCCGTGCCGGTGGCGACCGCATCGTCGTGGCCGGCGGCGTCGAGTCCATGAGCCTGCTCCCCTTTGGCGGCCTCAAACCCAGCCCCAATCCCTGGCTTGCCGAGCACTACCCCGCCGCGTTGCTCACCATGGGCCTCACCGCCGAGCGCGTTGCCCGCCACTACCAGATCTCTCGCGAAGATCAGGATGCCTTCGCCCACGCCAGCCACGAAAAGGCCCTGGCCGCTCAGGCCGCCGGCCGTTTCAGCGAGGAACTCATTCCGGTAACAGTCACCACTGCTATTCCCAGCAACAAAGCCGGAAAGCCAACCGTCACGGAAACAAATTTCACCACCGATGAAGGCCCTCGCGCCGATTCCTCGCTCCAGGCTCTCGCCAATCTCAAACCCGCCTTCCACGCCCAGGGAACCGTCACCGCCGGCAACTCCTCGCAGACCTCCGATGGCGCCGCCGCCGCTGTTCTCATGGAAGCCAGTCGCGCCCACGAACTGGGCCTTCAACCCCTCGGCCGCCTCGTGGCCTACGCCGCCACCGGCTGCCTGCCGGAGGAGATGGGCATGGGTCCCGTTGCCGCCATTCGCAAAGCGTTGCGTCGCGCCGGTTTCACCCTGGCCGACATCGGCCTCATCGAACTCAACGAGGCCTTTGCCGCGCAGGCCCTGGCCGTCATCCGCGAACTGAGCCTCGACCCCCAGCGCATCAACGTCAACGGAGGCGCCATCGCCCTTGGCCACCCGCTCGGTTGCACCGGCGCCAAGCTCACCGCCACACTGCTCTACGAGCTGCGCCGCCGCCAACTCCGCTACGGCATGGTCACCATGTGCGTCGGCGGTGGCATGGGAGCGGCCGCCATCTTCGAGCGGCTGGACTAACTTAGTCTTCCTGCGATAGCTTTTCTGCCAGTAACTACAATCTTCGTTACTTATAACCCGCAATGGATGACTGCCAAGTAAGAAGGACGTAAGTTACTATCTTCATCCTGTCTCATTTCGAGACACCTATTACTGAATCACGCACGGATGAGATATTTCCAATTTATGCAATTCAAACGACACTTAATTAGAAATGGCTAACTCGACAAAAAACTACAGCCCGGCTTCCGCTAGCATGCGGAAGATCCCTGCGCGTTGACTGGCCATTCCGGAGATTGATTCTATCGTTCCCCGTGCCGGGCGATCGATTTCTCCACCTCTCGCGCGGAGTTGTAATGAACCAAAAGATCGTCTACAAGACTTTGTTATTGATGTTAGCCATCTATCCCGCGCACATTCTCGCGCAGTCACGCCAGGAGATTGCGCGTGCTGACTCGGCCGCGGAAGCAGCCGTCCCCGCGTCCATGCTGGAAGGATCCGCTTCTACCAAGGTCTTGATCCCCAAGGTTTCCACCACGCTGCGCGTGGTTGCCGCCGCACCGGGCGCGCTGGATCCCCTGTCGCCGGCTACCAATGTTACAGGAGACGAAATTCTTTCTTCGGCGGGCACCTACGGAGACTTCAGCCGCTATCTGCAAGTGATGCCGGGCGTGGTTTGGGTCTCCGATCTCAGCAACGATGTGCTGGTGCGTGGCGGTCATCCCACGGAGAACCTCTTCGTTGTGGATGGCGTCGAAGTGCCGAACATCAACCACTTTTCGCTCTCCGGCTCTACCGGCGGATTCACCTCCATGATCGATTCCACGGCCGTCGGCAGCATGAATATGCGCGACGATGTCTATGATGCGGCCTACTCCAGCCGCCTTTCCTCGTTGATTGAGATTCATACCCGCGATCTGGGAGAAGCGCGCCAGGCGGGCAATCTCTCCGCGGGCATAGCGGGCGCGGGCGGGCTTTACCAGCGAGCCCTGGCCCGCAAGGGCACTTTGCTGCTCACGGCGCATCGCAGCATCCTGAATCTGGTCACCAACGACATCGGCATCAATGGCGTTCCCACTTATAGCAACAGCATGGCTCGCCTGGAGCTTAACCCCACTGACCGGGATACTATTTCTATCTTCAGCCTGAGCGGCGCCGATTCCATCAACATGACGCCCTGCCCCTCGCCCGACGCGACCAGCATCTATCAGACCCAGTACTCCGGTTGGCGCACCACTGGGGCGCTGGGATGGAGGCATAACTACTCTCCACGATTTACCGCCAATCTTGCCGCCAGCTCCTCGCTTACCAATCAGAACATCGGCCAGCAGCAACAGATCGGCGAGGTTCTGGATAGCAGCGGTAACTGCCATACCGTAACTCTGCTGTCCACATATAACGAAGACTCGCGAACCGGGCTGTCGGCATTGAACTATGAGTTGCGCGCCGGCCTGCGCGGATGGCTCTTCTCTGCCGGCGTCAGCGGCAAACTAACCACGCCGGACGATTCCGTAACTCAGCCCAACGGCCAGTTATCGCCCTTCAGCGCCGATACAACCAGGTCCGACACCGTCACCTTTCAGCGCAAGTTCACGACCGGTCAAACCGCCGGCTTTATCGGCGCCGAAGGCAGTTTGGGCAAGCGCTGGAATTTATTGGCCGGCCTGCGCGCCGAGAGCTTCGCCATCACCGGCAGTTATGCCCTCGACCCGCGCGTCTCGGCCGCTTACCGCCTCAACAGCCGTCAGACCCTCCACGGCTCCCTGAATATCTCCTCGCAGTTACCCCCGGTCATGGACATGATCAGTTATCCCGGCAATCGCTACCTGCAGCCGATTCAGGTCCGCCAGGGTGTGCTTGGCATGAGGCTTTGGCAGGCAAACTGGGGCACACTGGACGCCGAGACTTATCAGAAGAGTTATCGCCGCGAAGCTGTCTCCACTGAATATCCCGCCCTGATGTTATCCAACATGGTCGATACTCTGGGACAGGGATTTGTCTGGCTGCCATTGACCAGCGCCGGAACGGCCCAGGCTCGCGGCCTGGAGTTGGCCCTGCGCGCGCACTGGCACAGCCGCATGCAACTGCTGCTCTCCGCCGCCCGCTCCCAAACCACCTATCGCGCCCTCGACGGCATTCGCCGCAATGGCAACTACGACACCCCCATGGCGGCCACGGCATTGGGCAATGTTCGCTTGTGGAAAAATATCCAGCTAGATCTGCGCGATTCGGCTTCCAGCGGCCGTCCCTACACGCCCTTCGACCTCGCCGACTCGCTCGCGCAAAGCCGCGGCATCTACGATCTGACCCGCATCAACGCCCTGCGCGGCCCGCTCTACAATCGCCTGGACCTCGAACTGGAGCGCCGCTTCCGCGTTCCCAAGGGCGTCTTCGACCTCCACGCCGGCGCGGAAAACATCCTCAACCGCGGCAACCTGATGGGCTACGTCTGGCTCGATGATTGCCAGGTCTCGTGGGGTACCTGCGGCAACAGCAGCGGCCTGCCCATCGCCAAGGCCGACCAGATGGGCCGCTACCCCGTCTTCAGCCTGCGCTACGAGTTTTAATGAATCTCAAGGGAGCTCTGATAATGTCGACGTTTTGAAAGGGCACGACCTCAGTCGTGCCGAAGTAGCGGTAAAAAAGTTGTGGGCTTTGGCTCCTGAGGCCAGTTCGCTCAAGCTAACCCGCAACCGACTTTACCGCGCGCTTTCTGCCACACAGCCAACGCTGTTATCCTCGATGTGTGATTCGACCCTCAAAATTCAAGGGCTTATCTGCCATGGCCCTGCTGTTAGCCGTGGCACTTGCCGCCTGCCATCGCGAGGAACAAGCCATGGTAGGCGCCGCCCAGAATGCAATCAACGCCGAGCACCAGGCCCAGGCCGCTGCCCAGGCCGCCGCCGCCCTCCGCGAGAACCAGCGCGCCGCCCTGGCCCTGATCCCTCTGCCCACCAAGAGCATGTACGTGGATGTGCAGGCGCCCGGCGCGTGGGCCAATCCCTTTCTCACCGTCGATGCCGTTACCCTCAACCTGCGCATTACTCTGGCCGACGCCAACCGCAGCCCCCTCGGCAAGGGAACCATGCTCAGGCCCCAGGCCGCACGCCGCCAGCAGATGCAGTTGCGCCCCGCCGACCTGGCCAAGGCTCTCGCCGCCCTGCCTCCCGCCGCATGGCGCTATGGCCGCGTCATCGCCGTCGCCGAGTCCCCCCAGGCCAGCCCCAAAGACCGCCCCCAAATCCGCCGCAACGTTGAAGCCGTCATCCAGCAACTCAACGACCTGGGCATCGTCGTCGATGAGTGGCCCACGCGCTAGAATTTTTTCGTTTACCCAGCCACGCGCTGAAGCAAAATGTATCTGCATTGCCGTTCACTCGGGTGTTGCATGGCGTCATAAGCATATGCCGGCAGCAATGTATTCTCCTCACAGCTCCTGAATTCACCTTCCAACATTTCAACAGTCAATTGATGCGGCGGGCATATAATTGCCAAGATTGCAGGAGACTTGAATTATGCGCGGTTTCCGGGTCCTCACCGTTTGCGCCATGTTATTCGCCTTGGGGGCTGGCTGCGCTGCCGGCCAGGCGCCCTCGCCGGTTCTGCAGGCCATGAGCGCCGAACTCGATCGCTCCATGCAGAAGCTGAAGACACAGCCGGTCCCACCTTACTTTTTGAGCTACGAGATCATCGAGACGCACGATTTCCATGTGACCGGAGCCTTCGGCAAACTGACCGCAAGCCACGAGAATCGCCGCCGGCAGCTCGATATCGATTTGAGAGTGGGCGATTACACCATGGACAATACGCGCGAAGTCCGCGGTGGAATGTCGTTCGGTTCACTCGCCCGGCTCTCCAGCGCGACAGTGCCCATCGACAACGATCCGGATGCCATTCGCCAAGTCCTCTGGTATCACACCGACGATCGCTATAAGCGCGCCCTGGAGCAGCTCACCCGCATCAAGACAAATGTTCAGGTCAAGGTGGCGCAGGAGGATCAGTCCAACGATTTTTCGCGCGAAGAAGCGCAGCAATACACCGAGCCTGTCACCGACATCAAGCTGGACCGCCGCGTCTGGGAAGACAAGATTCGCAAGTACACCACTCCGTTCGCCAAGTACACCAACATTTATCAGGCTTCGGCCATTCTGGCGGCCAGCTCCGAAACCCGCTGGTTCGTCAATTCCGAGGGCGCCCGGATTCAGACCTCGCAGCCGGCCTGGCACTTGTTCCTGATCGCCTACACCAAAGCCGACGACGGCATGGAACTGCCCCTTTACGAATCTTTCTTCGGCTTCACGGAAAAGGATTTGCCCGACGACGCCACGGTGCTCAAAGCCGTAGACAAGATGATCCGCGACCTCGAAGCGCTGCGCGTCGCGCCCCTCACCGATCCCTATACCGGCCCCGCGATCCTCTCCGGACGGGCCAGCGGCGTCTTCTTCCATGAAATCTTCGGTCATCGCGTGGAAGGGCACCGGCAGAAGCTGGCCAACGAGGCGCAGACCTTCAAGAAGAAGATCAATGAGCAGGTGCTGTCGAAAGATTTCTCGGTCTATTTCGATCCCACCGCGCGGCGCCTCGCGGATACAGACCTGGCCGGCTACTACCTTTACGATAACCAGGGGGTGAAGGCCCGGCGGGTCGCCGTGGTCGAGAATGGCGTGTTGAAGACGTTTCTGATGTCGCGCACCCCCATCGATGGATTTCCCCAATCCAACGGGCATGGGCGGGCCCAGGCAGGTTTCAGCCCGGTGGCGCGGCAATCCAATCTCATCGTCGAAGTAGCGCCCTCGGCCGTGCAGCCGGATCTGAAGAAGCTGCTCATCGAAGAGGTGAAGAAGCAGGGCTTGCTCTTCGGCCTCTACTTTGATGACATCTCCGGCGGCTTCACCTTCACCGGGAGGGTCGTGCCCAACTCCTTCAACGTCATGCCGCTGGTGGTCTATCGCATCTATCCCGACGGCCGCGAGGAACTGGTTCGCGGCGTGGATCTGATCGGCACCCCGCTGACCACCTTCAGCAAGATTATCGCCGCCGGCAAGAACGTCGCGGTCTTCAACGGCATCTGCGGGGCGGAATCCGGCGGGGTCCCGGTCTCCGCCGTCTCCCCCGCCATCCTTGTTTCACAAATCGAAGTGCAGAAGAAGCAGAAGTCGCAGGATCGGCCGCCCGTTCTTCCCGCCCCCTTCGCGGACAAATGAGAGTCGCGGCTCTGACAGGAGAAAACCAAAATGCGAATTGTCCGTACAGCCCTGATGCTTGGCGCGCTCGCCTCGGCCCTCCCGCTCTGCGCCCAGGGCGACATGGTCGCCAAGGCCATGCGCGATGAGATGGACCGCTCCATGAAGCAGCTTCAACTGGAGAATCTGGAGAAGCCCTACTTCATCTCCTATCGCGTGATCGATTCCGGCAACACCAGCGTTTCCGCCAGTTTTGGAGCCCTGAACAACAGCTCCCAAAGTCGTTCCCGCATCTTCACCGTGGAAGTGCGGGTGGGAGATTACAAGCTGGACAACACCAACTTCCATTCTATGAACTTCAATTTTTCCAGCATGGTTCAGGTCTTCAACGGCACCGCCACGCTTCCCCTGGAGGACGATTACAAGGAGTTGCGCCGGCAAATGTGGCTGGTAACGGATGCCACTTACAAGAAGGCCGTCGAGGACCTTTCCAGAAAGCGGGCCGCGCTCCAGAACAAAGTCGACACCGACAACACTCCGGACTTCACCCGGGAGGCCCCTGCGCAAAACGCCGTGGATGCGCCGGAAGTCCACGCCGACCGCGCGCAGTGGGAGACCCTGGCGCGCAGCCTTTCCGGGCTCTTTCGCCAGATGCCCGACATCAACACTTCATCCGTCAGCTTCTCGGCGGCAAACTCCTACATTCGCTATCTCAACAGCGAGGGAACATCCTACACGCGCCGCGAGCCCCGCGTCACCTTCAGCGCCAACGCCTCCACGCAGGCCCCGGATGGAACTCCCCTGGAGGATTCGGTGTGGATCTATGGAAGATCGCTGGCCGAGCTTCCCTCCGCCGATGAGCTGGCCGCGCGCATGCGCTCCCTGGGCCAGCGACTCAAGGATCTGCGCGCGGCTTCGGCCATCGAGAACTACAACGGGCCGGTGCTGGTCGAGGGCGACGCGGCCGCGCAGCTCTTCCGGCAGGTGTTCGTGGCGCGCCTGCTGGGCACGCGCCAGACCCTGATGGACGGTGCGCGTGGAGCGCAGCAGGCAGGGCAGGGGGAGAACCCGTTCATCGATAAGATCGGCGCCCGCGTGCTCCCCGAGTTCCTCAGCGTCACCGATAACCCCACGCTGGCCGAATACCACAAGATTCCGCTGGCCGGCTGGTGCACCGTGGATGAAGACGGCCTTCCCACGCGCGAAACCACGCTGGTGGACAAAGGCATCCTCAAAACTCTGCTGCTCACCCGCGACCCCGTCCGCGGCATCGAGCACAGCACCGCCAGCCGTCATGCCGGCCAGGTTGCGCCCTCCAACATCTTCGTAACCGCGGACAATGGCCTCAACCAGGCGGAGCTGCGCGCCAAGTTTTTGGATCTCGTCAAGCATCGCGACAAGGAGTTCGGCATAGTGGTGCGCCGCATGAGATCCGGTCAGCATCCGGTGCTGGCTTATAAAGTCTATCCCGATGGAAGGGAAGAACTCATACGCGGCGTGCAGTTCTCCGGCATGAATACCGGAGCGTTCAAGGAAATTGTGGCCGCTTCCAAAGATCAGAACCTCTATTCCGTCGAATTTCGCTCGCAATCCGCGTTGGGCATCTTCTCCTTCGGCGACGAAGGATACGCGCCGGTTACCCTCGCCGTGCCGTCGTTGCTCTTCGAGGATGTAACGGTGCGCAAGACACGCGGCGAAATCCCCAAGCCGCCGCTCTTGTCGAGTCCCTACTTCGATAGCAAGTAGCCGCAACTCCGGCCTGTCTCAAAAGCGTGTTTCACAAACCTGCTTTGTATCAGGGCACGGCTGGTAGGTCAGGGTTTTAACCCTGACTGCCGAAAATGCACCAAAATAAATATTGGGCTGGTAGGGATGGGTTTCAACCCATCCATTAATCCCCTGCGGTATGCCTGCGGAGGAAGCAGAGGCTACATAAGGGTCGGAGGGAGCAGAGGGCTTCACGGGCTGTGGAAAACGTCATTCTTGGTAGCAAGAAGCGTCAGGGCACGGCTGGTAGGTCAGGGTTTTAACCCTGACTACCGAAAATGTAATAAAATGTCGGGCTTTAGCCCCTGGGGGAAGTTTTTCCGGGGGGGAGGCGGGGGTATTTAACCCCCGTATGATTCCCTTCACCCGTTTTTAAAAATCAACACACGCGGCGAAGCCGCGTAGGAAAGTTACGCGCTTCAGCCCTGGAGGGAATGGGAGTGCTAACAAGAACATCCGAAAGGTTGCAAATCATGGGGATGCGGGTTTAGGGTGCTCTGATTCACTCGGAGCTTCTTCAGATGCGTGCTGGTAAACGGCTAGACACACAACGGAGAGCCAGCAAATTAAGGTTAGGGTATAAAAGAGCCAAAGAAGTCCTCTCACAACGCGAATTGAGTGTTGAGTCCAAAGCACCTGAATTTGCGCTTCGTATGGTCCACGGTCATGGAGCATCTCCCAATCGCTACTATGCGGATACCACTGAAGCGCAAAATCCGTTCGCTGATAACCTATGGACACCGGTACTTCCAGGCCCATGGAGGGCACTGGAACACGTCTGACATACCGCACATATAGCGCGCCCAAAATGCATGTACCAATTAAGAATCCAACCATTAGAATCGCGGGAATGCTTGGGTGTACTTTCCGTGCTGATTGGCAACAAGCGAAAACCACAAAGCTGGTTAGCAACAGGGAGCCGACCGTGGCAGTGAAGGCAAGCTGTTGAAAATCGCCGAGCGGTGGGTAGAGGTATTCTGCAACTGTATTTGAATCAGATATGCATGCGTGAAGAAGCGGAGAGACAAAAGGCACAACTGCCGCGATACCATACAAGCTAACAAAACCCATGTAATACTGCCGGATCGAAATCTTCATCGCGCACCACGCTTGCGCTTAAGATGAATATTGATACTCGTGCTTGTGCTATCGATGGCGTCGAAGGTAACCACATTGTCTTCGTATCCAGGTTTCTGAAGCCGGATCAAATAAACCGCTCTTATCAGGTTCTCGATTCGCCAATCGGTCTCATGGTCAAGGGGGTGAAATTCTTCTCCTCTTTTACGGTAAGAAATGGTTGCTCCCTTCGGCTCGCTGAATACGTCGAGGTTGAAGTAGAATGTCTTGGAAGAAGCGAGGACGTCATACGCTTTCGCATTGTGCAAAATGCTTGCAAGTACGGCTTCCGATGCATGACTCAGACCAGGAGTTGTGCCACCGAGAACCGCGCTGACACGTACAAATCGAGGTCCGGTTTGACGCGCTTGTGCCGAATCAACGGAAAGGGCTTTTAGTGCTTCGCGGTAGTTGAGCCGAATGTCTCCGAAGAACACACCTATGGCCTGAGTGTACGATGAAGCCGCTCCCTTATCACCTTTTTCTTTATAGGTCGTTTCAGTTCTATCGAGATCGGACATGGCCTCATTTAAGCTCTTAAGGAGGAGTGTTTGATTAGCGGCCATATTCTCTGAACTCAATTGCTGCTGGATATGTTCAGCCTTAGATCTTAAGCGATTAGCCTCCCAGCGCAGTAAATCAATTTGCGAAGGGTTAACGATCACCGTAGCTGTTGTGGGTGTCACGAGTACAGCAGGCTCAACATTGAAAGTGAACCGGATAGGTCTCTGAAGTATTGGACTAAGATTATAACAAGCTTGCTCTTGTTGCATTTCATGTTGCATTTCATGAAAGCGTTGCATTTCATCTGTGAAGTGTGGTGAGGGCGGTGGAGTATAGCTGCCAGTAATTAGTATTTCTCCCCTCCAAAGACCACCTGGGAGGTCGGGATCAAATGAGCTTGACATTTCGTATGAATGTAGATCAGGTTTGAGCAATATTTGGCCCAAATGATAGGCTTCTGACGCAGGCGTTCCGCTTTGTCCGACTGGGCTGAGAATGCCTGCAAGCATTAGTCCACAGCCTTGGTGCAGTCCCTTCGGATATTCATCCATAATGATTTTAAAGGTAAACCGTTGCCCTGCTGTCACGCTTTTAGGAGCCTGAATGTGAACTAGAGTTGGGGGAGAAATCGGTGAGGGGATGATTTCAAAAGTGACATTATCTGGAATTGATATAATGGACTGACTATGGCGTCCTACAATAGTGACTTTTGTAAGTCTCCACGTTCCGGGCAACATCTCGTCATTGATGGATAACGGGAGCTGATAAATAAATTGACCGTCGTGTAGTTCAGTCTGACCTTGAGCTTCAACTTGATTATATAATCCGAGATAAGCTTGCGATGATGCGGACATTACATTTTGGAATAGGTAATGAATTTTTCCCCAACCCTCGTAACCAATAGGAGCGCGACTGAATTGTAGTTGGAAATCATGCTTATCACCTTGAACAAGCCTCAGATGTTCGCTCGCGTTCACTGACGCTGTATTCGGTGTCACGAGTTGTGTATTAGTTTGCTGTGCGGCAACAGCAAGGGACAGAATCCCTGAAAAACCCAATGTGGTTATCCATAATCTTAGCATCGTCATGCCTCGGTTCAACCTTGAATACTGAGTTCACTATAGAGAATAGTTCAGGATAATTCAATTAGGTATTATGACATAGCAAACCGCGAACCTTTCACACATATTGTGCCCCGAAGGAAGTCAGCACGATTGCAGGTGATCGAAGGCCGTCTGCCAGGACAGTCTGCCCTTAGCGTAGATGAACGGACCAGTCCCCACGCCGCAGGTGCTTGCCGAAAATGAGCCTGTGAAGGAGCACAACCGAAGCAGTCAAGAGAGCGGGCTTTTCTAACCCCTAATCCCTAATCCCTAATCCCTAACCCCTGACCCCTGACCCCTGACCCCTGACCCCTAATCCCTAATCTCTGACCCCTGTAAATGACCTAGGGCCTGTCATCAAATTAACCAGATGAGTACAGCAGCGAAGTGGATGGCGGCCAGGAAGTTGCGCGCAGTTTTGTCGTAGCGAGTGGCGATGGCGCGAAAGAGTTTGAGTTTGGCGAAGAAGTTTTCGATCAAGTGCCGAGCCTTGTACAGGTCTCGGTCGTAAATCCGCTGTTCTTTACGGTTGGCTTTGGGCGGTATGACGGCGGTTTTACCGGCTTTTTGCAAGGGAATCAGGACACGCTCATCGGCATCGAAGCCTTTATCGGCGAGCACAATGTCCGCTTCGATCTGCGGCAACAGCACATCGGCGCCGTCCAGATCGCAGGCCTGACCGCCAGTGAGATGAAAGCCGATCGGGTTGCCCAAGGCATCGACCGTGGTGTGAATCTTGGTGCTTAATCCGCCTTTGCTGCGTCCGATGGCTTGGTCGGAGCCCCCTTTTTCAGCGCCCCGGCGCTGTGCTGGTGAGCGCGGACAATGGTGGCGTCGATCATGGCATATTCGTTGTCGGCATCGGCGGCCAGATGCTGGAACAACTTCTTCCACACGCCGCGTCGTGCCCAGCGGCTGAAGCGCGTATGGACCACACGGAAATCGCCAAAGCGCTCCGGTAAGTCGCGCCAAGGAATACCGGCGCGATAGCGATATAAGACCGATTCCACGAACAGCCGATTATCTGCGGCTGGACGGCCCACAGAACCTCTCCGGCCTGGCAGAAGCCCTTCTATACGCTCCCACTGATCATCCCGTAACCCGTAGCGATGCACTCCCATACTGCAAAACTACTGGCCGATCGCACCTCTGCATATAACTAATTTGATGACAGGCCCTAGGTCATGACTAGGTCATGTGCACTAAATTATGTGCAATAATTATCGGATTATTTGACTTAACCTATTCATAATAAATAAGATAAATCGATTTAGACGAATACATGGCGAAAAACCGCCCAAATCGCGGATTTTCATGTGCTTATATGCGCGCGTCCCGTCACAGAAAATCCTCAAAAGGTGTGCTTCGAACGACACTTTTCGTCTCTCGCTGCAACGCGCTACCATTCCATCGTGGATCATTCATCGTTCTCCGCGCTTCTGAACCAGCCTCGCCTCGACCATGAACGCTTTTCAGCCCATCGCGAGCTGGAATCCCTGCTCAAAAAATCCCTGCGTGGCGACGTCCGCTTCGATCTCGGTTCCCGCGCCCTTTACGCAACCGACTCGTCCAACTACCGTCAGCTTCCGGTCGGCGTGATTCTGCCCCGCGACGCCGCCGACGTTGAGGCCGCTTTGGCCGCCTGCCGTTCGACGGGTGCCGCGGTCCTGCCGCGCGGCGCGGGAACCAGCTTGGCCGGCCAATGCGCCAACGTCGCCGTAGTCTTCGACTTCTCCCGCTACATGAACAAGCTCACCTCCATCGATCCCGCCGCCAAGCTGGCGACGGTTGAGCCGGGCATCGTCCTAGACCGTCTCCGCGAGGCCGCCGAGGCGCATCATCTTACTTACGGTCCCGATCCCGCGACGCACTCCCGCTGCACGCTCGGCGGCATGATCGGCAACAACAGTTGCGGCGTTCACGGCCTGATGGCAGGCAAGGTGGTGGATAACGTTGAATCTCTTGACATTATCCTCTACGACGGCACTCTCATGTCCGTGGGCCGCACCGCGCCAGCCGAGCTCGAAGCCCTGATCCGCTCCGGCGGCCGCGCGGGCCAGATCTATGCGGATCTGGCCAGGCTGCGCGACCGTTACGCCTCGCTCATCCGCGAAAAATTCCCGAACATTCCCCGGCGCGTCTCCGGCTACAACCTCGACGAGCTGCTCGACGAGAACGGCTTCCACGTGGCCCGCGCGCTGGTCGGCTCCGAGGGCACCTGCGCCACCGTCGTCTACGCCACGCTTAACCTCACCGCCAGTCCGCCCTTCCGCGTGCTCACCGTGCTGGCCTTCACCGACGGCTTTCTGGCCGCCGATGTCGTGCCGCGCGTTCTGGAACACGCTCCCATCGGCCTGGAAGGCTTTGACGGCCTGATTGTCGATTTCATGCGGCGCAAGAACCTCGCCGTGGACGATGTCGCCCTGCTTCCGCCCGGCCGCGGCTTTCTGCTGGTGGAGATGGGCGCCTGGGACGCGGCCGAGGCGCAGTCCAAGGCCGAAGCCCTGATCCGCGCGGCGCACTCCTGGCCCGAAGAGCCCGTAGCCCGCATCTACAACCCCGCCGACGCCGACCGCATCTGGCATGTGCGCGATTCCGCCCTGGGAGCAACCGCCTTTGTTCCCGGCGAGCCCGAACGCCACGAGGGCTGGGACGATGCCGGCATTCCACCCGCGCATCTAGGCGCATACCTGCGCCAACTCACGGCCCTAATGGCCAAGTTCAGCTACAACAGCCCGCTCTACGGTCACTACGGCCAGGGCTGCGTCCATATGCGCATCAACTTCGACTTCCGCTCTCAAGCAGGCGTGCACAACTTCCGTGAGTTCATCGACCGCGCCGCAGATCTCGTCCTCAGCTTTGGTGGTTCGCTCAGCGGCGAGCACGGAGACGGCCAGTCCCGCGCGGCTCTGCTGCCCAAGATGTTCGGCCCCGAGTTGATTCATGCCTTTCAGGAGTTCAAGGCCATCTGGGACCCGGACAATCGCATGAATCCCGGCAAGCTCTCCGACGCCGTGCGCGTCTACGATCCCATCGAGAACCTGCGCCAAGTCCCGCCCGATCCCGGCGAGGCGCCTACGAAGCTGGAAACCCACTTCGTCTTTGCCGCCGATGGAGGCTCGTTGGAGCACGCCACCGAGCGCTGTGTCGGCGTGGGTGCCTGCCTCAACACCAAGGGCGGCGTCATGTGCCCCAGCTATCGCGCCACTGGCGAGGAGCAGCACTCCACCCGCGGCCGCGCCCGCCTGCTCTGGGAGATGCTCGGTGGCGCTCTGCGCAAGGAAGGCTTCCAAAGCAAGGCAGTCCGCCAGGCCCTCGACCTCTGCCTCAGTTGCAAGGCCTGCAAGACAGAGTGCCCTGTGGCTGTCGATATGACCGCCTACAAATCCGAGTTCCTGGCCCAGCGTTACAAACACCGCCTGCATCCGCTGCACCACTACGTCTTCGGCTTTGCCGACCTGCTGGCTCGCCTGGGCTCAATATTCCCCGCACTGACCAACGCCGTGCTGACCAGCTCGCTCACCAGCCCGCTCATCAAACGCATCGTAGGCGTGGCGCAAGAGCGCAAAATGCCCCGCCTGGCAGCGAAGAGCTACAGAACGTCGCGTAATGCTTCTGACCAAACCACCAACGTGCCGCGGCCTTTCATCAGGCAAGATGCTACAAGGCCCGCAGGGCAGTTGGCCCCACCGCAGGTGGTCTTGTGGCCCGACACCTGGAACAACTACTATCACCCGCAAACCCTGGCCGCTGCCGAATCGATCCTCACCCAGGCCGGCTTCAAAGTTCAAATTCCCAAAAGCCACCTCTGCTGCGGCCGCGCTCTCTACGATTTCGGCTTGCTGGGCGCAGCTCGCGCTTACCTGGCCAAGGTCTTCGACCGTATGGCCGCGGAGATTGATGCCGGCCTACCGTTCATCTTCCTCGAACCCAGTTGCGCCAGCGTCTTCCGGGATGAGGCGCTGAATTTCTTTCCCTCCGGGCCTCTTGCCACGCGCGCAAAGCGCATGAGCAATCAAGTCTGGCTGCTGGCCGACTGGCTGGCCGCCAAAGCTCCCGAGTGGGTCATTGGCAGGCTTCCGGGCGCGCAAGTCATCCTCCACGGCCACTGCCACCACAAAGCCGTCTTCGGCGGCCCGGCAAACGAGATCGCCTTGCTGAAGAAGGCCGGCGCCGCCGTCGAGCTTATTGACTCCAGTTGTTGCGGCATGGCCGGACCCTTTGGTTTTGAAGCGGACAAGATCGAAGTCTCCAAAGCCATCGCCAATCTCGGCCTGTTGCCGGCGGTCAACTCCGCCGCGCCCGCGACCATCATTGTCGCCGACGGCTTCAGTTGCCGCGAGCAGATCAACCAGTTGTCAGAGCGCGAGGGGATGCATTTTGCGGAAGTCCTGGCAGGATCGCGCCGCTGCGGTGAGTGATGCGCGGCGCAAAAGAACAAATTGCGAGGTTCCATGCAAGCCAGGGACTTTTCAGAGCTGGCGGTAACTTCCCGCGCCCCAGGGGATTTCAACGGCTACTGAACATTCCGGAATGGCCAAACTCACCCGGAGCGAACCTCGATCCTTGCCGCTTGCAGTAGGATAGACCGTCGTCACGGCGTGGCCCTGGGCGTTCACGCTGAACTTTCCCGTCCTCGTATCGTCAGCGGTGAGCTGTTGGAAGGGAATTTCAGCGTTTGCCGGAAGTCCATCGGCGTAGATCAGAACCGCTCTGCCATCAGGCTCTGCGAGCCGCACTTCAAGCCGACAGCCTCTGTCGGTGTCTTCACGCGGAAACGGAACCACCGTGCCGGAAACAAAAAGCTGTTTGTCGGTGGAAGCCAGCGCGTACCGCACAGGCTCAGCCCGCGCTGCCTGCACGGCCAGGTGGTACTCGTCATCCCCGAGGAAGTCACTGTATTCCTGCTCCGGACGGGGCTTGTGTGTCATTAAAAGACCCTTGGCGTTCACATAGACTCCGCTGGAAAGAGTATGTGGATCCGACCCGATTTTCCACACTGTAAGCGTATATTTCTTGCTTTCCGGGACTCCGAAAGCGTATGCGCGGTACTGCGCAATTTGCTTACCAGACGAGGTCGTTTCGTCTATTTTGGAAAATTGTAGAAACAGCCCCGCAGGATTCTTCACGTTCGGCTGATTTTCATCCCAGCCGATCTGCCGCTGAAGCAGATCCTGTGTTTCGTACGGATTCATTTGTTTTGAAGCCTGGGCAAAAGATACCGGAACAAGCAAGGCCAGGCAAAGACACACCTGCGCAGTCAGGAACGCAATCCGAGGGGGAGGGATCATGGCATCCTTTTTACGCCATTTTCCTCCCATTCGCAAGTGCTTTTCCGTTAAAAATTCAGCGTAATCTTCGCCGTCAGCGCCCGCGGAGTTACATAATGCGTGCCGCTGAAGGTGGAAAGAAAGTTATACAGGGCGTACTTGTTGGTGACGTTGATGGCCGTCATGTCGAAGTTCACCTTGTACCTGTTGGCGTGAAAGAGATTGTCCTTGCCGAGGGTTGCGTCAAACAGATCCCGGGGCGCGATGCGCGGAGGGTTCTTGTCGTTGTCTCCTTTGCCGGGAGCGGGTATGTTGACCAGCGCCGAGCTATACTCTGACGCCAGGCAGACGGCCGGCAAAGGATGGCCGGGGCTCGCCGTAACGCCGTTGCAGGTAAGTCCCGCCTGAAACTCCTCGTCCGCTGTCAGCCCGCTTAAAATCACTGCCGGCTGACCGCCGAGCGTCGTCGAAGTGGGGTCGCAGGCGCTGTTGGGATCATTGGAGAGCGGGTTGTAACAAGGCACCGCTCCGGCCACCAAACCCGAGTCATATCGCCAGTTTAAGCCGCCCCACAGTCCGTTCAGCGCCTTGCCCCGGGTAAACGTGTATTGCACGTGGGTGGTCTGGTTGAACTTCTCATCGTGGTCGATGCGGAAGGGCAAGCCGGTGTGGCCCACGGTGGCTCCCGCTCCGGCAACCTGCGGCGGATAGAATCGGGCGGCCACCGAAGAGGCCACGAGATACGCGCTGAAACCATGAACCTTGGGAACATCCGCGCGCAAGGCGTAACCGGGAATCTTTGAGCTGTGCCAGTCGATGGGGAAGGTAATGGGTGTATTGCCCAGCACGCTGAAGTCGAAGGCGTTGTGGGTGTACTTCCAGATGTACTCGCCGCTCAGCACAAACTTATTGCCGAAGGCCTGTTGCAAGCCGGCGTGAAACTCGTTGCGGAAGCCCGGCCGCATCGTTCCCGATACGCCGGAGGTGCAATTCAGCAGCGGCGCAAGAACCAAATTCGAACATCCCGTGCTGGACAGCACCAGGTTCTCGTTAAACGGCGTCTCCAGCGTGCGCGCATAGGAGATGCGCAGCACGGTTGTGGTCGGCTTCACGTTATACGCAATGCCCACGCGCGGCTCCGTCTGGGTGGCCGAGGTCAGGCCGTTGTATATGTCCCCGCGCAGTCCCAGGTTGAAGAGCCAGTTGCCCGCCTTGATCTGATCTTCGAAATAAAGGCCAAGCTCCTTCACGTCGGTATGGCCGTGATAGTTGTAGTAACTGCCGCCGCGGGTAAGATCAAAGAGCGCGAGGACAGGTAGGTAATTGGCATTCGCAATCGTCGTGCCGTTGCATTGAGATGGATTGGAGTAACCCGGCAAAGGATTGCCATTCCCGTCCACGCAGGGCGAGTTATAGGTTGACTCCACCACTCCCAGGCTGTCGTTCTCCCTCAGGTAGGTCTGTCCGTATTGCGCGCCGATCTTGAGGTTGTTGTGCCCCTTGGCATAGGAGACGTCGGAGTGGACCGCGGCGTTGGTCAGCGTGCGATATTGCGAAATGGATGAGGTTTGCAAGTTGGACGGCCCCAGGTCAGCCAGGGGATTTCCGCTGGGGAAGTAGTTATAGTCGTCCCGCCGGACAAATGCGCCCAGATTAAAGACCGTGTTATTGCCGATGATGCGCGTGTAAGTCGGCGAGATGTTGATGGTCCCGATCTTGGAGTGCTGATCGGCGTTTCCCACGTTGCCAAAGACCGGGCTGGCGCTTGTGCCGCCGCTCACCACATTCTGTACATTCAGGTTGTCGAAGGAGTTAGGCGTCTGGAACCAGGAGCGGCTGTAATTTAGATCCAGGTGGATGGAATCCTTCGCAGTAAAGTTATAGTCCACGCGATCAAAGACATTCTGCTCGTTGCCCTTGTCGTGGAAAACCGTGAACTCCGGCGGGTCAAGAAAACGGCCAGAGTCAAGTCCGTCAACCTCGATAAAGTTTCCCCACTTCTTGCCGCCATAGGCCAGGTCTACGCCGGCCGAAGCCGACCCAAAGGAGCCATAAGAGCTGCTGATGCTGCCGGTAGGTTTGGTAACTCCCTGGCCGGAGCGCGTGGTGGCCACAATCACCAGGCTGGTCTTGCCGCCAAACTCTGCCGGTGGCGCGCCGCTGATCACTTCAATGGATTGAATCGAGTTAGACGGAATCTGGTTGGAGAAGACCTTGCTCTGCTGGTCGGTGATCGACTGGCCGTCCACGGAGAAGGAGTTGGATGCGTGGTCGCCTAGACCGTGAAAGAGTCCGTTCGAGTCGGCCGCAACACCGGGCGTGGAGAGCGTGACCAGGGAACTGAGGGTAGAAGACTCACTCTCCAGCGGCACCTTGTTAAACAGCTCGCGATCCACATCGGTGTGAAAGGTGGGGTCAGTTTCGATCAGGTCGCCTGTAGCCTCTACGGTCACCGTTTGGGAGGCGCCGGCCACTTGTAGAATCAGGTTGAGGTTGGTTCCCACCACCGAGCGGATCTCAATACTCCGGCTCAAAGGAGCAAATCCGTCGGCTGTAACGTTCATCCGGTAGGGATTGAAGGGAATATTCGCGAAGACAAACTGGCCGGTAGCGTCGGTAATAACAGTCCGGTCAAGCCCGCTGATCTGGTTGACCAAATGGACCCTTGCGCCCGGTATCACGGCGCCGGAGGGATCGGTGACGGTGCCGCGCACAGCGCCCGCGTCGCTGCCCTCGGCCCGCGCGTGAAGCGCCGCTAAAACCAATAGAAGAACTGAAATTATGCTGAAAATAGTGCCGCGTTTGAACGGCATAGGAAACCTCCGTAGGATGGCTGAATAATGCAAAATGCAGGCCGTAGCGTTCACCGCCGCGGCATCCTCTGAGCGAGGGGCAATCGTTTCGATTCCAAGATCAGCTCGCCGATGAGCGTCGGAACTGCGCCAAAAATTACGCGGCGCAACCGAAGTCAGGCTGAAAAAATCGAATCGCTGCCCTAAACGCCGGTAGGAGGGGGGCGCGTATAGAGCTTGGGATGCCAGTGGCGGACGGCCGCGCGCGCCTCGACAACCGGCGCGGGGCTCCCCATTCTGACCAGGACGACCGCGGCCGCCATCACCGCAACCGGTGCCGCCGAGTGCATGGCAATGCACAGCGAGCAATGGTCGGCATCGCTCTCCAGTGGGTGCATATGCGCCACCTGGACCACGGCCAGCAGTGCCAGCAGGACCAGACACAGGATCGCGGCTGCCCCAAAAGCGCGTCGCTCCCGGTGGCGGTTCCCGCGAAAATTTGCCTGCAATCCTGTCAACTAATCATCCCCTATTTCAAGAATACACAAGTTTGGATGCTCGGGGAGCCTGAGGGGTTCCAATTCCCGCCCGGTTTTTGTCGCAATCGAACCGTCAACCATATCCCGGCCGCTTCGTCTAGACTGTAGTGCTATGCCCCATTCCCGCCCAGTCCGACTACCCGTGCAGGCCCTCTTGGCGCTTCTGCTGGCCGTGGCCTCATCCAGCACCGCCCAAAGCCAGACCCAGCCCCAGGCTCCGCTGACGGTCAAGCCAGCCCAGCCTGTCGTGACCGCCAATCACCGCCTCATCCTCAAGGACGGAAGTTATCAAATCGTGCGCAAGTACGAGATTGTGGGCGACCGGGTGCGCTACACCTCCCTCGAGCGGGCTGGAGACAGGGAAGAGCTGCCCGTGGCGCTGGTGGACTGGGACGCAACCAACAAGTGGGAGCAGGATCAAGCCGCGGCAATCAAAGAGGTCTCCGCTGGAATGGAGGAGGCCGAGGAGAACGACAAAGAAGAGGCCGACGAGCGAGACGAGCAGCGGGCGCGCCGGCCTGAGGTAGCCAAGGGCCTGGAGTTGCCCGACGAGGACGCCGTCTTTGCCCTGGACACCTTTGAAGGCAAGCCGGAGCTGGTCGAACTCGTGCCGGTTGACCTGGCCATGAACGGAAAGCACAAACTCAGGCTGAGCACGCTGAATCCGCTCTCCGGCACCAAAGCCAGCCTGGAGTTGGATGGCGCGCAAGCCAGCGTCCACCTGCACGTTAGCGATCCATCCATATATCTGGCGCTCGACTCGCGAAATGACGCGGAGCAGGTCCTCTCCCCCACTCCGGCGGCAAAGACCGGAGTCAATGAGGTAACCAGCCGCAAACACGGCGCTCACACTCCCGCCTCAGACTTCGCCATCGTCCGCGCGGATGTGCGTGAGGAGAAGCGTATACTCGGCGACCTCCACGTCAGCCCATCCGGCGAGGTCACACAAGAAGAGAATGTGATTCCCACCAACGTCGAAGTGCTTCCGGGCAAGCACTGGCTCAAGATCACACCCAACCAGCCGCTCGCCCGCGGCGAATACGCGCTGGTAGAGATCATCTCTGCCTCGGAGATCAACCAATCCGTCTGGGACTTTCTCATTGACCCGCAGTCGGGCGCTAATGCGGGATCGACTGGGCCGATTTTGAAGTAGCGAATCAGCAGTGAACTTCGGATATGCTCTGCAGAAGCTCCGGCGCCTTGGCCCGCGAGAACTTCTGACGTCGATTCTCCCACTCCTCGGAGTTGAAAAAGCGCGGACCCACCTCAATCAGGCGCGGAATCATATTGAAGACCGCTACCCGGCTCCAGGGCCGGCCATCCCGCATGCGAAACCCCTTCTCATTGAGGTCGCTGACGATGCTCGAATAGGAGAAATCCTGCACCAGCAACTCCATCATCAGCATGAGCGCCTGGTGCTCGGTGCGATCAGCTTCCAGGCGTTTGCAGTCGTCGGAGATGCGCAATCCATAAGGAATATCCTCGTTGAATCCGCCTTCGGGTGGTTCCTCCGAATCCGGAAGTTCGCGCCGCCATTCGATGGAGACGATCTGCCATCCGGCCGCCCTCCGCTGCCGAATGACTTCCTGGTTGAAGGGCTCGGAAATCACATCACGCATCCGCTCAAAATATGCCATCGCTCTCCTCCGCTCACACTTGGTGCGGCAAAAAATAAGCAGCAATTTTAGAACCAAAGCTCCAGCCTCGCGCAAGTTGCTAACCGGCAAGGAGATAACCGCAAATCATCTCCCCAGGAGCAGGTCCGTGATTGTCCGCATTCGCAATTTCATGTACGCCTCCGGACAGTCGTTCCCGCGTCTCTCAGGTCGAAAAACAGGATTTAGAGTACCAGGCTCACGGCACACGGAAAAGAAAGGATATAAAAATGGTAATTTCGATGGCAGAATGGTATATATGAATGCCACTGTAGAGATCGACAAGGCCGGACGGATCGTGGTTCCCAAGAAACTGCGCGACGACATGCATCTGGTTCCCGGCACTCGCCTGCGAATCGAACGCAGCGGCGACCGGCTGGTCTTTGAGCAGGAGTACGTCGAGCCTCAACTCATCAACAAGGACGGAATGTGGGTTGTCTCCAGCGGCACAATCAACGAGGTAGATGTCTCCGAGTTGATTCGGCAAGGCTATGCCGAGCGCATGGAGCGAATCCTGGAAGGCAGCGGGCTGGAGTGAAGGCATTTTTTGACACGTCCGTGCTGATGGCCGTCGTGCGGGAGGCCGACCGGCGTCATGTGGCCAGCCGCAAGTGTTTACTGCAAATTTCTCCTCATGAGGGGTCGTGTGCCGCGCACACGCTGGCCGAACTCTATGCCTCGCTGACCGGCATGAGACCACCCAACAGGCTCCGTCCTGACCAGGCCGCGCTGATCGTTGAGCAATTCAGAACCAAACTGGATTGCATCGCTTTGACCGCTGAGGAAACTTTCCAGGCTGTACAGCACACGGCAGCGCTCAAGCTGCTCGGTGGAATTATCTACGACGCTTTGCTTCTGGCCTGCGCCCGCAAGATTCAGGCAGAGCAAATCTACACCTGGAACGTGAAGCACTTCCAGATGGTCGCGCCTGATCTGGCAGAGCGGATTGTGACGCCCTAAGCGATAGAAGTAGCCGTCTTCAGGCTGCGCTGTTCTCGGTCCCTTATTCCCTAACGCTGATCCCCAGTGCCTTCATCTTGCGGTAGAGGTGGCTGCGTTCCAGGCCAAGCAGTTCGGCGGCGCGGCTCATATTGTTGCGGGATTCATCGATCTTTTTGAGGATGAACTCGCGTTCATAGGCGTCGCGCGCTTGTTGCAGCGTGGAGAACTCTTCCGTCGAGCGCGTGCCGGCTTTGTGGGTCAACGGCGGCAGGTGCTTGCGCTCGATGCGCAGGGTGCGGGGATTGAGGATCATCACCCGCTCGATGACGTTCTTCAGTTCGCGCACATTGCCGGGCCAGTGGTATTGGGAGAGCGTCTCCAGCGCCTCCTCGCCGATCTCCATGCGCGGGCGTCCGTACTGGCGGCCAAACTCGGCGAGAAACTCGCGCGCCAGCAGCGGGATGTCCTGCTTGCGCTCGCGCAGCGGCGGCACAAAAAACGGCACCACATTGAGCCGGTAGAAGAGGTCCTCGCGGAAATTGCCCTTGGCGATCTCCTCTTCCAGGTCCTTGTTGGTGGAGGCGATCAGGCGTACGTCCACGCGGATGGGCTGCGTGCCGCCCACTGGAGTGAATTGCTGATCGTCGAGCGCGCTGAGCACCTTGGATTGCGTCTTGAGGCTCATGTCGCCGACTTCGTCCAGAAACAATGTCCCGCCGTCGGCGCGTTCCAGCGTGCCGCGCTGCTCGGGCAAACCGCCAGGTTGGGCGCCGTGCCGGTAGCCAAACAACTCGGCCTCGATGTGCGCCTCGGGGATGGCGGCGCAGTTCAACTCGACAAAGATCTGGTCGCGGCGCAGGCTCTCGGCGTGAATGGCGCGGGCGATCAGTTCCTTGCCGGTGCCCGACTCGCCGTAGATGAGCACGCGTCCGTTGGTGGGCGCCATGAGGCGAATCTGCTGGCGCAGGGCTTTCACCGGCACGCTCTCGCCGGTCAGCGCGGAGCCCACGCTGAACTGCCGCTTGAACTCCAGATTTTCGGCTCGCAGCCGGCGCGCCTCGACGGCGTTCTTGAGCACAATGAGCGTGCGCTCCAGCGACAGCGGCTTCTCCAGAAAGTCGTACGCGCCCAGCTTGGTGGCCTTTACGGCGGTCTCGATAGTGCCGTGGCCGCTGATGATGACCACTTCGGGCCGCCGCTCGGCGCCCTGGCGGTGAATATCGCCCAGCACGTCGAGGCCGTCGCGGTCAGGCAGCCAGATGTCCAGCAGGACTACGTCATAGGGTGCGTCCTCCAGCAGCACCATCGCCTCTGCCGCGGTGGCCGCCGTGGCCACGCCGTAACCTTCCTCGCGCAAAATTTCTTCGAGAGAAGCGCGAATCTCCGCCTCGTCGTCCACAACCAGAATGTGATTCATCCGTGCGACCCTCCTGGCGAATCGACGGAATCGATGGGCGCGGCTGACTCCGCCAACGGCTCCGGCATAGGTTCCATCAGAGGTAGCCGCAAAAGGAAGCGCGCGCCTTTGGGGCTATTGGCCTCGGCG
>Ga0326727_10005277_pt1 | contig 37198 bp, 33 predicted proteins | sample MB2enrmetagenome_FD_207643 | JGI IMG/M metagenome (GOLD analysis project Ga0326727, IMG submission 207643) | Lab enriched peat soil microbial communities from McLean, Ithaca, NY, United States - MB29MY | ecosystem: Environmental > Terrestrial > Soil > Wetlands > Peat | place: USA: New York... | reverse complement strand
AGGTGCTCGATCTCCTCGGGGCTCAATTTCAGTTGGGGTCGCTTCGACCTGCCCGCCACACGATCAGTGTAGCACTAAACATTCTTCTATGGTTATGTTTTACTGAAACGATGTACTAGCTTGCAAACGCGATTCATTTTGGCGGTTTGAGACCCTCAATAAGCCGGCGCCGGCCGCCCATGAACTACAATAAAGTCGTGGCAACGGATGCGCGGCTGGAGCAGGCGGTTTCCCGGCTGAACGAGGTTCGTGATGAAATCGCCAAAGTAATTGTGGGCCAGCAGGATGTGGTGGAGGGGGTGCTGATCTGCCTGATCGCGTCCGGCCACGTGCTGCTCGAAGGGGTGCCGGGCCTTGGCAAAACTACCCTCCTGCGCACTATGGCGCGCGCGCTGCAACTGAAATATTCCCGCATCCAGTTCACACCGGACCTGATGCCCGCGGACATCGTGGGCAGCATGATCATCGAAACCAATGACCGCGGCTCGAAATCGCTGCGGTTCCAGCCGGGTCCGATCTTCGCCAACCTCGTGCTGGCCGACGAGATTAACCGCGCCACGCCCAAAACGCAATCCGCACTGCTCGAAGCCATGCAGGAGCGAACCGTCACCAGCGGCACCACGACCCATGAACTCGATGCACCGTTCCTGGTGATGGCGACCCAGAACCCCATCGAGATGGAGGGAACGTATCCCCTGCCCGAAGCGCAGCTCGACCGCTTCCTGATGAAAATTCTGGTGCAGTACCCTTCGCGGGAGGAGCTGAACCGGATTGTCGAGCGAACGATACAAAACCGGGACGAACAGGTCCGGCCGGTGCTGGACCGCAGTGCCATTCTCGAAGTGCGCGCCGTGTGCCGCGATGTGCTGGTGGCGCCGCACGTACAGGAAATCGCCATTCAACTGGTGATGGCCACGCAGCCGGAACACGCCGAAGCGCACGAGTTGGCAAAGAAATACATCCGTTACGGCAGTTCGCCGCGTGGTGCGCAAGCGCTCGTCGAGTGCAGCCGCGTGCGCGCGCTGATGCGCGGCCGTTATCACTTGAGCGCCGAAGACGTCGAAGCCGTAGCCGCGGCCGTTCTTCGGCACCGCGTGATTCTCAACTTCGACGCTCATGCGGATGGCCAGAGCCCCGACACCATCCTGAGCGCGATCATCCGCGGAGTGTCCGCGCACGCTTCAGCGGCGTAGATCCGCCATGCCCGGCCCTCTGCTCGAACGCCAGTTCTTGGAAAAACTGGAACGCCTGACGATCCACTGGCGGAAGTCCTTCAACGGTCTGGTTGGCGGCCACAACAGTTCGCGCTTCGCGGGCGGCGGCCAGGAATTTCTCGACCATCGCCATTTCCATTCCGGCGACGACCTGCGCGCCGTGAACTGGCGTGCCTATCTGCGCCTGGAAAAGATGTTCCTGAAAATGTTCCAGGTGGAGCCGCGCGTGCCGGTGCGTTTGTTGATTGACACGAGCGAGTCCATGAACTCCGAGGAGGGCTTCAAGTTCACCTACGCGCGACAACTCGCAGCCGCGCTCTGCTACGTTGGGCTGGTACGGCTGGATACCATTACCGTTCGGCCCTTCAGCGCGCGTCTGGGCGAGGGCATGCACTGCGGTGGCGGCAGGCACCGCTTCAGTCCGGTGATGGATTACCTCAGCAATCTGGAGACTGCAGGCCGCACGGATTACTTTGAGGTGGTCCGCCAGTTCATCTCGACGCACCCGCAGCGAGGGCTGCTCATTATCGTTTCGGATTTCCTGGATGACACTGGTTGCGAACGGCCACTCCAGTACCTCGCGGACTTCGGCCACGAGCTGTTGCTGGTCCAGGTCTGGTCGGAAGAAGACCGCACCCCCCCATGGTTGGGAGATCTTGACCTGGTCGATGCGGAAACCGACTCACGGCTGCGCTTGCAATTCGACGAAGCCGCGCGCGCTTCCTATACGAGCGCATTCGACAAATACGCGGCTGGCCTCGAGCAACTGGCCCACCGCAACGGCGGCCGTTATGTCGGCGTGTCCACGGGAATGGCGATCGAGGACATCATCTTCGGCTCGCTGGTGCGCTCGCGAGTGATTGCCTGATGTACTTCCTGAACCTCTCGCTCGTGCAGTTCCTGGCTCTGTTCGGCGCTATTTCCATCCCGACCGTTCTCTTGTATCTGCTAGGGCGCTCGCGGCGCAAACAGGTAGTGGCCACGCTGCGATTTTGGGTAGCGGCACAGCAGCCCGTTGTAGTCGAGCGGCGCAAAAGAATTCAGCAGCCCCTGTCTCTCATCCTGCAACTCGTCGGCATGCTGCTGTTGCTGCTGGCGATTGCGCAGTTGAGGCTCGGCACACCGCTAGCGGCACCGCGAGATCATGTAATGATCCTCGATACCTCGGCATGGATGGCGGCCGGCATCGGCTCCGCCACGCGACGTGTGACTCTGATGGATGAGGCACGCAACAAAGCGCGCGCCTACCTGAAGGCCGTACCTGCCTCCGACCGGCTGATGCTGGTGCGCGCCGACGCGCTCGCGACACCCGCCACCTCGTTCGAATCCGATCGCCCCAAGCTCGAGCGAGCCATAGCGCAATCCGTACCGGGCGCGACCGCCTTAAATTTGGATCAGGCCCTGGCGTTCGCCCAGAGGGAGCAGGCGCTCAGCCCGTATCGCGCTGGCGAAATTGTCTACATCGGTCCGGGCCGCGTTGCGGCGGAGGCCGACTCTCCCATCGCGACTGCCCCGAAAAATCTCCGCATCCTGCCGGTAACGGATTCCGTGGAGAACTACGGCTTGCGCAAGATCGCCGTACGAAGGTCCGGTTCGGATCCTGACTTGTGGGATATCTACGCTTCTGTGCGGAACTACGGCACGGCACCAAAAGCAGTCACGCTGGCGCTAACTTTCGGTGGTGCTCCGGCTGGCACGCGGAAGCTCGCCGTGCCGCCGGGCTCAGATCGCGAGGTCACCTTCGAGTATCGAACCCGCGCAGCAGGATTACTGGAAGCGACGCTCCTGCCGCATGACAGCTTTCCCGATGACGATCACGCTGTGCTCGAGCTGCCACAGCAACCAAACCTCAACGTGACCGTCTATTCCGACGAGCCGGATCTCCTGCGCCCTACCATCACAGCCATTCCGCGGGTTCACGCGACATTTCGCCCGGTTACCGAATACCGCGCGGGGACCAATACTGGCCTGGTGATTCTCGACCGTTTTCGTCCGCCCACGCCGCCGGCCGGCAATGCCATCTGGATCGAGCCGCCGACCGAGACGTCGCCTGTTCCGGTCCGCGCGAAGCTCGAGAACGTATCCTTCGACCATTGGTGCTCCGACAACGCTCTGTGTACCGGCCTGCGCACCAAGGATTTGCACTTAGCTTCCACTTACGTTTTCGAGGCCGCGCCGGACGACATCCGGATCGGACAGGTCGCCGATGGCCCGGTAATCGTGGCGCGCGCTGGCAAGTACAAGACCGTGGTTTTCGGATTTCAGCCTGCGCTTTCGGATCTGCGATATGAGTTGGCGACGCCACTGCTGTTCGGAAATATCCTGCGCTGGATGGCGCCGGAACTGTTCCGCCTCTCGGCCGCCGCGGCCAGTAGCGCGGGTATGGTGACCATGGAGTTGGATGCGGACATCCGTCCCGAGGACGTCCGTGTTTTGCAGCAGGACGGAACATCGCTGCCCTTCACGACTCATGGCCACACGCTACGATTTTTTTCCGGCACGCCCGGAACTGTGCGTGTGCAAGCAGCGGATCGTGAAACGGTCTACTCGCTCACCTTGCCAGAGCTGTGGGAGGCGAAGTGGGAGGTTCCAGCCGGCGTCAAGCAAGGACTGCCTGGATTCCGTTCCGACACGGCGTTTTCGCGAGATCTCTGGGAACTGTTGGCTCTGCTCGGTGGTTTAGGTCTGCTTGCGGAGTGGCTTCTGTTCGGGCGTGCGGAGGGCCGCATGCGCAGGTTGAGGGCACGGCTGAGTGTGCTTTCCCCACGCGTCAGGAAGGCGTCGTGAAGTCATGAGCTTTGATCGCGCCTGGATGCTGCTCTTCGCCCTTATCCCCATTGCCTGGGCCGTCCGCGAGTGGACCAGCACTGTGCGTCGTGGGGCGCTGCTGCTCAAAACGGGAACGTTCCTCGCGATCATCGCGGCGCTTGCCGAGCCGCGCCTGGCATTCTTTGATACCAAGGTTGCCGTTGCCGTTTTGGCTGACACATCGCGCAGCCTGACCGCACAGGATTTGGCGCGCGCTTCCTCGATTGCGACCGAGATTGAGCGGGAGCGCGGCCGGCACTGGACCGAAGTCATCCCGTTTGCCCGATCGTCGCGCAGGCCTGCTCCGCAAGAACGCGGAAAATCCTGGAACCTGCAATACACCGCCGGCGATGCCGGACACGGCACCGATCTGGAGGCCGCCATTCGAGAAGCCACTGGCACGCTGCCGTCCGGAATGATCCGCCGCGTAGCGCTGATTTCGGATGGCAATGAGAATCTCGGCAGTGCGGCCCGCGCCGCCTGGCAGGCGCAGCAACTGGGCATTCCCATTGACACCTTTGCGCTCGCGGGCAGCCCGCCACCGGATCTTCGGGTTGAGTCCGTCGCGTTGCCCTCGCTCGTCTTTAGCGGAGAGCACTTCCCCATCGACGTTACGGTCAATGCCCCGCGCCGCGCGGCCGCCCGCGTCGAAGTGACTGCGGACGGCAAGACGCTCGGCTTGAGTGAGGTGAATCTCGAACCCGGCGTCAATCATCTGCGCGTGCGCGCCAGCGTCACAACAACGGGAGCAGTCGATCTGGCGGGCGCTATCAGCGGAACCGGCTTGGGGGAAGCGCGCTTCGATCAGGCCGTGACCATCCGGCGGCCCCGTGCCTTGCTACTTTCGAACGACCCTGCCGGTACCGAAGCGCACTTCCAGAAGACGCTCGAATCCAGCCAGTTTGAGGTGCAGCTCGCCTCACAGATTCCCGACGTATTCGACGATTACCAGCTTGTGGTCTTCAACAACTGGGACGCCGAATCCGTGCCGTTTGAGCGCAAGCAAACGCTCGAAAAGTACGTGCAGCAAGGAGGCGGCTTGCTCTGGATCGCGGGCGAGCGCAACATCTACGTCGAAAATAAACGGCTCGACGATCCTCTGGATCGCGTGCTCCCGGCCAAACTCGCTCCGCCGCGCACGCCCGAAGGTACTTGCGTCGTCCTGATCATCGACAAGTCGTCGTCAATGGAAGGCAAGAAGATGGAGCTGGCGCGGCAGGCAGCCATCGGCGTCGTTGAAAATCTGCGGCCCATCGATCACGTTGGCGTGCTCATCTTCGATAACTCGTTTCAGTGGGCCGTCCCTGTGCGCCGCGCCGAAGACCGTTCGCTTATTAAGCGCCTGATTGCGGGTATCACGCCCGACGGCGGTACACAAATCGCGCCAGCGCTGACTGAAGCCTACCGGAAAATCGTCTACCAAAACGCAGTCTACAAACACATCGTGCTGCTCACCGACGGCATTTCCGAAGAGGGCGACAGCCTGTCGCTCTCCCGCGAAGCAGCCAACAACAGGATCACGATCTCGACCGTGGGCCTGGGGCAGGACGTAAACCGCGCGTACCTGGAGAAGATCGCGGCCCTGGCCAAGGGCAAGTCGTATTTCTTGAATGAACCGGCAGGCCTGGAGCAAATTGTGTTGAAGGACGTGCAGGAGCACACAGGATCGACGGCCGTGGAGAAACCCGCCCAGGTTGCTGTGGCCAAACCGGCCGAGGTACTGGAGGGCGTGGGCATCGATTCCGCGCCGCCGTTGCGCGGCTACATTCGCTACATCACCAAGCCAACCGCCGACACCATCCTCACCGTGGAAGAGAAAGATCCGCTGTTGGTGCGCTGGCAGTACGGATTGGGACGCGTGGTAGTGTTCACATCCGATGCCAAGAGCCGTTGGGCAGCGAGCTGGCTGGCGTGGAACGGTTTCGACCGTCTTTGGGCCAACGTCGCCCGCGACCTGCTGCCGCGCGCGCAGTCGAGTGAAGCGCAAGCGGAACTGGACAGCGCAAGCGATGACCTGGTCATCAACTATCGCCTTGCCCGTAAAATCGACGAGCCCGCCGCCGTTCCCGCTATCTATGCGCTCGGGCCCAACGGATTCCGCGCCCCGCTGAAGGTCGCCAAGACGGCCGCCGGCAGTTATCGCGGTGTAGTCCACATTGGCCGCAATCAGGGCCTGTTCCGCGTGCGTCCGCTGATCGAGTCGCGTGCGTTCCCGGAGATTGGCTTCTACCGTCCGGAAGACGAGCTGACGGATCACTCTTGCAATGAGCTGTTGCTGCGGCAGATTGCGAAATCCACCGGTGGACAGTTCAACCCGCCGGTGAAGGAAGTTTTCGACGCGGGCGGCCGTGCGATGCCATCCTCCATGGAGTTGTGGCCCGGCTTGCTGGCGCTGGCCCTGTTGCTCAACCTGGCAGAGCTCATCTCTCGAAAATGGAAAGGCCTCGTCGAATCCTTCCAGCGCCCCGCCGCCAGCCCGGCAAATCCCTAAGCACCAAGCGCCGCCCCTTCGATTGCTAAAATTGAGTTCTAGCCCCACCCATGGAAAACCGAGAGATCGCGCGCGTGCTGTGGGAGACTGCCGACCTGATGGAGATCGCGGGCGAGGATTCCTTCCGCATCCGCAGCTACCGCAACGGCGCCACAGCGATTGAAGGCTATCCTGAGCGCGTCATCGACATTCTGCGCGACACCAATCGCAAAGTCACCGAGATCCCCGGCATCGGAAAAGGGCTGGCCGCTGTGCTCCAGGAAATTGTGGATCGCGGTTCCTGTGAGCGCCGCGATGACCTCCTTCAGAAATTCCCCGCTGCGTCACTCGAGTTCTTGAAAATCCAGGGGCTCGGACCGAAAAGCATCGCCCTTATCTTCGAACACCATCGCATCACCACGATGGATGAGCTGGAGCAGCTCGCCAAGGATCAGAAGCTGCGCGATCTCCCACGCATGGGCGCCAAACTCGAAGAGAAAGTGCTGCGCTCGATCGCGCAGTATCGCATGCGCAGCGGCCGCTTTCTGCTCAGCTTCGCGCGCGAGGCGGCCGATGAGCTGACCAAATACCTGCGCGAGCTAGAGGGCATTGATGAGATCACCGCTGCTGGCAGCCTCCGGCGCGGCAAGGATACGGTAGGCGATCTCGATTTACTGGTTACTGGGCCGAACGCCGCGGCGGCGCTCGATCGCTTCATCGCCTATCCACGCGTGCACGAAATACTGAGCCGCGGTGAGAACAAAGCCAGCGCCAAGATCGGCCGTGAAGGTCTGCAAGTGGATGTCCGCGCCCTGCCGCGCGATAGCTACGGCGCCGCCCTGCAATATTTCACAGGTAGCAAGGAGCACAACGTCTCCGTGCGCACGCGCGCTGTCAAGATGGGTTTCAAGCTCAGCGAGTATGGCCTGTTCCGCGCCGATGACGACTCGCGCGTAGCCAGCGAGACAGAGGAAGAAATCTACAAAGCGCTGGGTCTCGCGTGGATTCCTCCCGAGCTGCGCGAAAACTCGGGGGAAATCGAAGCCGCCGCCGAAGGCCGCATTCCTGAACTCGTCGAGCTCAGCCACATCCGCGGCGACATTCACATGCACACTACCGAAACCGACGGCCGCGCGTCCCTGGAGGAGATGGCCGAAGCGGCGAAAAACATGGGATACGAATACATCGCTATCACGGACCACTCGAAAGCTATCGCCATGGCCAACGGCCTGGATGAAAAGCGCGTTGTCGCTTTTGCGCGCCATGTGCGGGAAATCAACGAAAACGGGCTCGGTATCCGCATCTTCTCTGGCCTCGAATGCGACATCATGAAGGATGGCGCACTTGACCTCGCCAATGACGCTCTTGCCGAACTCGATCTGGTAATTGGCAGCGTCCACAGCCACATGAACCAGGAAGCCGCCGAAATGACCGACCGTCTGCTGCGCGCGCTCGAGTGCCCGCACTTGCGCATTCTGGGCCACCCCACCGGCCGCCTGCTCATGCAGCGCGAGCCTTTTCCCTTCGATTTCGATCGCATCGTTTCCGAAGCCGTGAAGCGCAACGTGTGGCTCGAAATCAACGCCAGCCCGGAGCGGCTCGATCTCAACGGAACCCTCGCCCGCACCGCAAAGTCCCGTGGCGCGAAATTTACCATTTCCACGGATGCGCACCACCCCAAGCACCTGCATAATATGTGGTACGGCGTCGTGACCGCCCGGCGCGGCTGGCTTGGTCCGGGTGACGTCGCCAACACGCTGTCGGTCGAAAAGTTCCAACAAGCCATTGGCCGAAACTGAGAACTTATGAAATTTGCCTTGATAGATTCAGATCATTCTTCGGCCATCCCGCAGGCGGCACAACCGGTGATACCCATCGAAAAGTACACGCTCAACAACGGCATGCGCGTCATTCTCTCGCGCGACAACGCCGTGCCGGTCGTCGCGATCTACATGATCTACGACGTGGGCGCGCGCGCCGAAGAAAAGGGCCGCACCGGGTTCGCCCACCTGTTCGAGCACATGATGTTTGAAGGCTCGGCCAACGTCCCCAAAGGCATGCACTTCAAAACCGTCGAATCCAATGGCGGCACCTTGAACGGCTCCACGCACCCGGATTACACCGACTATTTCGAAGTGCTGCCTTCCAACAAGCTGGCCGTGGGGCTGTGGCTGGAAAGCGATCGCATGCGCAGCCTCTCCATTACGAAAGAGAATCTCGACAACCAAAAAGAAGCCGTGAAACAGGAGCGCCGGCTGAGTTTCGACAACCGTCCGTACCAGACCGCCATTGTCGACCGCTGGCCGGAACTCGCCTTCCAAAACTGGCAGAACTCGCACTCGCTCATTGGATCATTCGAGGATCTCAATGCATCATCGGTCGAGGACGTGGCGAAGTTTTTCAAAACCTATTACGCCCCGGACAACGCCGCCCTGGTGATCGTAGGCGACATTCAGATCCCCCAGGCAAAGAAGCTGATCGAAGATTACTTTGGTGACATTCCGCCGCAACCCAAGCCCGCGAAGCCCGACCTCAGCGAGCCCGCCACTCCCACGCCGCGCAGCGATGTCTATCATGACCCCCACGCCCGCGTTCCCGCGGTCCTCATCGGCTTCCCCGGCCCGGTGCGGCGCTCACCCGACTACTACGCGCTGGCCATGCTCGACATACTCTTCACCGGCGGCCCCAGCTCGCGTTTCCAGCTTAATCTGGTCAAGGGAAAAGAATCGCTGATTCAGTACCAGGCCGAAATGGGCTGGCCATTCTGCTCGAGCACCGATTACAAGAATCCCGGCGACTACGCCATGTTCCTGCTCTTTAAGCCGAGCTTCACACCGCAGCAGATTGTCGACCAGGCGCAGGAAGAGATCGAAAAAATCCAAAAAGATGGCGTGGACGCGAAAGAACTCGAGCGTGCGCGCACCCTGCTGCGCTCGGAACGCATCACGGCCCTCCAGAGTTCGCTGCATCGCGCTGAGTTGCTGGGAAAGTACGAGATTCTGGACGGCGTCCCGGAGCTGATCAATACCGACCTGGAAAAGTTCCTCGCCGTCACGCCCGCCGAAATTCAAGCCGTTGCTAAAAAATACCTGACGCCCGAGCGGCGAACCGTTCTCCAGATTCTTCCGGCGCCCCCGCCCAAGGAGAACCACTGATGCGCATCGCCGCCTTTTTACCCCTACTTGCAGGAATAACGCTGATGGCCCAAACAATCGATCGCACCAAGCCGCCTGAGACTCCGCCAATTCCCGCCTTCAAGATGCCGCCCGTTCATGAATCCAAGTTGCCGAACGGGCTCTCAGTCTTTCTGGTGGAAGATGCACGATTTCCCCTGGTCAGCGTGCGCCTGAGCTTCCAGGCCGGCTCCAAGTTCGACCCCAAAGACATGCCCGGGCTCGCCGGCATGGTTGCCAGTCTGCTGACCCAAGGCACCAAGACGCGCTCGTTCCGTGACCTCGCCGAAGAGTTGACGTCCATCGGCGCATCTCTCGACGGACACGCATCGCCGGATGTGTTCACACTGAGTGGCAGCGTTCTGTCTGAGAACACTGCAAAGCTGCTCGAACTGCTGGCCGATGTCGCCCTGAATGCGAACTTCCCCGAGGACGAAGTCTCTCTGCGCAAGCAAAATCGCAAGCAGGCGCTTCTCGCGCAGCGTTCGCAGCCGGCTTTTCTGGCCAACGAGAAGTACGATGCTCTCGTGTTCGGCGGCCATCCCTACTCCTACATTGCCCCCACCATGGAGTCGCTCGACCGCATGGATCAGAAATCCATGATCCAGTTTCGCGATACGTATCTCGTTCCCAACAACGCCGTCCTGCTGCTCGTGGGCCAGCTTCCGCCGCGCGCCGAAACGCTGAAGCTCGTGCGTGATCATTTTGCCTCCTGGAAAGAGAAACCGGTCCCCGCCGCTCCTGCGAAAAACTTCCCCGAAAGTAAGCGCCAGCTCGTCCTGGTCGATCGCCCCGGTTCGGTGCAGGCCGATATCCACATCGGCCGCCTCGCCGCCACCCGCACCGACCCCGATTACTATCCGCTGCTCGTCGGCAACGCCATTCTTGGCGGAGGTGCTAATTCGCGTTTGTTCCTCGACGTGCGAGAGGCGAAGAGCTTCGCCTACGATGCACACAGCGAGCTCGACCGACGCAAGGACGCCGGCGTCGTGACCGCCGTCACGCAAGTGCGCAACGAAGTCGTCGAGCCTGCCATGGAGGCGGTGCTCGGCAATCTTTCCCAAATGGCTCAGGCTCCCGTCACCGCCGAGGAACTGAGCGACATCAAGAACTACATCAGCGGCAGCTTCCTCATCAGCCTCGAAACGCAGGCGTCGCTCACCGACCAGATTGATCTCGTCAAAACCATGGGCCTGCCTGACGACTATCTGGAAATGTTCACCACGCGCGTGCGCTCCGTCGAGCCCGATCAAATTCAGGCCGCCGCCCGGAAATATCTCGCTCCGGAAAAAGACAGCATCGTCGTACTCGGCGACGCCGCGCAAATCGAAAAATCGCTCGAAAAGTTCGGACCCGTGCAAGTGGAGAAGGCCAAGTGATGAAGCTCATCTCCTCGCGCGAACAATACCGGTGCCGGCTGTTCTGGGTCACCGAAGACCACGCCAAGGACCCCTCTGGATTTGAAATCAAGCGGTCGATCGTGCGTCACGCCGGCTCCGCCGTAATGATGGCGGTGGATGACAAGCGCCGCATCCTGTTGGTCCGCCAATACCGCCTGCCCGCCCGCGCTAATCTTTGGGAATTGCCCGCAGGCAAGCTCGATCCGGGTGAGAAGGCGCTACAAGCCGCGAAACGCGAGCTGATCGAAGAGACCGGCTATCGCGCCCGCCGCTGGAAAAAGCTCATCTCGTTCTTCCCCAGCCCCGGCTACGTCTCCGAGAAGATGACGATTTTCCTCGCGACAGACCTCACCGCGGGCCAAGCCCAACCCATGGACGACGAGCGCATCGAAGCCTGCTGGTTCCCCGCGAAACAGGTCGAGCAGATGATCCACACCAACAAGATTGAGGACGGAAAAACGATAGTTGGTTACTTCGTGTGGAAGAACAATAAGTAAACTGGCGCGCCCCTTCAAATCTTCAGCACCACCCCGTTCCCCGTATTCTTCGTGTTCCGTACCAGCGCGAACACTATAATTGCCGCCAGCACCGGTGCCGCGCTCGCACCCATCAGGATCGGCGCAAACGAGTACCTGTCCGTCACCGCGCCAATCGTGTACGTCGCCGCAATCGTCACGAAACCCGTCACCCCTCCCGCCAGGCCGCTCACCGTCGCCACCGATCCGCTCTCGAATAAGTCCGATGGCAGCGTCAGAAACACGGTCGCGCAGGCCGCGTAACCGAGTGTCGCCAGTCCGAACTCGGAAATCAGCAGCCACAGCCGCGTCGTGTAGACCGCCGGAATCATGAGCAACATCAACGGCCCGCAAATCAGGAAGATCACTCGCCGCGCCGCGCCCACCGTCCAGCCGCGGTGAATGAACCAGCTTGAAAGCCCCCCGCCCACGAAGTTCCCCAGATCCGCGCATACGAACGGAATCCAGAAACCCACCAGCGTATCTTCCAGTTTGAAACCGCGGCTCACCAGGAACAGCGCGAACCAATCCGCCACCAGATACCAATACGGATCGAGAATCGCTTTCGAGAGGATGCAGCCCCACGTCTGCCGGTACCCCAGAATCTGCAGCATCGGCGTCCGCGTGCGCGCCACTTCCTCATCCGCGCCCGCGCGTGTCGCCAGAATCATCGCGCGCTCGCCCTCGCTGATGCGTGGATGCTCCTCCGGCTTGTGATAGGTAATCACCCAGGCCAGCAGCCACATGAACCCCAGCGTGCCCGTAATCAGAAACGCCGGTCTCCAGGTGCCGAATTCGTGATACAGCCACACAACCAGCGCTGGAGCTATCGCGCCTCCAATCGCCGAGCCGCTATCGAACAGCGCCACCGCGATCCCACGCTCCTTCGCCGGAAACCATTCCGAGACAGCCTTCGTCGCGCCCGGCCAGTTCGCAGCCTCGCCCGCGCCCAGCAGAAAGCGGAACGTACAAAAGCTTTTGAGGCCCGTCGCCAGCGAAGTGACCATGGCCATCATCGAGTACCAGGCAACGGTGATCGTGAGGCCGCGCCGCGTCCCTACCAGGTCAATGAACCTCCCGCCTACGAACTGCACGACGGCATACGAGAGGCGAAACGCGATCACGATCAGCGCAAAATCGCTATTGGTCCAGTGGTAGTCGGCTTTCAGGTAGGGCGCCAGAACATTCAACGTCTGGCGATCGATGTAATTAATGACGGTGGAAGCAAATAACAGTCCGCCGATCCACCAGCGGAGGTTGGAGACCGCCTTGTGCCCGGCCATTAGCGGCTCACGAGCTCGGGCTCAGCCACCTTCTTCTTGAACTTGCACTCCTGGTTTGGACACTGGAGCGTGGCGCCATCCTTCCGCCATTTCTCGAGCAAGTACGGGCTGCCGCACTCCGGGCACTTCTCGGCCACCGGCTTCGCCCAGGCCACGAAATTGCACTCCGGATACCGGCTGCACCCGTAGAACGTCTTGCCGCGCTTGGAGCGCCGCTCCACCACTTCCCCTTCCGAGCACTCCGGGCACTTCACGCCCACGGTTTTCTGTTTCACGTACTTGCAGGTCGGATAATTGCTGCACGCCGTAAACTCGCCATAGCGCCCGTATTTCATCACCAGGTTGCTGCCGCATTGCGGGCATTTTTCATCCAGCGGCACGTCAGCCTTCTTCTGCGTCCCGCCAATCGGCCGCGTGGTCTTGCAATCCGGGTAACCCGTGCACGCGTAGAACTGCCCGAACCGCCCCTTCTTCAGCACCATCGGGCGTCCGCAGTTCTGGCAGTATTCCTCGTCGCTCTGCTCGGTCAGATCGCCGCTATCCACGTCCGCAAGTTCCGCCGGAACCTCACGCGTGTTGGTGCACTCCGGATACCCTGTGCAGGCAATGAAGCTGCCGTGCTTGCCCCACTTGATTACCAGCGGCTTGCCGCATTTTTCGCACGTGAGGTCAGTGGGCTTCTCCATGCGCTTGATGTCGGTCATGTGCTCTTCGGCGCGCTTCAAATCCTTCTCAAACCGCCCGTAGAACTCGCCCATGGCCTCGCGCCAGTCGATCTTGCCGTCCTCGATCTCGTCCAGCTCCTCTTCCATCTGCGCTGTGTACTTCACCTCAAAGATGTCGTTGAAGCTTTCGAGCAACAGACCTGTCACCACCATCCCCAACTCGGTCGGCTTGAATTTGCCGCCTTCCTTGGTCACGTACTCGCGTTCCTGAATCGTCGAAAGAATCGAAGCATAAGTCGATGGCCGCCCCACGCCGTCCGCTTCCAGCTTCTTCACCAGCGTGGCTTCGTTGTAGCGCGGCGGCGGCTCGGTGAAGTGCTGCTCCGGCTTAATGCCGCGGAATCTCAGCTTCTCGCCTTCTTCCACCAGCGGCAGCTTATGACGCAGCTCCTCGTCGTCCTCGTCTTTCTCGTCCTTGCCTTCTTTGTAGACGCGCAGATAGCCGTCGAACTTCTCTACCGATCCCGTCGCCCGGAACGTGTACTCGGCTCCGTCCGTTCCCTTTGCGGTAACGTCGATCGTCGTTTGATCGAACACCGCCGGCATCATCTGTGACGCGACGAAGCGCATCCAGATCAGCCGGTAGAGCTTCAGCTCGTCGTCCGAGAGATGGCGTTCAATCTCCTCCGGCGTGCGCATCACGGACGACGGCCGGATGGCCTCGTGCGCGTCCTGCGCTTCCTTCTTCGACTTGTAAACGTTCGGCGACTCCGGCAAGTAGGTGGGCCCATACTTCTCGCCGATGAACCCGCGCACTTCGTCAATCGCTTCGCCGGCGATGCGCGTCGAATCCGTGCGCATGTAGGTGATGAGGCCGACCGCGCCCTCTTTGCCCAGCTCAATGCCCTCGTACAGCCGCTGCGCCAGCATCATGGTGCGCTTCACGCTGAACCGCAGCTTGCGCGCCGCTTCCTGTTGCAACGTTGAGGTGATGAACGGCGCTACCGGATTGCGCCGCTTCTCGCGTGTGCCGACGGACTTGACGACGTATTCGGCGCCCGAAACCGCGTGCACCAGCGCTTCAGCCGCCTGCTGCGTGCCGGTCTCCGGCGTCTCCGCTTCCGCACCAGCCACAGCGCGCTTGATCAGCCGCGCGTCGAAGTGTGGCGGCTTCTTGGCGCCCAGGCTGACGTCGATCGTCCAGTATTCCCTCTTTTCGAACGCCCGGATTTCGCGCTCGCGCTCCACGATCAGGCGCAGCGCCACCGTCTGCACACGCCCCGCCGAAAGCCCGCGCCGCACCTTGTCCCAAAGCAGCGGCGAGATCTTGTAGCCCACCAGCCGGTCCAGCACCCGCCGCGCCTGCTGTGCTTCCACCAGGTGAATGTCCACCTGCCCGGGCTTCTCAAACGCCTTCTTGATGCCGCGCGACGTGATTTCGTTAAACATCACCCGGAAAATCTCCGGGCCCGCTTTCTTCTTGCCTTTGCCGTTTCCGCCGTCCAGCTCTTCCTGCAAGTGGTAGCAAATGGCCTCGCCTTCCCGGTCCGGGTCAGCCGCCAGGTAGACTTGCTCCACCTTCTTCGCCGCCTGCTTTAGCTCCTGGATCAGCTTCTTCTTGCCTTCGATCACCTCATACCTGGGTTCGAAGCCGTGCTCCACATCCACTGCCAGGTCTTTTTTGGGGAGATCCTTGATATGGCCGAGCGAAGCCTTGACGAGATAGTTCTTGCCCAGATATTTGTTGATAGTCTTCGCCTTTGCCGGCGATTCTACGATTACTAGAGCCTTTGCCATAAGAAAATGAAACTCAGAGCCAGAAGCGGGGACTGCCTACCACACTTTAACAAAGTTCTTCCCTGGAAGCTGTTTTACCAGACCCGTCATCTCCAGTTCAAACAGGGCCGCGATCAGCTCGGAGGGTGTAAACCCTTCCATATCTTCCACTAACGCGTCCAAGTGCGTACTGGCGTCGGGTTTCAACTTTTCGAGGAGGCGCCGGGAGATCTCGCCCTGGCTGCCTAATAAGGATGCCTGATCCCCCGCGGAGGTTGCACCACCGTCGGTAACTCCTTGAGCCAAAAGGCGATTCTTGCCGCTCTCGATCAGCTTCCCGCCGCACCTCGGGCGGCAAATCCACAACCACGTCATTCCAGTCCTGAACGAGCTTAGCCCCTTGTTTTATCAATAGGTTAGGACCCCAACTCATCTTCGACGTGATATTGCCCGGCACCGCGAAGACTTCCCTCCCCTGGTCGATGGCCAGCCGGGCCGTGATCGCCGACCCGCTGTATTGCGCGCCCTCTACCACCAGCAGCCCAACCCCCATCCCGCTGATAATACGGTTGCGGATGGGGAAATTCTGTGGAAAAGCCGTCGCGCCTGGCGAACTCCGAAAGAATCAGGCCCTTGGAAGCCAATTCCGTCGCAAGATTCCTATTTTCAGTGGGATAGACCACATCGACTCCACATCCCAGGACCGCTATCGTATCTCCTTGAGCGGAAAGGGCCGATTTATGGGCGGCGGTATCGATTCCCCGCGCCATGCCGCTCACAATGACCAGGCCGGCCCTCGCCAGGTCGCCAGACAGCCGCTCGGTGGCTGCCAAGCCATAGGGCGTGGGCCGCCGCGTCCCCACCACGCCAAACAGCGTCCCTTGCAGAAGCTCCACGCGTCCACGGGCGAACAGCACCACCGGCGGATCGTAGATCTCGCGGAGCAAAGCCGGGTAGCGCGGATCGTTGAGGGTGACCACCACCGTCCCGGTTTCCATCATTTTGCCCTGCTGCACCACCGCGTCTTCGAATGAGCAACCGCTGGCGAGGCTCTGTGCCACCGCGCCGCTCACGCCCGCGCCTTCCAATTCGGTCCGCGATGCCCGGAAGATCGCTTGCGGCGACCGAAACCTTGCAATCAGCTTACCGGCGTTTCGCGTTCCGAGCCCTGGAATCAGGGTCAGGGCCAGCCAGTGCAACTCCTCTTCACGGGTAATTCCAGGCGCAGTCATCTAAGATGTTTTGGTGGGCACGATCGGCTCGGAATCTCAATCCAAATGAAACAGGACGCTGCGTTTTTCGGCGAGGGCCGTGCGGAACTCGTTTACATCGCCAAGAAGTTGGACGACGCGATCCGGCTCGAATCCATCCTGACGGCGGCGGGCATCGACTACGGCGTCGAAGCTGACAACTATCGCGGCGGCATCATCTTTCAAACCGAGCGCGTGGGCGCATTCTTCTACGTGCTACCGGAGGCTCTAGAGGCAACGCATCACGTCATGCAGAAGCATGGTTTTAAACCGCAGGAGGGACAGAAAACGCTATAATCAAACTGGTCAGAACCCGATGACCCCGATAGAGTTCTGCCTCGCGATTGCGGTTCCCACGCTCGCCGTACTTGCGGGAATCCTGGTCAATGTGAGGCAGTTCGGCACCCTTAGTGCGCGCATGACCCACCTCGAAGCCAAATTCGACACACGCTTTGACATGCTGCTTAGCAAGGTGGTTGAGATCGGCAACCGCCTCACGCGCCTGGAATAGCACTTCTCGCGCTAGTCACGCGGTTCTGTTTCCCGCAATTCGCGCGCCTTGTCTTCAGCCACGGTGTCGTTGAGGAAAGTACCCGCGCCGCTCTCTACTCCGGCCAGATACTTCAGTTTCGTGGCGCTCCGTTGTATGGGATAGAAGTCGATGTGGAAGTGAAAATAGGGATGCTCGCCCTTAGCCGGGCTCTGCCGCAGGAGCATCATCAACGGCATCGGGAAATTCCACAGGTTGTCGTACTTCATGCGCAGCTTTTTGATGATGCCGGCCAGGCTCACCGCCTCCGCATCGGTGAGTTCCGTGATGCTTCCGAAATGGCGCCGGGCGCAGATCTGCATCTCCCCGGGCCAGCGCGCAAAGAACGGAACGAACGCCACAAAGTCCCGATTTTCCGTGACGAGCCTGCTTCCGTTCGCCAACTCTTCCCGCAGAATTGTGCAGTAAATGCACTCCCCGTGGTCACGGAGATGATCGGACGCCGCGTCCAGCTCGCGTTGGATCAACGGAGGCACGAACGGAAATGCGTAGATCTGGCCGTGCGGATGCGGCATGGTGACGCCAATCGCCGCGCCGGTATTCTCGAAAATGTAGACGTACTGAATATCCGGCTGTGCCGCCAACTCCCGGTGCCGCCGCACCCACAGATCGATGATCTTGCGCCAGTGCTCGGCCGAAAGCTGCGACGGCGCGAGGTTGTGCTCGGGATGATAAATCACCACATCACACGAGCCACGCGCGCCGGTCTTGGCGTACAGCCCTGTCTCCCCAGAAAACGGAGCAGCGTCCATACTGAACGCCGCGAAATCATTGGGGTAGATCAGAACGTCAAACTGGTCGGGAACCCGCCCGGAACCTGGGTCGAAAGGGCACCAGTCCTTGGGCATTTGCGGCCGGCCCTGGCGGTGCGCCGCCACTGCCACCCACTCGCGCAGCAAGGGATGCCATCGAAGTTCGCTCATTCTCGTTTCGCGGCTTGAATTACTTCTTCTTTTTCGGGGTCTTCGCCTTCTCCGGCACAGGTGGCGGGTCGACAGCCACTTCTGGCTGCACTTTCGCCAGCACTTCGTTGAATAGCGCGGCTTTCCGGTTATCCACTTTGGGTGGCGGCGCCTGCTCGTGGCGGTAGTCGTGATCGCTGTAGCAGGTCCGGCAGCGGACTTTGGCGGGATCGGGACCCACCATCGAAACCACCGAATGGTTCATGATGCGCTTGCACTTCACGCAGAAGTCATCGATGACGTCGCCCAGGCGTACTTCACGCATGGGAGTCTCCAGCCACCGGCGCAGCAACTTCTCCCTCTTGCGCCGCGCCCGGATCGGCCGGCGGCAGAACCCACTCGGCCGCCTCAAATCCGATGTATTTGCAGATGCGCAACGCGCCGGTGTCGGTTTCGAGCAGGTCGCCAACCACGAGCGGCTGCTCCGACGTGCGCAGTTGCTCCCAGGCGGCGTATTCGTTGGCAGCTTCGATCTGGCCGCCTTCCTCGTAGTCCTTGCGCTTCACGCTGGCTGCGCCGGAAACGTGGGGCGCCCAGCGAAAGTGCTGCCGCGGCGCCTCCTTCATGCGGTACACCCGGTAGTTCGGCATTAAGGGCTATTGTAAAACGCGCTGGCCGGAATCGCGACCCGCCTGATCCGCCGCCATCGCCCGGCGCGCATCCGCCGCACCCCGCTCGATCCAGCGCAGAATCGTTTCCCGATTCCAAAGCACCGCCTCGGATACGGTTCCCAGCCCGCCTTCCGGCACGATGGTGATTACCTCCAGGTTGCCCACGGACGGCGGCCGCGGGCTTAGCGCGCGCACCACACCCACGCCGGCTCGCATCAAGCGCGAAGGCAGGAACGGCAACACATTCACCGCTACGGCGCGCGACGCCCCCATCGCCGCCGCGGCCCACAACGGCAGAGAGCTAAAGAGGCCGCCATCCACGTACAGCCGGCCACCGATGCGCTGCGGCGGCAGCGCCAGCGGAATGGCGCAAGCGCCCGCCAAATGTTGCCACGTGACTTCCTCCGATTGGAATAAGCGCGGCCTGAGGCGCGCTATATCCGTCAGCACCACCCCAAACGGAATGCGCGGCCGGTGCCCCGCGTACAACTCTTGCACGCGTTTCAAGAAACTGCGCCCATCGAAAGGCCCGCGCCAGCGCTGAAGGGGAGGCCGCAACTTGAGAAACATCGCCGTCGAAGGATCGGTCCAGAAATGGATCAGTTCCTCGGGCGGGCAGCCACTCGCGATCAACCAGCCATTGAGCGAGCCGGCCGAGGTCCCGACTACCAGGTCCGGCTGGAAACTAGCCGAGAGTTCCCGCCACGCGCCCACCTGATAGGCGCCGAACATTCCTCCCGCCGAAAGAACGAGCGCAGTTTTCACAGCCATCCGACTGTACCGGCCATACATACATGTTAGACAATGAAGTATTAGTCTTTCATTACGGCCTGAGCATTCGAGCAGCACGGCCCAGTCGCAACGGAATCGGAATTCATGGATTGGAATCCAACAGCATATGGAACAGTGGCGGCGGATTTTCTCGCGCTTGCGGAAAATGGGGAGCGTCTGATGCCGCTAGCGGAAGGCACGTGCTGTTCCGCCGAGGCCCGGCAGCGCATGCACGGTTCGAAGCCGGAGGATCTCTTCCCGGCTGCCCGGGCTCCGCGCGCCGCTCTCGCCGGCCTCTACCTCTATTTTTCCTGCCGCGACGATGCGCACGAAATTGCGCAATCCGACCCTTCGGCCGACGGCAGCTACTGGCACGCCATCGTGCACCGGCAGGAGCCCGACGCCGGCAATGCCTCTTACTGGTTTCACCGCGTGGGCCAGCACCCTGTGTTTCCGGGGCTCGTTGAGCGCGCGCGATCCGTGGCCGCAGCGCATCCCGGCGCCTCATTGGATTTTTCGGGAACCTGGGACCCGGATACGTTCGTCGCTATTTGTGAACGGGCGCGCCGCCAGCCGGGATCGGCGCTGGAACTTGCGGCCCTCGATATACAGCGCGCCGAATGGCAACTGCTGTTCGATCACTGCGCCCGGCGGAGTTCAGATTGAAGCGGCGATACGTTCTGCTCATCCTGCTGGCGCCTCTCGCGGTGCTCGGCTTCTGGGCGTACATCAGGAAGAACGAGCCGCCTACGGCGCTGTTCGTCAAGGTGCGGCGCGAAACGCTGATCAGCAGCCTGATCACCAACGGCAGGGTTGAGCCGCTGCACTACGCCTCAGTACGCACGGAGCTGGCGGGCATGGTGGCCGCGCTTCCCGTCAAAGAGGGCCAGACCGTCGCGGCAGGCGCGGAGCTGGCGCAGCTCAAGGTTCCCGATCTCGATGCTCAGCTCGCCGCCGCCCAATCTCGCGTCGAGCAGGCCAAAGGCGCGCTGGACAATATCGAGCGCGGTGGCCGTAAAGCGGAACTGGTCGAGATCGACAGCAACATCGCCCACGCCAAGCTTGATCGCGACACCGCGCTGCGCGACTACAATACACTCCATCGCCTCGAAGAAAAGCAGGCGGCCACCCGTGAAGAAGTGCAGGTAGCCCGCAATAAACTCGACCAGGTTGACCTTGGCATCAAGGCGCTCGAAAGCAAGCGCGCGGCACTCATCACTTCTTCCGACCAGTTGATCGCCGAGGCCCGCTTCCACGAAGCCGAAGCCGACCTGCGTCTGGCCCAGCGCCGCATCGCCGATACCGTTGTGCGCTCGCCCATGGCGGGCATCGTCTACAGTCTTCCGATTCGGATGGGGGTGTACCTCAATGTGGGCGAACCGGTGGCCAGCGTGGGCGTGCTCGATCGCCTGCGGGCGCGCGTGTATGTCGATGAACCCGAGCTCGGCCGCGTGTCGATCGGGCTGCCCATCAACATTACGTGGGATGCGTTGCCCGGGCAGCATTGGCCCGCCTTCGTGGAACAGTTGCCGGTGGAAGTTTATCCGCTGGGGACGCGCCATGTGGGCGAGGTGTTGTGTACCATCGGCAACCCGGGGCGCCTGCTCGTGCCCGGCACCAATATCAACGCTGAGATTCGCTCCCAGGTTGTCAACAACGCGCTGACCATTCCGAAAGAGGCGCTGCGGCGCGACGCCAAGGGCACCGGTGTTTTTGTGCTTACCGGCGGCGCCATTCATTGGCGCGCGATCAAGGTGGGCGCCTCCAGCATCAACCGCGTGCAGATTGCCGATGGACTCGCCGAAGGCGATGACGTGGCGCTTCCCACCGACCTGGCGTTGCGCGATGGCGAGAAGGTGACAGCGGAGTACCCGTAAAGAGAGCGCCTGGCCCGTAGACGCGTCCTGGCATTTACGACGGGATGTTGTGCTCGATACGGGTGGGCTGCGCATTGCCCGCACTTCGCTCACTACAACTTCTGCCGCGTTTACCGGACGCTGTGCGTAACGCAGCAAGGGAATCTGTATCGATCATGTCTGGAAATTGACCAGCTGCTTATCTGATTCAACCCGAAGCATTTCGCTGCTACCAGTAGGGCTGCCTTCACCTCGAAAGTTGGGGCTGTCACGGGTGAGGATTTAGAATCCTTGGTATGGACTTCTACAGGGAACCATCCCAAGCGCATTTGAGCAGGACGCTCAGGACAAAAGGAATACCGAGAGAAGAATCGAGTACAACTCCGTCTAAGCTTGGAAAAGCAACTGGCTTCGGGAAACGGATATCTGTACCGCGTGCGGGCCGAGTCAGCCTGCGAAAGCCAGGCCGCTGAATTCTTCCCAAACGCGGATTTAGCGCACCGCCTACGCCCCTTGCCTGCTCAACTGAGCAAGTATCATGGAAGCTGGCGCTACCTACATTCCCCACGCATGAAACATTTCACCTACCAGTCCCTTGACGACCTGCGCCGCGCCACCGCCACATTCGGTGCGGACCATGTACTTTTCGAAGCCGACGCGTCGCGTGTTCGGGAGGTGCTGGCGCGTCCGGTGCGCGTCGGGCCGTTCACCGTCGGCAATTCCATCGCGATTCATCCCATGGAGGGATGCGACGGCACACGCGATGGCCGCCCCGATGAACTCACCTGGCGGCGCTATGAGCGTTTCGCACGCGGTGGGGCAAAGCTCGTGTGGTTCGAGGCCACTGCTGTGCGCCAAGACGGCCGCGCCAATGCGCGCCAGCTCTGGATCACGCCCGAAAACGCCGGCGAATTCGCCCGTCTTCTCGAAACCATCCGGCGCTTGCATCGTGAAGTCGATGGCACCGCGGACGATCTGCTCATCCCCATCCAGTTGACGCACTCCGGCCGCTACAGCTATCCGCGGCGCATAATTGCCTACCACAATCCGTTCATCGACGAGTTGACCGGCACACCGCCCGATGCAGCCGTGATCACCGACGGCGAGCTGGAACGCCTGGAAGACGACTACGTCGCCGCGGCAAAACTCGCCATGAGCGCCGGTTTCCAGGCCATCGATATCAAGATGGTTCACGGCTACCTGCTCAGCGAACTGACGGGTGCGAAGTTGCGCGAAGGCCGCTACGGAGGCTCGCTTGCGAACCGGTTCCGCTTCACCGGCAATGTGATTAGCAAGATCCGTGCCGCCTGCGGCAAGGGATTGATGATCGCCGTGCGCTTGGGATGCTTCGACGGCGTGCCGTACCACCGCGATCCGCGAACCAGCTTGGGCGTTCCCTGCAAGTATCCGGTTCCTTATCCGCACGGATTTGGAGTGGATGCGAAAGATCCTATGCGGGAAGACCTCACGGAAGTCAAGCAGGCCATCGCGCTGCTGCACATCTGGGGCGTTGAGCTGCTGAACATCTCGCTCGGCTGCCCGTACTACAACCCGCACATCGGCCGGCCATTCGAAAAACCAGACGAGGGAAACTATGAGCAGCCCGAGCATCCGTTGCTCGGTGTCGACCGCCACTTTCGCATCGCCCGCGAATTGCAGCGCGCATCGCCGGAGCTGCCTATGGTCGGTACCGGATATAGCTGGCTACAGAAATACGCCATCAACGCCGGCGCGAAGAACGTGGCCGATGGCGCGATCCGCTTTTTCGGCATCGGCCGCAATGCGCTGGCCTATCCGGATTTCGCCCGCGACGCTCTCACACGCGGCGAGCTCGACGAGCGCCGTGTGTGCAAAACCCTGACCTTCTGCACCTACCTCATGCGCCAGAAACATCACCCGCTCGGCCAGTTCCCCACCGGCTGCCCGCCGTTCGACAAGGAAGCTTACGGGCCTGTAATCAAGCTGGCGCGGGAAACGCAGCGCGAACACAAGCCGAAATGAACTCTTGCGTACTTAACTATAGTTAAGTATCATGAATCCGGTGAGCACCACACGGACTGACGCGGCTGCACATCTGTCTCTGGCGGAAGTGCATTCGTCGGTTCACACGGCGCGCCTCGGCCTCTGGCGGCGCATGTTCGCCTTTGCCGGCCCGGCGTACCTGGTCAGTGTGGGTTACATGGACCCCGGCAACTGGGCCACGGACCTGGAGGGCGGCGCGCGCTTCGGCTACCGGCTGTTGTGGGTTCTGGTCATGTCCAACCTCATGGCCATCTTGCTCCAGACGTTGAGTGCGCGGCTAGGCATCGTGGGCGGCCGCGACCTGGCGCAAGCCTGCCGCGAGACCTATCCCAGACCTGTTACGCACGCGCTCTGGGTCCTTTGTGAAATTGCGATTGCCGCGTGCGACCTTGCCGAGGTGCTCGGCGCTGCCATCAGCCTGAACCTTCTGTTCCAGCTGCCGCTGCTCTGGGGCGTGATCCTCACCGCGGCCGACACGCTGCTGGTGCTGTGGTTCCAGCGCTTCGGCATCCGCATCATCGAGGCGTTCGTGCTGGCGCTGATCACCATCATTGCGGGCTGCTTTTGTGTCGAGATCTTTCTGGCCAAACCGGCGTGGTCGCAAATGGCCACTGGGCTGATTCCACGGCTCGACTCCGGCAACCTGTACATTGTCGTAGGCATCATCGGCGCTACGGTGATGCCGCACAACCTGTACTTGCATTCGGCGCTGGTGCAAACGCGGCGCATCGGGCTGAGCGAGGCGGCGAAACGCGTTGCCTGCCGTTACAACCTGATCGATTCGGTGGTCGCGCTGAATGGCGCGCTGCTGGTGAATGCCGCCATTTTGATCGTTGCAGGAACGGTGTTCTTCAGCCGCGGCATCGTGGTGACCGAGATCCAACAGGCGCACCTGCTGCTGGCGCCGCTATTAGGGACCACCGTTGCGGGAGCGGTTTTTGCGATCGCCCTGCTAGCCTCCGGCCAATCGTCCACGCTGACGGGAACCCTCGCCGGCCAGATCGTGATGGAAGGATTTCTCAACTTCCGCATGCGGCCGTGGCTGCGCCGGCTGGTGACACGCAGCCTGGCAGTGATTCCCGCAGCCATCACCATCTATTTCACCGGTAACTCCGGCACCTTTCGGTTGCTCATTCTGAGCCAGGTGATCATCAACATGCAACTGCCGTTCGCGGTCATCCCGCTGCTTCATTTCACCGGTGACCGGCGCCGCATGGGCGAGTTCGTGAACAAACTCTGGGTCTCGATTCTCTCGTGGATCGTCGCCGCAATCATCTTGGTGCTGGATGCCTGGCTGGTCTGGCAGTCGATTTCCGACTGGCTGAGTGCGTCGGGCGCATACCGCCCTTACGTGTTGTTCTTCGTAGTTGTAGTCGTCTCCTTTGTCGCCGCGTTGCTCGTCTGGATCACAGCTGAGCCGCTGTTCGCTCGATGGGGCATCCGCTTCGGGCTCGCGCCAATCACGCTCCCGCCTACCGCCGCCACGGTTACCGAAGCTCCCGTCTACCGGCGCATCCTGGTGCCGCTCGACCACACAGCCCTCGACCATGTGGCCATCGCCCACGCCGCTGCCATGGCGCGCATGCATCACGCCAAGTTGTATCTGCTGCACGTGGAAGAGGACGTCACCAGCCAGATTTACGGATCGCTCTCTTCCACCGCGGAGGTCCAGGCCGGTCGCCAGTACCTTAACGACATCGTTGCCTCGTTGCGCGCCGAGGGGGTCCAGGTTGAGACCATGGTCGCGCACTCCTCCAAACCGACCCGCGAAATCATCCGTTGCGCCAGCCTCATCCAGCCCGATCTCCTGGTTATGGGTGCGCACGGCCACGGAGGGCTGAAAGACCTGATCTTCGGCGCTACGATCAATTCGGTCCGGCATAAGTTGCGCATCCCACTGCTGGTCGTGCGATCGGGCTGAGACAACTTGCCCCAAGAGCGTGTCGGTGGAACACACCCACGCTAACTTTTGATAGCACAAATCACCTGTTATCATAGAGATATGTCTGGAACGCGGAGTGCATGTCCGATCAGCATGCGGCGCACCCCGGCTGTTCTGCTGTGCTTGGCCTTCTGGGTGGCACCACTGTCCGCGGCTACTCTCCAGCAACTTTCATTTGACGAGCTCGTTCAGAAATCCACCGCCATTGTGCGTGCCAAGGTCACGGATTCCTATGCCGATTTCCGTGGCAAGGAGATCTTCACACACTGGAAGTTGCAGATAGTAGAGCAATTAAAGGGTACCGGGACGGTTGAAGTCATGGGCCCCGGCGGCAGCGCCAGGGGGTACCATGAAAGCGTTCCTGGCGCCCCGCAACTGATAGCAGGGAAAGAATATCTGCTATTCCTATGGACTTCAAAGAGCGGCGCGACCTACTTCACCGGATGGGGGCAGGGCGTGTTCGAGCTGTCCAAGAACAGTGCCGGGAAATTGATTGCTACGCGAGCGGTTCTGGGCGAAAACATCGTAGAGGCTGGCACTTGGCGAACCTTGAAGGATGAAGGGGTGCAAAAGCCGTATGCGGAGTTGGCTGCGGCGATCGGAGCGAGGCGCTAGCCCCAATGAATGCAACACGTCGAGCGGCGGCTCTGGTCCTGGGATGGGCGCTCTGTGTCTCTTCGGCGGGGGCGTATTACCACTTCGTTCATTACACCAGCAAAACGGCGCCCTATAACCCAGTGCCTGAGAGATTTGACCTCGCGGCGCTGCCCAACCATACAGTTATTGTCCAGGTCTCGACGACCGGACCGCAGAAACTCGCACAAAACGACGGATTTCCGTCCATTTTGAACCAGATTCGGCTGGCGGCACAGGCCTGGAACGGCGTGGCCACGTCCACCCTGCGGGTCAGTTTTGGGGGCTTCTATGTGGACGGGACTCCGGAAGCTACCGCCGGTGCTGAAGTTGTGTTCGACAACGAGATTCCGCCTGGCCTCCTCGGATACACGGTGCCACTGGTAGTTAACGCAATGCAGACGGGACCGAACGGGTCATTTTTCCCGATTGCTCAGTCTATCATCCATCTGCACAGCGACTTAACGAGCACGGCAACGAGCGGCGGCCCCAGTTACCTATCGAGTTTCTTCCGCATGATGGTGCACGAGATCGGGCACGCGATAGGGCTACAACATACGTTCACGTCGAGCGTGATGTCGGTCCAGGTGACGAGCGCGACGTCGGCGGTGGAACCGCTGGATACCGATGACATCGTGGGGCTCTCGCTGCTCTATCCCAACAACTTTGGGGCGAACACGGGTTCGATCTCCGGGACAGTAACTGCGGGAGGGAACGGCGTTCATATGGCCTCTGTCGTCGCTCTGCGGCCCAGCGGCTCGGCGATCAGCGCGCTGACCAACCCGGACGGAACGTATGAGATCGACGGGATTCCGCCGGGAACGTATTTCGTCTACGTGAATCCGTTGCCGCCGACGGCCAATATCATTCTTCCGCTAGATGCGGACGGAAATCCGGTAAATCCCTCGGGACCCTTCGACGGCGTTTTCTTTTCAAACACCACCAGCATCGCGGATGCGACACCGGTAGCGGTTGCCGCGGGGACCATGACGCAGGGGATCAACTTCACGGTGAATTCCCGCAGTTCGATTCCGGTCTACGACATCTCGACTTACAGCTACGACAACCAGAATGGCACTCACCCGGCCTATGCCAACTTGAACGCCGGCTCGACCACGCTTGCGGCCGCGGGTCCGGGGCTGGGGGCCAACGGAAAGGCCACCGCGGGGCTGAATGTCACCGCGTTAGGTTCCAGTTTCATCTCGGCCACGGGTATCTATGGTTACGGCACTACGCCCACCTTTCTAGCTATCCCCCTGAGCTTCTACACGACCGCGACGCCCGGGCCGCAGCACTTCGTTTTTATCGATTCCAACAGCGCTTATGTGCTTCCGCGCGGATTGAATCTGGTGACGAGCGACCCACCTTCGGTGGCCAGCATCGCACCGGACGGCAACGGAAACCTACTGGTGACGGGATCGAATTTCACGCCGCAAAGCCAGATTTACTTCGACGGGCTGCCGGGGGTTACGACTGTAACGGACAGTGGACACGCCAGCGCGGTCCTGCCACCGGGAACGAGCAACCAAACGGTTAACGTGACGGTGTGCAACAGCGACGGCCAGGATTCGACATTTGTTAACCCGACACCGCCGACGTACACATATCCTTCCTCGCCTTCGCCGCTGGTGACGTTCTCACCGGCCACGTTGCCGGCAGGGGCCGAGGCGGAGATCGATATCGAGGGAGTGAACGCGGATTTCGTGAGTGGCATGACGACGGTGGGGTTCGGGTCGACGGATGTGCTGGTGCGTGGTTTGTGGGTACTGAGCCCGACGCGTGTGCTAGCGGACGTACAACTGGCGCCGACGGCCCCGTCCGAGGCGCTGATGGCGACGGTGATATCCGGGTTCCAGGTATTCTCGCAGGCCAATGCATTTCAGATCACCGGAGCAAATCCCGCGCTGCCGGTGGTGGACCCGGCTGTGGTCAATGCGGTTTGGCAACCGAGCGGCGTGTTCCCGGGGGCAACGGCGAGTCTTTCCGGCGTGAACCTGGGTGGCGCTCAAACTACGATGACGATCAAGGGCCAGCCGGTCAGCATTGTGTCCGTGACACCCACGCAGATCACTTTTGTGGTCCCGGCGGGGCTGAGTCCGGGGCCGCAGATCCTGAAGCTGAACAACGGAACCACGAACGCATACCCAATCGTAATCACCCTCGTATCAGTTCCACCGGTGATCACGGGCGTTCAGGATTCTTCGGGCAACAGCATCAGCGCGTCTAACGCCACGCAACCGGGCAACACACTGACGCTTGTGGTGAAAGGGCTCGCCGCCGCTGGTGCCACCGTTGACCCGGCGATCGTACAAGTCAACGTTGGCGGCATGAATATCACGCCCACGGCGGTCACTGAGGTCTCGACTACCTCCACCTACCAGGTGCAGGTCACGCTGAACCCAGCAGTCAACACTGGGGCACAGGTTCCGGTGACGATCTCGATCAACGGCGAGACCAGCCTGCCGGTCTATATTCCGATCAATCCGCTGCCCGCTGCGGGGAACTGAGCCAACCGCTCTCTTAACAGCTCCGCCTTTCCACCCTCCCCTCGGATATGATGTTTAGTTCCAAAAGGGAGGAATCATGGCAATTTTAGAAGCTCCACGGCGCAGTTTTCTTCGGCGATTCGCCGGATTCGCAGGTCTTTCCGCGGCGGCAGCGGCACCATTGGCTGCACAGCAACGGGAGGGCGCTGGCGACGGCCGGTTCTTACCGCGGTACGCACGCGCGCAGAACTACCGGTCACTGAAACAATCGAGCTACGACCGGACGGGCGGCAATGCCGACGCCTGGCCCATCGCGGCTGGCGCAACGAAGGAGATTTTCAACTCCACAGGACCGGGCGTGATCTCGCACATCTGGTTCACCATCGCAGCGGAGAGCGCCCATCATTTGAAGGAAATCGTGATCCGCGGGTATTGGGACGGCAATGCCAAACCCAGCATTGAAGTGCCAGTCGGCGATTTCTTCGGCTTGAACCTCGGCGAATACTTTGTGTATCAATCGGCGTTCCTGAATTGTTCATCGGTGAAAGCGTTGAACTGTTACTTCGCCATGCCGTTCCGCAAGTCGGCGCGATTCACGGCCACCAATGAGAGCAACGAGAAGGTGGACGATTTTTATTCGAACATCGATTACCAGATCGTGCCGTCGCTTCCGGAAGACGCGCTTTATTTTCACGCGCAGTACCGGCAGGCGACGCCCAACGTTGCGCACACCGAGTCCGACAAGAACCTCGACGGACGCTACAACTACGTTTACGTGGAGACGCGCGGCCGGGGCCACCTGATGGGCGTGACGCTCGGCGTTCTGCAAAACACCGACTATTGGATGGGCGAAGGCGACGACATGATTTTCGTCGATGATGAAACGATGCCGGTGATCAACGGCACGGGATCAGAAGACTATTTCAACGGCGCCTGGGACTTCGGGGGGCGTGACGGTGCGGTGCCGTTTGCGCACCTTTACAACGGAGCACCGCTGATAATCGCCCCCGAGCTGGCTGGGGGCAGGTACTGCCTGTATCGCTGGCACGCCGATAACCCGGTGACGTTCACGCGCTACCTGAAGCACACTATCGAACATGGACATGCGAATGACCGCGCGGACAATTTCTTTTCAGTGGCTTACTGGTATCAGGCCGAGCCGTTCACGGACTTCCCGCCGTTGCCACCCGCCGCGGCGCGCATTCCGAATTTGAAAGCCGTTCGAGGGCCAGGCGGAGCGCAGCCGGCGTAGTGCTATTCCAACTCAGCAGAGGAGAAAAATGAAATTCATCGTGTTCGTGATTGCATTCGCGACGATGCTGGCCGCGGCTGATCCGGCTGGTTTCGCAATATGGAAAGGCAGCGAGCTGAAGGAATCCGGCACGAAGCTCGCGCCGAAGATCAACTCACAGAGGGTCGCCACGGAAGTTCTGGCTAATTGGGGCAACCATAATTTGATGGTGGCTCATCGAGAAGGCAGCGGCGAAGCCGAGCTCCACGAGACGCAAGCGGATGTCTTCATTGTGCAAAGCGGCGAAGGTTCGCTCATCGTAGGCGGTACAGTGGTGAATCCGAAGACCACGGCGCCGCACGAGGTGCGCGGCTCCTCCATCAAAGATGGCGTGACCAAGCAACTGGGACCGGGCGACATCGTGCACATTGCCGCCAAGACACCGCACCAAATGATTGTGGCGGCCGGCAAGCAGATTACGTACGCGGTGGTGAAGGTGGACACGCCGTAGGGGTTAGCGGGGAGGCCACGGCGGACTGAAGTTCGCCGCAGCGCGATGAATCGCGCGCCACGGGGCGCTACAGGACCCTCGTAGCGAGCTCGGCAGCATGATTGTCCGCTCCCTTCGGTCACGGCTCGGTATCGGGCGGGTGCGGCTGAGGGGCGCTAGCGATCCTTCCAGAACAGCTCGGCGTCGGAACGGCGGACGTAGTCGGCATCGATCTGAGCGGGATCGTAGACGAGGCCCGCCAAGAAACGTTCGTGCGCGATGTGGCCCACAGCGGCGGCGAGCGCGCGGGGAGCCGTGGTGATCTTGGAATTCTCGAAGCGTGTGCCTTGAAGGGCCGGCAGGAACGGTGCGAAATCCGTGGAGATAAATTCGATTTCGCCGGCGGGCAGCGTTTCGAGCCACGCCGGAAACCGCGTCACTACGGGTTCCCGCAGTATTTCTCCCGCTGCGCCATAGAGCGCGCCGTAGATCTCGCCGCGACGAGCGTCCAGGACCACGGCTCGTTGCGGCAGAGAGCCGAAGCGCGACAGAGCTTCGAGGTTCGAGACCGTCACCACCTTCCGCCCCAACGCTTCTGCGAGACCCTTGACGCATGCCAGGCCCACGCGCAGGCCGGTGAAGGAGCCGGGGCCAGACGCCGCCGCGAAGCAATCGACATCATCCAACTTGCGGCCGCGGCGCTCAAGCAGGCACTCCAGGTGATCGAAGAGAACGTGGCCGAAACCGTCGGGCGAATGGAGCAGCACCTCATCCAAGACTTCCCCGCCCTCCAGCCAGGCGATGCTGCCGAATTCGTGTGTGGTGTCGAGCGAAAGAATGACCGGTTTCACTGGGTGAGCTGGTAAGTACGATCCGCAGAGTACACTTTGCCGTTGGCGTTCATGCCGAACAGACGAACGTGGAAGACCGCCGGAAAGTGACGGGCCAAGTTGGGGGGAATCTGGAAGACGCCCTTCTCACCGGTGCCAATCACACGGTAGCCTTGCGATTCGGTGGCGATATCCGCGGTCCAAAGATAGAGCACGGAGCGCGTCGCGTGGGTCTCGTGCGTGAGCTTCACGGCATAGGATGGTGGCGCATGTAGCGAAATAGTATCGCCGGTGGGCTGCGTCACCTGAAATGGCACCTTTTGAGCGCTGACCTCCACTTCCTGTTGCAGAATGCGCCGGGATTCAAATTTATACGATTTGAGCATGCCGGCCTTGTGGCTTTCGCGCGAAATGTGCAGCACCCAATCGTGCGTGCGGTCCGGCGGCTCGCCCGTGAAGTGTTCACCCTTCGCCTCTTTCGGCTTGATCATCTCGCCGTTGGCCGGATTTATCCAGACGGTGTCGTAGCCATGCTTCTCGATTGTGACCTCGACCGGTCCGGGTTTATCGACATACACGATGTACTCGACGTCCTCGAGCGCGAGGCCGCGCCCGCCATCGACGTCGAAGTAGGGCTCCAGTTCCCAATGCCGGTTGCCGGCGAAGAATTCGAACCAGAGTTTCATCTCCGCCGCGCCGGCATCGTCCACGCCGGCCGCGGTGACGTACTGTCCATTCATGGCGGCGTTCCATAGGCGGTTGCGGAATTCGGCGCCCTTGGCGCTGGGCTTGCCCGCGAACGCCATATTGACGAAGGGCACCGGATAGAGCTGGTGCTCGACCGCGCCCACGGCATCGTCGGCCGATTCCTGCGTCACGAAATCCATCCAACCATCGTCCATCAGCGGACCCGAAGTTACGCGCGTGCCGGTGGAGCGTGGATGCTGATACGGGTCCTCCTGCTTTAGCAGGAGGCCGATCTCTTTGAGAAGCTCGCGGCCATCCTCGTAGTCTTCGAAATTCTCCACTCCGCCCCAGGTGATGTTCAGCGCGGCGTAGCGCGCGATCAGGTAGCGAACGAAACGCTGGCGCTGGTCCCAATCGGGAAACAAGGTGCGCAGGCTGTTGCCGCCGCCGGCGAGCAGCAGGTCTATGGTCATGCCTTTCTGATTGATGTAACGGAGGCGCTCGTCGAGCCGGCGGAAATACGCCAAATCGGGGGCATCGGAGGTAGGAAAGGCTTTGGCTGTGTCTTCCGCCGCACCCAGAGCGCTGACGCGAATGTGATTAAACTTCTGCGACGCGCGGGCATCGACGAATTGGCGGAAAGCAGCATCCTCGGTGAAACCGGCGCGCAATAGAGTGTCGCCCATCCAAAGGTGGGGCGTGTTTCCGTCGCCTCCCGTATAGGCGAAATGATGCATGTTGGCGACGCGAATGAATCCTGGCGCATCGGACTCGGTGGCGGTGAATTGACCGATCTTGCCGTTGAAGCTTTCGAGATTGCTGGTGACGCGAAAATCCCAGGCGCCCGGCTCGGTGGGCGCGAAACGGATGACCAAGCGGCGGCCGCCATCCCAGAATGCCGGAAGAAGGAAAGTCCGGTGACGCGGGGAGCGGAACTCGGCGTGGATCTCGACGGTTTTGTAGGGATTCGGGTGGACCGCAAACTCGGTTTCACTGAGCTCAAAGACAACCTCGCAAGGGGAAAACGCGGGCGTAGGGTTGCAGATGGTTTGCGCGTGGAGGGAGCGAGTGACGAAAAAGAACAGAGCCGCGACGAGAAGCGGATACACGCGAATCGGGACGTTCCAACGGATTTGGATGCTTTGGTGTGCATTGGCGGGATAGGCGCCGGCCGACGGTTCTGTAAGCCCCATGCCAATAGTGTAAACTCAACCATTTCGAGTCATGATGCGGAAGAGAATCGGGGTGGTGCTGTTCCAACTCGGGGGGCCGGACTCGCTCGATGCCATCGAGCCGTTTCTGTACAACCTGTTTTGTGATCCTGATATCATCGACTTCCCATTTGCGCGCGTCGCGCGACAGCCACTGGCGAAGCTGATTTCGACGCGTCGCGCCAAGCACGTAGCCAATCACTACGCGGGGATCGGCGGCAAGTCACCGATTCTGGAATTCACGCGCCGGCAGGCCCGCGCGCTCCAAGCAGAACTCGGCCGGGAATACGACGCGCGAGTGGTGGTGGCCATGCGCTACTGGCATCCATTTACGGTGGAAGCCATCGCCGAGTTGGCTGAATTCGTGCCCGACGAGGTAGTCCTGCTGCCCTTGTATCCACAGTACTCGAAGACCACCACCGGCAGCAGCATCAATGAATGGAACCGATGTTTCCAGCCGAACGGATGGAATCCGCGCACACACCTGGTCCGTGAGTTCTATCAGGACGCGGCGTATCTGGACGCTGTGGTGGGGGCGATCAACGGCTGTATCGGCGCGCTAGACGAGTTCACTGATCTTGACATCGTGTTCAGCGCACACAGTGTGCCAGTCGCGGTAATCGAGCGGGGCGACCCTTACCAGCGGCAGATCGAGCACACCGTCGATTTGGTCTGGCGGCGAGGCGACTGGCCGGCGCACCGGCACATTTGCTACCAGAGCAAAGTGGGTGCCTCGAAATGGCTGCGGCCATCCATGTATGAGACCATCGAGGGCCTGGCGGTGGCTGGCGCGAGGCACGTATTGGTGGTGCCCATCTCGTTCGTGTCCGATCACGTGGAGACGTTACATGAGATTGAGATCGAACATCGCAAGCAGGCGCGCCGCCTGGGAATTGAGGACTATCGTATGATGCCGGGGTTGAACGATTCGCCCGCGTTTATCGCCGCTTTGGCAGGGCTTGTGCGAGGGCGCGTAGCCCAGCCGGAGCATGCCTCCGCCGCGCAAGTATAATCGAATGGTGAAGCGATATGGGGCCCTTTGGGCCGCAATTCTCGTAATGGGAGCCGGCGCCGCTTGCAAGAGGGCGGGCACTTGCACTGAGGAAGCCGCCCGGCAGGGCGTAATTGATTATTTGACCAAGCGCGCGAATATCAATGTGTCGGGCATGAACATAGCGGTGGCATCGCTGGCGTGCCGCGAGAACGACGCCGACGCGGTGGTCTCGTTCAGCGCGAAGGGCGCCAACCCTGGGCCGCCCATGTCCAGGAAGTACGCGCTGGAACGCCAGGGCGATCACTGGGTGGTGAAGGCTAGCGCGAACGCTGGTTCGTCCCCGCACGGGGGTGGCGCGCCGGCAAACGGGCAAGCATTGCCGCCGGGGCATCCTTCGGCCGGCAGCGGCGCTCCGAAGCCATGAAGCGCGTCGCCATTCTCGGGGGAGGTCCCGCAGGCGCGTTTGCCGCCGAGCAACTCAGCGCGGCGGGCCTCGAGACGGTTCTGTTCGATGAGAAGCTTGCGTGGGAAAAGCCCTGCGGGGGCGGCCTCACGTTCAAGGCGTACAATCAATATCCGTTCCTGATCGACAACGCGACGCCGAAGAAGCTGATCGGCGAAACGGTACTGGCCGCGCCAAAAGCGGGAGACGTGACGCTGCGGCTGCGCCATCCAATCCTGATCTACTCCCGCTTCGACCTGAACCGGCTGATGCTGGAGCGCGCCGAGCGCGCCGGTGCGCGCATTGAGCAGACACGCGTGACGGAGATGAACCGCGCGGGCAACGGCTGGCAGCTCAAAACGAAATCCGGCTCGCTCGATGCGGACTTTTGCATTGTGGCGACGGGCGCGCGCAACTCGCTGAGGCAGGTAGGCACGGAACTGACGCAATCGGACGCGATGGCGGCGCTCGGCTACTATGTGCCCGGTGACCGCGAGCAGATCGACATTCAGTTCCTGCCGAAGCTTGAGGGCTACATCTGGGTGTTCCCACGCTGCGGGCATCTATCGGTGGGTATTTGCGGCAAGGGCGAGCCTGCGCAATCGCTGCGCAAACGCCTGGAAGTGTACATGGTGGAGAAGGGCATCCCGTGGAAGGGCGCGGCGTTCTTCAGCCACTTGCTGCCGTCGCTCGAGACGGCGTCCTGGAAGCGAAATCGCGTTGCCGGAGACGGTTGGATGGCGGTGGGCGATGCCGCGGGCCTGGTGGATCCGATTACCGGCGAAGGTTTGTATTATGCGATCCGGTCGGCGGATCTCGCGGCCAAAGCGTTGTTGTCGGAAATCGGCGACCTGGCGGGCCAAGCCTACCGGCGTATGTTGCGCCGGGATTTTGCCGCCGATCTGGAGTTCGGCTCGCGGCTGGCCAAGCGCGTTTTCTACGGAAAGTTCCTGTTCGGCAGCGTGCCGGCGCGCATGGTGCAATTCACGCGGAGCAGCCCGAAGTTCGCCAGCATCATGCAGGACTTGTTCGCGGGATCGCAATCCTATCTCGGTTTGAAACGGCGTCTCATCGAAAATCTCAACGGCAGCCTGCTGGAAATCGCCATGAATGTGAGCCTGCAACGCGTGGTACCGGGCCGGGTCCGGGCATGACGCGCGCGAATTCCGAAAGACTATTCTCAAGGGCACAGAAGCACATTCCGGGCGGCGTCAATTCGCCCGTGCGCGCTTTTCGCAGCGTAGGTGGATCGCCGCTGTTCATCGCGCGTGGCAAAGGTTCACGAATCTTCGACGTCGACGGCAACGAGTACATCGACTACGTGGGTTCCTGGGGGCCACTGCTCGTGGGCCACACGCACCCGGCAATCGTTGCCGCGGTCAGCGAGGCGCTCCAATCGGGAACCAGCTTCGGTGCGCCGACCGAGCGCGAAATCGAGCTGGCCGAGCTGATCGCGGAGATCGTTCCTTCGATTGAAATGGTGCGCCTCGTGAACTCGGGCACCGAAGCCACTATGTCCGCCATTCGCGTGGCGCGCGGATTCACGGGGCGCGACCTGATCGTGAAGTTTGAAGGCTGCTATCACGGCCACGTGGATTCGCTGTTGGTGAAAGCTGGCTCGGGTGTGGCCACGCTCGGCCTGCCGGATTCGCCGGGCGTTCCAAAGAGCTTCAGCGATACGACCCTGGCCCTGCCGTTCAACTCTCCCGATGCGCTGGACGAAGCATTTCGCAAACACGGAGACCGCATCGCCGCCGCCATCGTCGAGCCGGTGGTTGGAAACATGGGATGCGTGCCGCCGGCGCCTGGCTTCCTGCAAAAACTGCGTACGGTCACGGCACAGCACGGGTCACTGCTGATCCTGGATGAAGTGATGACGGGGTTCCGTGTGGCATTCGGTGGTGCGCAGCAACTCTACGGCATTCGCCCGGACCTCACTACGCTCGGCAAAGTCATCGGCGGCGGTTTGCCCATCGGCGCCTACGGCGGGCGCGCCGACATCATGAGCCGTGTCGCGCCGGCGGGACCGATCTATCAGGCTGGCACGCTTTCGGGTAACCCTCTGGCTGTCGCGGCCGGGCTCGCCATGTTGCGGTATCTGAACTCTCACCCGGAGACTTATGCGCAACTCGATGCCCGAACGGCCGCCATCTGCGCCGCTGCGCCGCGCGGCACCACGGTGAACCGCGTGGGATCGATGTTCACGATTTTCTTTACCGGATCGGCAGTGACCGATTACGAATCCGCAAAGAAATCCGATACCGCCCGGTTCGCCGAATTCCACCGTCACATGCTGGAGCGGGGGATCTACTTGCCGCCATCGCAGTTCGAGGCCGCTTTCGTTTCCGCCGCCCATACAGAGGAGGACGTCCGGACCACCGTCCAGTGCCTCCACGAATTCACAGTCAGTTAACCAAAGCAAACTGGCCCCGCCGCCGCACTCCGGGAAACAATGGAGGGATGTGGCTCTTGAGGCAGCGCCCTTCCCTCAGCGTGTTCGTCTTTCTTCAAATTCTCGACGTGCTCACCACAATGATCGGCCTGCGGCTGGGCGCCGGTGAAGCGAGCGCTTTTGTCGGGAGCCTGATGCATCTTGGGCTGGTCCCGGGACTGATGATCTCCAAGATTCTGGCAGTACTGTTGGTTTTGATTGCGCTGCGGCGGAAGAAACCGCAGATCGTGGTGATGGCCAATATCTGGTTCGCCGGCTTGATTACCTGGAATCTGCTGCTGATTTTCTCGCAGGGATGGAAACACGTGCGGGTCTGAGCCTGCCGTTCATCAAACGTTAACTCTGCGCTGTTAACTTAGTACGTCACTTCAGAAGTTCACTAACGTATTTTTTGGGGTCGTCGGATCAGCATGATGTGGCGACTCTGTCGAGGAGTTCGGCCAGATCCTGACGGGTGAACTTCCATTCGAAGGG
>Ga0326727_10005276_pt1 | contig 37199 bp, 38 predicted proteins | sample MB2enrmetagenome_FD_207643 | JGI IMG/M metagenome (GOLD analysis project Ga0326727, IMG submission 207643) | Lab enriched peat soil microbial communities from McLean, Ithaca, NY, United States - MB29MY | ecosystem: Environmental > Terrestrial > Soil > Wetlands > Peat | place: USA: New York... | reverse complement strand
TCGAACCGGCAAATCCGGCCAGAATCTTCTCCTGGTAGAGCCGCCGTATCTTCTTTGCCGAGTGCTTCAGCACGTGATCGCCCAGCGTGACCTGGCCATCGGCGGCCATCACCACATCGCCGTTGCGCCGCACGCAAATCACGGTCGTCGACCGTGCGCGGGAATCTCTTGTTGCGTTGGAACTCTTGCTTGGAACCAAGGAAAACCTCCGGAAATAGGGCGTCCGGCAGGCCGGAACTCCTTTAACGATGCAGACCTGAGTATATCGCAGCGGGAATCCCCGCGCTGACCGTGGCGGCCCGACTGAAGCCGTGCCCTTGTTACAGAGCCGACCGTGGATAGCTATCGGCAAGATTAAGATGCGTTTGCCCGGCCTGCGAACCTTCGCAGGTCGCCGGCTGGCGTATCCTCTAATTGGAACCCCAGGGCGCGGTCCCGTCCAGAATGATCCACCTCAGCAAAACTGCTTGGGAGATTGCCGCCGGATCGGCCTCGTTAGCCATTATGGCGGCTGTTGCGCTCTGGTTTGTCTTCCGAAAGCGCCCCACAGCCGAGGAGCTGGAGCGCGCCCGCCGCCAGTTTCTGGTCCAGTTCGGCCGCCAGGTAGACGGCATGTTGCTCGACGTTTGCCAGGTTGAGGCTGAGGACGGCCGCGCCCTTACCATGCTGGTTTACCACTATCGCATCGCCAGCGTGGACTACGAGTGCTCGCAGGACGTTACCGGCATGACCGGCGCATTCGATGCGGCCCAGGTGCGCGCCGGCTTTCCCTGCACGGTCCGCTATCAGCCCGGTAACCACCACAACAGCATCGTGGTGGCCGAGGAATGGTCCGGGTTGCGCGCCGGCCTGCCGGTCCTGCCCTCCTACGACGACCCCGAGCCGTAGGACGAAAGCCACCCACAATCCGGACGAGGGTGAGAGACCGCCAGCGCGGCTGGCAGCCTATACCCATCCCCGGTTACACTTCCTTTATGCATCTTCACGCGGCGCCCTCCTCGCCGAGCTCCAACCGCACCAGATCCGTACTGCATTTCTCGCTGGCAGCCACGCTCGCTTATGTCGCGGTTACCTTCGCGGCCGGACTGCGCGCCCACTCGCTCGCGCTGCTCTCCGAGGCCGGCCACAACGTCTCCGACTTTCTCGCCCTCCTGCTCAGCTTTACCGCCGTCTACCTCCAGACGCGCCCCGCCAGCAACTCCAAGACGTTCGGCTACCAGCGCGCCGGCGTGCTCGCCGCTTTCATCAACGCCGTCACCCTCATCGTCATCGCGCTTTGGATCGTCATCGAGGCCGTCCACCGCCTCTCGGCGCCCGTCGCCGTGCAACCGCGGCTGATGATGATCGTGGCCGCCGCCGGGGTGCTGATGAACGGCGTCATCGCCGCGCTGCTCTGGGGCGTGGCCCGCGACGTCAACCTGCGCTCGGCCTTTCTACACATGGCCGGCGACACGCTCTCCACCGCCGCCGTCATCGCCGGAGGCGCGGGCATCCTGGTCACTGGTCAGAGCTGGATCGACCCCGTGCTCTCGCTGCTCATCGCCGGGCTCATCCTGTGGTCCAGCATGGGCATCGTCCGCGAGACTCTCAACATCCTGCTGGAAGGAACGCCCCGCGGCATCTCCATTCCCGCCATCCGCTCCTGCATGGAAGCGGTCGAGGGGGTCATCGACGTCCACGACTTGCACGTCTGGAGCCTCGGCTCGAACTCCCGCGCGCTGGCCTGCCACGTCACCATCGCCGATATTCCCCCGTCGGAGAGCGCCTGCATCCTGGTCCAGCTCAACCACGTTCTCAAGGAGCACTTCCAGATCAGCCACACCACCATCCAGTTCGAGCATGTGGGCTGCGAGGAGCTTGAAGGCTGCGTCGTCCCGATTGAAGAGCTGGCCAGCGGCGCAACCGAACGCGGCGGCCGTGCGCATTATCATGGAAGCAGGCGCCGTTGATTTTCAGGAGAAGGCAAAGGGTCATGCGAGAACAGGAAGCAGAGTTGAGCGTAGCGGAACCGCTGGAGATCGCCTCGGGCGCCGCGGAGGAGGGGCCCGGCGATGGTTCAGCCTTAAGCCCGGCGGCCGCGCCTGCGGAAGGCGAGGCTTCCGCCATCCCCGTTGAGCCGGTGAGCCGCGCGGAGTTCGAGCAGTTGAGGGCGGAACGCGATCAGTTGCTGGACCGCCTGGCCCGGCTGCAGGCCGAGTTTGAGAATGCCCGCAAGCGAGCCGAGCGGGAGCGGATTGCGGATCGCGACTATGTCGCCGGCAGCGTGGTCGAGAAGTTCCTGCCCGTGGTGGATAACTTCCAGCTGGCATTGAAGTCGCACGGCACGGCGCAGCAGATGCGCCAAGGCGTGGAGTTGATCGTCAAGCAGATGGAAGAAATTCTGCGCCAGATGCAGGTGGTTGCGATTCCCGCCGTGGGCGAGCCGTTCGATCCGCGGCTGCATGAGGCGCTGGGGGCGGTGGATCGCGACGATCTGCCGGACCAGCACGTGGCCGAGGAGGTCCGCCGCGGCTACCGGCTGCGCGAGCGGCTCTTGCGCCCGGCTCTGGTGCGCGTGGTACACAACTCGAAACAGACCGCCGAATAGGTTCTAATACAAGAGTGAGCAAAGCAGACTACTACGAAGTTCTGGGTGTCTCCCGGGAAGCCAGCGAACAGGAGTTGAAGAGCGCCTACCGCAAGCAGGCGCTCAAGTACCATCCTGACCGCAACCCCGGCAACCGTGCGGCCGAAGAGAAGTTCAAAGAGGCCAGCGAGGCTTACCAGGTGCTGAGCGACGCGGACAAGCGGGCCGTCTACGACCGCTACGGCCACGCCGGCCTGAATGGGCAGGGATCGGGCTTCCGCGGCGGACCGTTCTCCGGCGCCATGGACATCAGCGACATCTTCGGCGATCTGTTCGGCGAGATGTTCAACGTGGGCGGCAGTCAGCAGCGCGGTCCGCAGCGCGGCTCGCGGCAAAAGCGGGGCGACGACCTGCGCTTCGACCTGCCCATCAAGTTCGAGGACGCCTTCTTCGGCACGGAGATCGAGGTGAAGATCCGCCGTCTTGAGCCCTGCGCGGCCTGCCATGGACGCGGCAGCGCATCCGGCCGCGGGCCCAGCCCCTGCGCCCAGTGCCAGGGCCGGGGCGAGGTCCGCTATCAGCAGGGTTTTTTCTCCGTGGCCCGCACCTGCGGAGCCTGCGGCGGCTGGGGCTCGGTCATCGGCGATCCCTGCCCAACCTGCCGCGGCGAGACGCGCGTCAGCAGCGAAAGCAGCCTCAAGGTCAAGGTGCCTGCCGGCGTCGAGCATGGTACCCGCATCCGCTGCACCGGCGAGGGCGACGCGGGCCGCTCCGGCGGTTCCAGGGGCGACCTCTATGTCGTGCTTTCGGTTCGCGCTCACGACTTCTTCGAGCGCCAGGGCCACGACCTGCACTGCGTCATCCCCATCAGCTTTCCCCAGGCGGCGCTGGGCGCGGAGATCGAGATGCCCGGCATTGATGGCCCCGTCGCCCTCAGGATTCCGGAGGGCACGCAGAACGGCCGCGAGTTGCGCGTGCGCGGCCGGGGCGTCCCCTACCTCAACGAAAAGGGCCGCGGCGATCTGATCGTAAAGGTGCTGGTGCAGATTCCCAAGAAGCTCACGCGCAGCGAACGGGAACTGATCTCCAAGCTCGGCGAGTCGCTCTCCGCCGACAACCAGCCCACCTCCCCCAGCCTGCTGGAGAAGATGAAGGACCTGTTCAACTAGCGCGTGTTCACGCCAGCGCCTTGCCGGAGCCGCCACGCTGCCGAGTCCCCCTTGTTGGGGTTCGAGTACAAAATGCTGCGCGGAGGGATCTTACTCTCAGTGGCAGCCTTATTGTGCAGTGCAAACCAAGGATTCTTGAAGAATGAGTACGGACACCTCGATCCACGCCGCTGTGCAGCGCTTCGCGGCCAGCGTTGCTGCCAAGATGACGCAATTGACCGTCGGCGAGCCCGACCGGCGGGGCGAAACAGCAAAAAGCCGCAGCTCCTCTTGAAGGCTGCGGCCTTTCACACCCGGCTCTTCGCCGAATCAAACCTCTTTAACGCCCTCCACAAACGCCTTCAGCTTGCGGCTGCGCGATGGATGCCGCAGCTTACGCAGGGCCTTGGCTTCGATCTGACGGATGCGCTCGCGGGTGACCTGGAAGCTCTGGCCGACCTCTTCCAGGGTGTGCTCGGAGCCGTCTTCCAAACCGAAGCGCATCTTGATGACCCGCTCCTCGCGCGGCGTGAGCGTGCGCAGAACCTGCGAGGTGTACTCTTTGAGGTTCACGCTGATCACCGCCTCGGAGGGCGAGACGGCCTGCCGGTCCTCGATGAAGTCGCCCAGGTGCGAGTCCTCCTCCTCGCCGATCGGCGTCTCCAGCGAGATGGGCTCCTGCGCGATCTTGAGCACCTTGCGCACCTTGGCCACCGGAATGTCCATGCGCCGGGCAATCTCCTCGCTGGTCGGCTCGCGGCCCAGCTCCTGCACCAACTGGCGGCTGGTGCGGATGAGCTTGTTGATGGTCTCGATCATGTGCACCGGAATACGAATGGTGCGCGCCTGGTCGGCGATGGCGCGCGTAATCGCCTGCCTGATCCACCAGGTGGCGTAGGTGGAGAACTTGTAGCCGCGGCGGTACTCGAACTTGTCCACCGCCTTCATCAGGCCGATGTTGCCCTCCTGAATCAGGTCCAGAAACTGCAAACCGCGGTTGGTGTACTTCTTGGCGATGGAGACCACCAGGCGCAGGTTGGCCTCAATCAGCTCCCGCTTGGCCTGCTCGGCGTCCATATCGCCCTGGATCATCTCGCGCTGGGTACGCTTGAGTTCGGCGATGGAGACGCCCGCGTCAACCTCGATCTTCTCCAGGTCGGCCTTGCAGTTCTTCTGCTGGCGCCGGTACTCCTTCTGCAGCAGCTCGCTCTTGCTGGCCTCGTGCTTCTGCTCCAGCGAGCGGATCTGCCGCTCCAGCGTGCGCATGGTGTCCACGGTCTTGTTGACCTTGTCCAACAGGCGCTTGCGCTCCATGGCGGTGTATTTCAGCTCGCGGACGATGCGCGAGATGAGCACCTTCTCGCGCGCGATCAGCCAGCGAGCGTGACGCGCATCGCGGATCTTGACCTTGGTAGTGGGCGCCGGACCGGCCAGCCTCTCCTCCAGCGTCACAATCCTCTTCTGGTGCTTTACCAGGGCGTCGACGCGGGCCACCGTGGACTTGACGCGGAACTGCACCACCTCTTCGGTGAGCTCTTCTTCGTCGAAGATCACGACTTCCTTGACGTTGCGCACGCCGCGCTTCAGATCCTCGCCCAGAGCCACGATCTCGCGGATCACGATGGGGGAGCGCGAGATGGCCTTCATCACCCGCATCTGCCCGCGCTCGATGCGCTTGGCGATTTCGACTTCGCCCTCGCGCGTAAGCAGCGGAACGGTGCCCATCTCGCGCAGATACATGCGCACCGGGTCGTTGGTCTTCTCCAGGGTTCCGGGAGTCAGGTCGAGCTCGACATCTTCGCCCTCTTCCAGCTCGAATTCCTTGTCGGCGCCGAACTTGGGGCTGTCCAGCAGGTCGATGCCCTGGGTGCCGATGGTGGTGATCAGGTCGTCCAGATCGTCGGGCGAAGAACCCATCTCGTCCGGCAGCATCTCGTTCACGTCGCCGTACGTCAGATAGCCCTTCTCCTTGCCCACTTCGATCAGGCCCTCAATCTCGTGGTCGTGATCATGATCGTGATCATGGTCGGGTTCGGGTTCGAATTTGTCGTCGATCGCCAAAATACTCCTGCTCTCTACGGCATTGCCAGGGATACTGGGTCCTGCCTGGTCTCGTACATGGCCGGCGCTCCCTGGTGGTCGCGTCGACTTGAATCCATCGCCTCCGGGGCAAATCGTCCCTGGCAATGCTCTCGCGCAAAAACATTCAGCACCGTTTGCGCGCCGGCGCGGGGTCCGTTCCCAAGCACGCCAAAAAAAGACCTCCATGCGCAAGGCGTGGAAATCTGGGCACGCGGACGCAGACCTGCGGTCACCCGCAAACAAGAAGCGGCTTCAGGTAGTTGCTCGGAACAGGATGACTGCGCATCAGGTTTCGCCTGGGTCGCCCGCGAGCCGAAGCTCATGTGTGGGGCAGAGGGGCGCGCATCCTCACAGAGATCAATAGATTACCACATTCCGCCCCGGTTCTGCCAATGCAAAAAAACCAGGCTCGGTCAAGGCCCTTTCGGGTCCGCCGCGCGATTGGGCCGGGCAGTCACCGTTTCCGCCCGCTTCGTCTCCTATCTTTTAGACGCGCCAAAGGCCGCTTGGACGCAGGATTCCGGCGATCTGGCGCGGGTTCGAAGAGCGGTCTGCCGGGAGCGGCGAGCGGCGATCCTCGCCGTGGCCGATTTTCCGCCATCCGGGCCGGAAGAAGAGACTACCCTATCCGGATAGGGATGATATACAATCACAATGTATATCTGGAGGTGCGCCGTGAAGTTCGCCAAATGGGGCAACAGCATAGCTGTCCGCATTCCTGCGGAGGTGGTCGCCAAGCTGGGGATCTCTCCCGAAGAGGAGGCTCAGATCAAAGTCACCGGGGAATACTCCTTTGAGATCACACGCGACCGCAGACGCCAGGAAGCGATTGAAGCGATCCGCAAGCTGGCGCGGCCGCTTCCGCCGGGGTACAAGTTCAATCGCGACGAGATCTATGACCGCGGCATGATGCGACGCGCGGAGCAAGAAGCGCGATGAGCCCAGACAGTTTCCTGGATACGAACGTGCTGGTCTACGCGAACAGCCAGGGGGATCATCGCGCTGCCGTCGCAAGACGGCTGCTGCTCGACGGCGGCGTGGTGAGTGTCCAGGCGCTGAATGAGTTCGCTTCAGTCGCGCGAAGCAAACTCGCCATGACCTGGGCGGAGGTTCAGGAGGCGATCGAAGCCATCGTTATCCTCTGCCCGAACCCCAGGCCCCTAAGCCTCGAAACGCATCGGCGCGCTCTCGAATTGTGCGGGAGATACGGCTTTTCAATCTGGGATGGCCTGATCGTGGCTGCAGCGGCCGAGGCCCGCTGCTCGATTCTGTTGACCGAGGATTTGCAGCACGGGCGGGTGGTGGAGGGCATGCGCATAGAGAATCCGTTTCTTGTGCCGACTGTTCCCTGAGTCTAACTAAGGTCAGCGCCGGGCAAATCCCGAGTTCTTTCAATGTCTATTGACAAATATGCATCTATGGTATAAAACACAACTATGCCAGTGCGGTGCTTATCCCGGGCAGAGGCGGCGGATCTCGTTCGTCACTGTCTGTCGGCTGGACGAGTGATTCCGGGGAAGCATTTCAGAGAGGAGCTGGGAAAGGAAGGCCTTGACATTTTGGATGCACACCACGTGCTTAAGACTGGGAATATCTTCCAGGAACCCGAGCCGGATATCCGCTCCGGCGATTGGAAGTACAGGATGGAAGGGACCGATCTTGAAGGGAAGCCTTTGGCCGTGGTCTTTTGCTTCAGGGATCAATCGACGGGATTCCTGATCACGGTCTTCAGCGTCCGACGGTGATCTTCGTTCGCAAGTCTACCTTTGCTTGGGAGAGGCAACGGTCATGCAAAAAGAGATGATGTCGTCAGATATCGCGTCGCAGTGTTCCGATTGCGGGAATGCGGCACGCGTGGAAAGAGGAATCTATCGTTTCCGCGAGAGCGGCCTCGAAAACGTAGTGCTGACGGGAATCGAGATCGTCAAGTGTCCCGCTTGCGGCAACGAGGAGCCCATCATTCCAAATCTGGACGGGCTGCTGCGCATTATCGCGGTCGCGATTGTCACCAACAGGTTCCCGCTGAGCGGGGCCGAGGTGCGCTATCTGCGCAAGTACATGGGAATGAGCGGCGACCAATTCGCGCGCATCCTGCATACCGATAAATCCACGCTTTCAAAGTGGGAGACAGGCGCTGTGAACATAGGCTCGAAGAGCGACTTGCTGATTCGCTCCGTGGCTCTGAACCTGGGCCGGGGTCTGCGCGACGAGGCGGAACGGGTCACAAGGAATTTCGAGCATATCGACGAGGAAAGTACAGCGCCTCCGAATCGAATCGAGGTCGATTCGGAGACGCTGGAGTATGAGTATGCATAGCGCGAAACCCGCCGAAAAGCGGACTTTGGAGGTTCATCGAATCCTGAAACTTCTCATTTTGTAGACGGGGTATCCTGCGCTGCACCTTTTGCATGAAGGGAAGCGAACGGGAATGCCGTGAAAAGTGTCGGGCTTGAATTCCTTAATCCGGTCCTTCATGTGTTGTTGGTCGTGTACAACAAGATACTTTCCCCACCTCTCGATAACGTCACCAGCCTTGGGCATTGATCCACCTCGGTAATTCAATCTCATCTGGATTTCTGCTTTACCGCGCTCCCACCGGCTCCCCGCTCTTGGAGCTTTGCCCGTAGTGGCTCTCGACGTAGCGATCCAGTATCTGCTTGAACTCGGCCACGATGGTGTCGCCGCGCAGAGTGGTGGAGAGCTTGCCGTCGATGTAGACCGGGGCTTTGGGCTCCTCGAAGGTGCCGGGAAGACTGATGCCCAGGTTCGCGTGTTTCGACTCGCCGGGCCCGTTGACCACGCAGCCCATGACGGCCACTCTCAACTCCTCCACGCCGGCGTACCGCTTGCGCCACTCGGGCATCTGGGCGCGCAGGTAGCTCTGTATCTGTTCGGCCAGCTCCTGAAAATACGAGCTCGTCGTCCGGCCGCAGCCGGGGCAGCTCGTTACCTGGGGCATGAAGCTGCGGATCCCGAGCGACTGCAGAATCTGCTGCGCGGCCAGAACCTCCTCCGTGCGGTCGCCGCCGGGCTTGGGCGTCAGGCTGACGCGGATGGTGTCTCCGATACCGGCCAGCAGCAGCGGCGCAAGGCCGGCCGTCGAGGCGATCAGGCCCTTCGAGCCCATGCCGGCTTCGGTCAGGCCCAGGTGCAGCGGGTAGTCGCACCGCGCGGCCAGCTTCGTGTAGACGTCGATCAGGTCGCGCACGCCGCTGACCTTGGCGGAAAGGATGATCCGGTCGTGGCCCAGGCCGTAGCGCTCGGCGGCCTGGGCGGAGTCGAGCGCGCTCACCACCATTGCCTCCAGCATCACCTCGCGGGCGGGCAGAGGCTGCGCCTGGCGGCTGTTCTCATCCATCATGCGGGTCAGCAGCGACTGGTCGAGCGAGCCCCAGTTCACGCCGATGCGGACCGGCTTGCGGTTCTCGACGGCGCACTCGATCATGATGCGGAAGTTGTCGTCGTCGCGCCGGCCGATCGACACGTTGCCGGGGTTGATGCGGTATTTAGCGAGGGCACGGGCCGCGGCGGGGAACTTTTTGAGTAGCAGGTGGCCGTTGTAGTGGAAGTCGCCCACGATGGGCACCCGCAGGCCGCGCTTCTCGAGGCCCTCGACGATGTGCGGAACGGCCGCCGCGGCGGCGTCGTTGTTGACCGTGACGCGCACCATCTCAGAGCCCGCCTGGGCCAGGGCCGCGGCCTGTTCGATGGTGCCCGCCACGTCCGCCGTGTCGGTATTGGTCATCGACTGGACGACGACCGGAACCTCCCAGCCGACGCGAACCTGCCCGATGCTGACCGTAGCCGTCTTTCTGCGCTGAATCTCCGCCATGGATCCAGTTTACCTGGAGCGCGGGAGATGGGGAACTTCCCGGCATCCCACCCTTTCCGGCTGCGGTTCGCCGCGGCGACCGGAAAGGATGGGGCGCCCAGCATTCCCGGCCGGCCTGGCTCAATGCACCAGCGCAATCTCAATATGCCGGTGGATGGTGTGCGGCTGTGCGGCTCCGCACTTGGTCAGTGCCGCGTCCTCGCACTCGCGCATGCTCGTCACCACGGGGTTTTCCATGGTTGCCGAGAGGATTCTGCCGTCCGCCGTGCTCACGGTGAGGGTGACGTCAAAGGTCTCTTTGCCGGCTCCCGCCTCGTACTTTCCGTCCTTCGTCTTGGTCACTTCCACCCAGTTGTTCGGCGTGTCGGCCACCGGGGCCTGCATCCACTCCGCCGGAAGCTGCAGGTTGGGATGGGGCGGCGGCACATGGTGAACCACCACCACGGCCGTCTGCTTAGCCGGGTCGATCGACTGAATGTTCAGGTCGAAGTCGATCTGGTCCTTTCCCACAATCACCCGCGTGCCATCCGCCCACGAGCTGGCCTGCGGATTGGGCACGTAAAAGTGATCTCCGGCATGCTGCAGCATGCCAACCTTGTTTGTAATCCACAGGTCCACATAGAAGGTCATCAGATCCAGAATCGGCCCCACCATCTCCCGGTCCACTTTGCTCAGATCGGGGCCGGATGGCATCACGCTGGGATCGAGCGAAAGCGTCGCGCGAAACTCGGCCATCGCCGGCGCCAGCGTGACAGGCTGCCCGTTCGATGTCATTGCGGTCCAGCGAAACTCCTCGGTGTAACTCCCGTTGGCGTTCTTCTTCACCGTGCCGGTGGCGTCGGCGGTGTAGTGCCAATCTTCATTGACGCCGGTCATGTGGTACGCGAGCATCTCTCCCTCGCGATAGTGGCGGGTGAGAGGATTGCCGCCCGGCGCAGGCATTTGCCCGGACGCAAACGGGTAGACGAGCGTGGAGGCGAAAAGAACTGCGAGCGCGGTAAACGAATGTTTCATTGTGCCTTCCTCAGAATGCCTTCGGTGAAGAACTGCATTTGCTGGCGAACTACGCGGGTGGTTTGCTCAAAGGGCGGGCCCTCGACGGCCCACAGAGCCGTCAGGCCCAGGTGCATGGTCTTGAAGCTCAGGATGAGTTGCGGAAGGTCGATGCCGGCGCGGAGAGCCCCGCGCGCCTCGAGCGCCGTGAAGAGCGACTGGAGCGGCGGATCGATATACTTTTGCATCTCCACCATGTACGGAAGGAAGCCCGCGGTATCCTTGAACATCTGCGCCAGAAAGACGCGCACGAAGGCGTGATGCGGCTCCTTCAGCCGGAAGTGGAGAAGAATGTAATCGGCGAGGGCGCGATCCACCGGCCGCTCCCCCGGCCTGAAGCGGGCAATCGCGGGCGCCAGGCGCGCCTCCAGATCGGCCATGAACGCCACCACGATGTCTTCCTTTGTGGCGAAGTAGTTGTAAATGGTCCCCTTGCCCACATCGGCGGCCGCCGCAATCTCATCGATGGTCACAGCGTCGATGCTGCGGCGCGAGAAGAGGTCGATGGCCGTGGACAGGATGTGAGTCCGCGCGGCCATCTTCTTCCGTTCCCGCCTGGATGCGACTACGGTCATATATGACTACAGTCATACTACAGGATGTTTTTCCTGTCAAATCGAGGCCAGATACGCGTCAAAACTGCTGCTTCCGGTTTGCCTGTCGGCCATCGGAGGCCCGGGCCGCGCCCTTGTCCGGCGCCGGCCGCTGGTCCTCGCCGCGTGCTAAGGTGATTTAGCATCATCCCAGAATCTCCCAGCCAATATAGGCGTTTGGAGTGATTCATCTGCTGGGACGGGGAAGTGGCGGCGTGCCTGGCCTCAAAGGCTAGGGTAGGGACGCCTGAATATCCACCCAATCAGTTTAGGTACTTCGGGAAAGTCTTGTAAAACTTCTCCGCCTCAGCGAGCAACCATCCAAAGTAATCGTCCCATTTCTCCTTAGCATTGAAATCTCCTGGGATGGACACTTTGACTCTGCTGGCCTTCTTGCCAGGAAGTTCCATCCACTCCGCAGGACCGCCAAGATCGCTTTCGACCTGTGCCTTGTGTTCCAGCAGCTTCGCGTAAAGCTCCTTGTTGTCGTGAATGTAAAGTTCCGTGGCAAAGAGTCCCTTAACTGAATTGATTGTGAGTGAAATGCAAGCCTGAGAATTTCCGATGCCGATGGAGGTCCAGTGCCGGGGAGAGGGCTTTTGAAGTCGAAGGGCAGTCTTCTTTTGGATTGCAAACGACTTGAATTGGGTCCAAAACTCGAACTGGCCGGCACTGATCCCGCTCATTGCTCCTTGGTTGGCTGACTCCTTCACTGATCGCGCCCAATCGTTTGGTTTGCAGATGATCTCGAAATGTGGCGCAAATGGCGATTCATCGATCTGCAGCAGCTCAACCCGAACCAAGTAGAACTCGACATCGTCGTCTGTGTGCTCGTTCAACCAATCGATTGCCTTCCGATGCTCCTCGCGCACATTGCTCACAACCCAGATGGCGATGCTTGCGGCATGGCCGGATGCATAGGTGATCAGCTTGCCAAGGTGATCATGATTCGTGATTTCAAGCTGGTTCTCGATGATAATCTTCTTCTCTGTGCCTTCATCCTCTGCGAGGATGTCGACGTTGAAGTCCCCGCATGCCGCTTCAGTTTTTATCAGGACGATGTCGTAACCGGTTTCGTTACCGAGTAGCCGGAGGCTTTCCTCTTGGGAAAGCCATTTTGTGAAGCCGTTGGCCTCATGTTTCCATACTTCGCGAACGTCGACTTTCTTCAGCTTTCCCAAAGGCATCGCTTTTTCCCCTTCCTCTCGCGTCGAGTGGTCCTTCTCTGAGGTGAATACTAATGTACGCTCCAACATTAGGGGTAGGGAAGGCGCGTTTCGAGCCCAACTGTCGGGTGGTTCAAGTCGACCGGCTTTGGTGCTGGTGCCTTGGTGAGTGTGTTCGCCAATCGGCCAACGCGACATTATCGGTTTACGGTAGCAGCCCAAAGCGCTCAGCGAACCGCTCCGCCATTCTCCAGTGTTCCGCCCGGATCCCTCGGCTGCCCGGAAGCCGCCCCGGCGCGTCAATGGGACGACCCGAACCGGGAAATACGGTAAGCTGGGGCGATGAGGGATGGAGCAAAAGACGGATTGGGCAGTCAGGCGGCAGGGGCGCAGGCGGACGGCCCGGCGCTGCTGCTGCGCGGGATTCGCAAGGCCTTTGCGGATGTGAAGGCCGTGGACGGGCTGGACCTGGAGGTGGCGCGGGGCGAGTGCTTCGGGCTGCTGGGGCCGAACGGGGCAGGGAAGACCACTACCATCGAGATTTGCGAGGGGCTGACCGTGCCCGATGACGGGACGGTGGAGCTGCTGGGCCTGAACTGGGCCGCGGACGCCAATGAGCTGCGGCAGCGCATCGGGATTCAACTGCAGGAGACGCAGTTCCCGGACAAGCTGACAGTGGAAGAGACGCTGCGCCTCTTCCGCAGCTTCTTCAAGCGCGGAATCTCGGTGGACGAATCGATCGAGACGGCGCAACTCGAAGAGAAGCGCCGCTCGCGCGTCGGCGGACTGTCGGGCGGGCAGAAGCAGCGGCTGGCGATGGCCTGCGCGCTGGTGGGCGACCCCGAGCTGCTGTTTCTGGATGAGCCGACGACGGGCCTCGATCCGCAGGCGCGCCGGCACGTGTGGGACCTGGTGGAGCGGCTGAAGCAGGCGGGGCGCACCATCATCCTGACCACGCACTACATGGAGGAGGCGGAGCGGCTGTGCGAGCGCGTGGCGATCATGGATCATGGACGGGTGATTGCGCTGGGCACTCCGCAGCAACTGATTGCGACCCTGGGCGGGGAGGATATTGTCGAGTTTGCCGTGGGCGGCTCGAACGATTCCCAGGTCTCAGAAGCGAGACACTTCGACAAGCTCAGCGCAGGCCCTGGGACGCCCAGCTCGAACGATTCCCAGTTCTCAGAAGCGAGACCAGGGGCACCCGCGAGTCACACCATTGTGGAAGCGGGGCTGCTGCGGGCGATTCCCGGCGTGCAGTCGGCTACCGTGGATGAAGGCCTGCACCGGCTCTCGGTTACGGAGCTGCACGTGGCCGTGCCGCGCATCTTTGCCGCGCTCCGGGGCCAGGGGCTGCACCTGAGCGAGTTCCGCACCCACTCGGCATCGCTCGATGACGTCTTCGTCAAGCTGACGGGAAGGAATCTGCGCGATGAATAATCTGGAGCTGAGCAGCCTGTATCAGTTGACGATGGTGCGCTTTCGCTTGCTTCTGCGCGAGCCGGAGGCGATTTTCTGGATCTTCATCTTTCCCATTTTGCTGGCGGTGGGGCTGGGCATCGCCTTCCGCAACCGGCCGGCGGATGTGCTGCCGGTGGGCGCCACCACGCCGCAGTTGACGCGGGCGCTGGCAGCCGATCCGGGGCTGGCGGCGGCCACGCTGGACGAGGCGGCCGGCACGCGCGCGCTGGCCACGGGAGGCATTCTGCTGCTGGCGATTCAGAGGCCGGACGGAGTGGCGTACAAGTTCGACGACACCAATCCCGATGCGCGGACGGCGCGGCTGCTGGCCGATCGGGCGATTCAGACGGCTGCCGGCCGGAGCGATGCGGTGCGCGCCGCGAACGAGGTGGTCCATGAGACCGGATCGCGGTATATCGACTTTGTGGTGCCCGGCCTGCTGGGCATGAACCTGATGGGGTCGGCGATGTGGGGGCTGGGCTTTGCCATCGTCGAAGCCCGGCAGAAGAAGCTGCTCAAGCGGATGGTGGCTTCGCCCATGCCGCGCTGGCAATATCTGGCGTCGTTCCTGCTCTCGCGCCTGCTGATGCTGATCATCGAGGTTGCGGTGTTTCTGGGCTTTGCGCGGCTGGCCTTCGGAGTGCCGTTTCGAGGCTCGCTCTGGCAGCTTGGATTGCTATGCGTGCTTACTTCGCTGGCCTTTTCAGCGCTGGGGCTGCTGGTTTCTTCGCGCGCCAGGACCATGGAAGCCGCCTCGGGACTGATGAACCTGGTCATGCTGCCGATGTGGATTCTCTCCGGAGTCTTCTTTTCGGCCTCCCGCTTTCCGGCGGCGATTCAGCCTCTGGTGCGGGCGCTGCCGCTCACCGCGGCCATCGACGCCATGCGCGGAAATATGCTGCAAGGGATGAGCCTGGGACAGTTAACTGCGCCGGTGGGGATATTGCTGGCTTGGTTCGTTGTGCCCTTCGCGGTCTCGCTGCGGATCTTTCGCTGGAGATAGCGGACACCGAGGGCGATCGGTCATCTCCTGGCCATCCCCGCGATGACGCTGAATGCACAATTCAACCTCGCCCGATGCAGGCGTGTGCCGCGCCAAGAGAGAGTTTCACAAAGCCCAGCGGCGGGCGCGGGCGTAACTCAGCATCCTCGACGGGCTCCAATCCCTGCAAGCCTCGAAACGAGGAAACTCATGCTGCCCAGCCTCCATTGTGGCCGGAAGAGAGGAGCCGGGCGGAGGCTGAAACTTAGGTGAGTTACAAGCCTCCGCGAGCCCCTGTTTGTATCGGCAGTGCGGCCGCTTACTTCGCCTCCGCGGCCTTCTGAGCCGCCCAGCGCCGCTTGACAGCCTCGGCGATGCGCGCCCGTCCCTCAGGAGAGAGATTTCTCTTCTTCTTCTTCTCAGGTTTTGCAACCGGTGCAACCGCCGCTGCCTTCTTTGGCGCGGCCACAATCTTTCTGGGCCTGCCGACCTTTTTCTTCGGCGCCGGTGCGATGGAACCGCTCAGCAACGCGCGTGCCTGCTGCAAGAGTGCGATCTCACGGTCGACCGATGCCAGAATCTCCGATACTCCCATTTTTCCTCCCTGATTCATACCGCTAAGTGGTCCGATCCCCGCGCGTCCGGATTGCTGCCCCGCGCGGGGTCGGCCATTTGCCTTAACTTAAGATACTCGACTGTTGTCTCTTTGACAAATATTATCGTCGATCTCCGATTTGTTTTTTTATTTGCTCGCGCGCCGGCTCGATGCGCGGGAGCGCAATCGCGGAAGAGATAGCGCCGGCGGATAGCTGTGTTATCGCCGTTGTTAGCGAGGCTCTGGACAGATTCCTGCCATGGCGCCGGCATTGCCCCGGGAGCTGAAGCCCAGTCAGCCTTTTGGGCCGTCCGCGGCATTTGGGAGTCAGGCCAAAAGCGCCGGCCTGCCAGCCCCGCCCTTTCAAACCAAATGAGGATGTGGACCTGTTGAAAGATCCCTTAGCAGCCTGTGTTGAACGTCCAGATGGCTGAAGAATCCCCTCTGGCGCGAAAGCCCAGCGTTGATTCTATTGCGTTTGCGGCACCCTTCGACAGGCTCAGGGCAGGCTTTGAAGCCGGGCCCTTTCAAGACTCGACTTTCGCCACAGGCTGTTAGGCGATTTATGGGGCTGAGCCAATGCCGTTCCGCCTCATCGCCCGCAGCGCGCCACAATGTGCGTTCCAGCCGCGACCATCGTGCCGGGAGCCGGAGCCTGTTCCCGCACTGTCCCGTTTCCGGACACTTGCACCTCCAGGCCCGCGGCGGCGGCCAGCTCGACGACCTTGCGCACCGGCAGCCCGATCAGCGAGGGAACCTGCAGACGCTTGGCTTCATCGATGGTGACCGCGGCCGTCGCCTGCTGGTCGCGCGTTGTCGCCTGCCGGGGAGCGGGTTGCAGCACTGTAGCGGCAGCTCCCGGCGCGACGCCCGGCCTGGCGTTCGCATCCGCATTCGGGTTCTGAGCCGGACCGGCGGGCGGCGTGGATGCCTGGCCTGGACCGGCCGCCGCAACCGACCCGGCGCGCAACGGATCGTCGCTGGGCAGGTCGTTGGCCGCCGCATAGAGCGCGTCGATATTGGAGGCATCTTCGCCGCCATCGTCTTCCGCTACCGGCTTGTCGGGCTTGGAAGGCTTGGGCGGGCGCACATCGATGTCGTGCGGGACTTCAAGATACTCAAGCACCTGCTGCGCCACCTCGGCAAATACCGGCGCGGAGACGCTGGCGCCGTAGTAACTGCCCTTGGGGTTGTCCATGACCACGGCCACGGCGATCACCGGACTGTTCACCGGAGCGATGCCGGCGAAGGAGGCCACGTGCATGGTCTTCGAGTAAGTATGCGTGGCGGGATCGATCTTCTGCGCGGTGCCGGTTTTGCCGCCCGAGGAGTAGCCGTTGAGCTGCGCCTGCCTGCCGGTGCCATAGAGCACCACGCCCTCCATCATCTTGCGCATCTGGGCTGCGGTCAGCGTGGAGAGCACGCGATGCGCGCCTGGGGGCAGGGGATTGGGCAGCTCGCCTCCCGCCTTGAAGGGCGACGCCCGCAACGGAGCCTGCGGGGCGGCAGGCGATGGGCCGGTGGCGGCTGTCCCAGCCTGGCCCGGCATCAGCACGTGCGGCGGCAGATAGATTCCTCCGTTGGCGATGGTGGAGACCATCGAGACCAGCTGCAGCGGCGTGACCGCAACCTCCTGCCCGATGGCGATCGAGCCGATCGACGACGAGCCCCACTTGCTCACCGGCCGCAGCAGGCCGCGCGTCTCGCCGGGCAGCTCCGTGCCGGGGCGTGAGCCGAAGCCGAAGTCGCGGATGAACGAGTATAGCCGGTCCGGCCCCAGTTTGAGCGCCAGCTTGACGGCGGCCACGTCGCTCGAGTGTTCCAGCGCCTCATGAACCGTGATCACTCCGTAATGGTCCGACTTGTCGTCGTGAATCACCCTGCCGGCGATGGTGATCTGACCGCCCTGGCAGTCGATCATGTCGTCCGGCGTAGTCACGCCCTGCTCCAACGCCGCCGAATAAACAACCAGCTTGAAGGTCGAGCCCGGCTCATAGACGTCGCTCACCGCATGGTTGCGCAACAGCGCCGGCGTGGTGCGCCGAAACTGGTTGGGATTGAAGGTGGGGCGAATGGCCAGCGCCAGAATCTGGCCGGTGTGGACGTCCTGCACCACCACCGTGCCGTTGGCCGCCTGGGTGCGCTCCATGGCGTGGTCCAGCGCCCGCTCGGCCAGAAACTGAATGTTCTCGTCGATGGTCAATTGGAGATTCCGGCCCGGCTCCGGCTCATGTTCGGTGGAACCCAGCACCCGGCTGCGCGCATCGACCGCCGTGTACATGCGGCCCGGAACGCCATGCAGCTGCCCCTCGAACTTTTGCTCCAGGCCTCCCAGGCCGTTGTCGTCCAGGCCCACATAGCCCAGCACCTGCGCGGCAATCTCGCTGTCCGGATAGAAGCGCTCGAACTCCTTCTGAAAATAGACGCCCTTGATCCCTTGCAATGCGATGAGTTCCCGCACGCGAGCCGCGGCTTCGGGGGTCACGCGCCGCGCCACCCAGGCAAAGTCCTTCCCCTTGTCGAGCCGCGCGACAATTTGATCCTCGGTGGTTTCCGCATCGTCGGGGTCGGTATGCACCAGCGCGGCCAGGGCGTGCGCGGCAGCCTGGTTGTCGTCGATTTCGTTGGGCACCGCGTAGATGGAGTCCGCCTGCACGGTCATGGCCAGCTCGTGCAGGTTGCGGTCGTAGAGCACGCCGCGCCGCGGAGCTACCTCGAAGGTGCGCTGCTGCTGCTTCTGGGCGCGTTCCAGGAACTCCTTGTGGCGCACCACCTGCAGCCAGAACAGCCGCGTGCCGATGGCCAGCGCCCAAAGCAGAAAGAACAGGCAGATCAACCAGAAACGCGTCCGCCTGAGCGGCAAAACGCGGGCCGAATTGGCGCGGTTCCGGTTGACTCCAAGGGCTGGCTGCATGGGAAATGGCTCCGACTGCTCTCGCTTCCAGCTGCCTTTCCGCTTATTGCGGGGCGGACGCCGGAGGAGTCGCCTGCGCAATCGAGGGAGCGCCGGCATCCGGACGGCCATTGGGATGAATCACCTGGCCCGGCTGCGGCTCCGCAAGTCCAAGCTGGCGAGCCACGGAATCGACGCGCCCCGGCTGCGTAAGCTGTGCCTCTGTCAGCCGCAGCAGGCGGTTTTCCTCCTGCAACTGAATGAGCGCCAGCTTCTCCGACTCCACCCGGTAACCGCCCTCGATGGCATAGAAATGCTGCAATCCGTAGATCATTACCAGGGAGAAGAGCAGCGCGACAGCCACTGAAAACTGGCGCATCTGGCGCACCCGCACCGGGTCCGGCGCCTTTACGAGGCGCGTGTTGTCGAAGTGCTTGGGAAAGAAGAACTCTGGAGTGCGCGCGCCCCGGCGGCGCAATGGCTGCTGGGCCAGAAGCTCGGCGTTCCGCTCGGCGACCCTCGCGTCCCAGCCGCGGCCCGGTTCAAAGTAAGTTGTGGTGCATGCCGCCATGGTTTCCTCCCTGCTCCCCAGTTGTCAGTTATCAGTTTTCAGTTACCGCGGCTTTCCAACTGACAACTGATCCCTGACCCCTGTCTTTCCGCCGCTCTCAGCTTCGCGCTGCGCGAGCGCGGATTGCGTTCCATCTCTTCCTCGCCGGCCGTGACCGGCTTTCTGGTCAGAATCTCCCAGATTCCCTTCCGCGCGCCTTCCCGCAGACTGTCCTTCGCGATGCGGTCTTCCAGCGAGTGAAAGCTGATGACAACCAGTCTTGCGGAGGGCTTGAGCAACTTTGGCGCGGCCTCCAGCAGTGCCCGGATCTCGTCCAGCTCGCGATTTACGCAGATACGGAGAGCTTGAAAGGTCCTGGTCGCCGGATGAATGCGCTTCTGTTTCATTGGCGAGGCGGCTGAAGCTACGATCCGGGCCAACTGCCCCGTGGTTGTAACCGGCCGCCCGCGCACAATGGCCCTGGCGATTCTCCGCGACCCCCTTTCTTCTCCGTACTCGTAAATGAGGTTGGCAAGCTCACGCTCGCTCGCCTCGTTTACCACCTGTGCGGCGGTTGGCCCGCGGCGCGTATCCATGCGCATATCCAACGGCCCATCCGCCTGAAAACTGAATCCCCTGCGCGCTTCGTCGAACTGCGGGCTGCTCACTCCAAGATCGGCCAGCAGACCATCCACCGAAGCCGGCTGCACATAGTCCGCAATGGAACTGAAGGCCTCGCCCACCAGCGTCACTCGCGGCGCCTGGCTGCCCAACTCCTTGCCAACCCGGTCCAGCCGCTGCCGGGCCAGTTCCAGCGCCTCGGGATCCCTGTCAAACCCGATCAGGCGCCCTTGCGGTCCCAACAGCCTCGCTATCCCCTCGGCGTGCCCCGCCAATCCCAGCGTGCAGTCCACATACGCGCCCCCCGCGCGTACCCGGAGAAGATCGATCGCTTCCTGAAAAAGAACGGGCACATGGCGTTCATCCGGCTTCGTCATGCGCTCCCCCTGGGGGGTCTTAGCGGTCGCTTTGCGGCTTCAGAATCTGCGCCAGCCGCTCGCGTTTCTCCGCCGTCATCTTCTTGGCCGGCAGACTTTGCTCGAAGATCTCCCGGTTGCGAACTTCCAGATACTTCAGCTTCCCCATCACCGTGACTTCCGCGTCCAGCTTGGCCGTGCCGCGCAGGATCTGCGGCAGCAGAACCCGGCCCTGGTTATCCACCTCCACCTGCTGGCCGTAGTAGCTGGTCAGGTTCAGGTAGGTATCCACGTCGTCGTCCAGGGTGCTGAACTCAGCTAGCCGCGTCTCCCGCTTCTCCCACTCCGGCAGCGGCCAGATCTCCGCGCTATCGCCGTCCGTCGAGGTGATATAGAACTGGGCGACGCTGGCGGCGTCCAACAGCTGCTTGAAGGCAGCCGGGAGCTTCAATCGCCCCTTCTCATCGACCTTTGCCGGATGATTTCCGCGGAACATCGTTCTGCCTCTTCGCCCTTCGCGGCCGGTTTCCCGTCTCCCGCCGCGGCCTGCCTGCTGCCCTGAACTTCCCTCTTCCGTTATCTGCGCTGGTTCCCCAGCCGTCGCGCGCCCGATTTCAGCGCTGGAAAGTGCGAATCCGGGGTAAACTTAACTTGCAAGTGAGCCGGGATTGGGCCACAAAACTTCACTTTTGACCACTTTGGACCACGTGAGTCGATACTAGCGCCGATTCCCGTTCTCGCCAAGGGGAAAATCAAGAAAAAGTTGGATTCAGAGAGGGCGAATGTGGAAAAAGCGTCTAATAGATCAAAGAACTTCTATTACCACAATATGTAGTGTTTACCGCTTTGGTCCGCCGCACTGGACGAGGTCGCGGAGGGTATGATAGGAGAACAAAAAGCGAAAGTAGAGCCGCTCCTCTCTTGCATGTCGCCGGAAGAAACGACAGCGCCCGGCCGTTGCCTTACTCATTTCCATTTCCGCGCCGCTCCCTTGCGCGGTCAATCACCATCTTCAACAGATAAAAGACGACCAGCGCGTTGATCGTCAGCAGGCCGCACCGGATCCAGGTCACCTTGCGCACCACCTCGAAGATCTCCCAGGGCAGAAACGACGCGGTAATCGCCAGCGTCAGGTACTCGGCCCAGACCTTCTCCAGATAAAGGCCGGTTCCCTCGATCAGATCGAGCCCGGCATAGATGAAGACCAACGCGCCGATCCGTTTCAACATGCGGTCGGTAACCAGCGACGACTTCTCCAGAAGGAAGATGACGAAGCGCGGTTCGGTGTTGAAGCGCAGATGGTTGGCCAGCCGTTCCAGCATATCGCCGATGTCTTTGTGCACCAGCCGCAGCGCGCCCACGCCGATGGCGATGAACAACAGAGCCTGGGCCAGCTTGAAGGCCGCAATCAGGATGAGCCATCGATTGCGGCGCTTAGGCTTCGACAATACCTGCAATGCAGAACCGGTCATGATCTTTGCGCGAACCTGGGCGAACAACCGTTGCTTTCGATTTCCCCTGCTTCATCTTACGTTAACCGATGCGCGGCGGTTCGCCTCAGGGCGAGTGTAGACTGCGCGGCGGGCGATGCTTATCTTGAGCGCCGGCGGGAAGGCGGCCTACGGTGAAGCGCGACGGCGGCCGCTCAGGCGGGAGGCTCGTCCATCCAGGATCGGATCCTCGCGCCAGAAGAAAATAAATGCGCTCCGATGCAATTCTCCGATAATCCAATGCGCAATGAGCTGGGACTCTTCCAGCCTTCCCCGTTTCCCCTGAAGCTTGTAGGTTTTCTCAAGAATGTCTGGCAGCATCCGTGTCGTCCCTTGCGGCTGGTCGTGTGGCCGTGAGGATGACTCCCGGAGGAAAAGATGAAGACCTGGTCGTCAGCTTTACTTGCACTGGCAGCGGCCATTGCGATCACCCCAGCCGCCAAGGCTGATTCGTCGTTCAGCTTCTACTACACCGCGGACGGGGGTGTTTCCGGCTCAGGCACGCTCGTCGGCACGGATCTCGGCTACAGCAGCCCATACGCCTCAGAGGAATGGCTGATCGCCAGCGCAACCGGCACATTCTACGATGGCGCGAACAGCGGCTCTCTCAGCTTGGTGGCGAATCCGAACGGCGACGGCTCTCAGGCATTGTCCCCGTCGGGTTTCTTCGCATACGACGATCTGCTTTTTCCCTCCGCGGGCGCTTACGAAGTTCTCGACTTAGACGGCCCGCTCTTCAGCTTCGCGGCATGGAACTCGACCTTTGGGAGGGAGGCTTCTCACCCATCGGTGGATGGGCTGAAGACATCGGAAATTCCGGATCCGGGACCTTCACAATCGCACCTGAGCCCGGAACCGTTCTGCTGCCGGCCGCTGGGCTCTTCTTTCTGACGGGCGCTTGGTTGCGCAGGGGCCGTCTACTCAGTGCGGCCCTGAATTCGTAGTTGAACATGGTTTCCGGGCACGGGAGCGTGCCCCCTCACCGCCTTTCCCTGGAGGTAACAATGTCTTCTCTCAAGTTGTCAGGCTTGTTCGTCGCTTCACTTCTGGTGGCGACGACCGCCATGGCCGCGCCGGTGTCCAACACAATCGTTGCGTGCGTCAATGGTTCCAGTGGCGCCGTTCGCATAGTCAGTTCAACAGCCGCATGTGTCGCGGGTGAAACGGGAGTCACCTGGGCGCTGGTTGGCCCGACAGGGCCACAAGGACCGGCGGGACCTGCTGGCGCCACAGGCCCTGCCGGCCCGGCTGGCGCTCCCGGTGCACAGGGCCCAGCTGGCGCACCCGGCGCAACCGGAGCGGCTGGCCCTGCCGGACCGACCGGAGCGGCTGGTCCCGCTGGCCCTGCCGGCCCTGCTGGCCCTGCCGGACCTACCGGCCTCACGGGCGCGACCGGAGCGGCTGGTCCCGCTGGCCCTGCCGGCCCAACCGGAGCGACCGGAGCGGCTGGTCCCGCTGGCCCTGCCGGACAAACCGGAGCGACCGGAGCGGCTGGCCCCGCTGGCCCTGCCGGACCGACCGGCGCGACTGGCCCCGCTGGCCCTGCCGGACCGACCGGAGCGACCGGAGCGGCTGGTCCCGCTGGCCCAACCGGACCCGCGGGCACGACGGGAATCTTCGGCTCCAACAGTATCGGCTTTAGCGGGGGCGGTGGCGGCACAGTGGAATGCACGATAGGCAGCATCCTGCTGAATGTCTCAACCCTTTACCCCATTAACTATCTCCCCGCCGATGGCAGATTGCTGCCCATCGACGAATGGACGCCCCTGTTTTCCTTGATTGGAATCAACTACGGCGGGAACGGCAACACCAACTTCGCCCTGCCCGATCTGAGGTCGGCGGCTCCGAACAACACCCAATATCTCATCTGTGTAACCGGGATCTTCCCATGATGAGCTTCGGGTCAGGTTCGCAAGTCTTCAGCCCCCGCTGGCAGTGAAGCCCGCGGGGGCGCAAGGTCTCGCCGTCGAGACCTCTGCGGGTGGGCCATGCCCGCGCCGCGACTGCCATGAAACTCCTCGCTCCCTCCCGCCTATCCGCCCCTGGGCTACAATCAAAGATGGGCCAAGGCCAGATTCCATTGCGCACCGAGCGCGGCTAGAGCAAGGAGCTACAAACATTATGGCGATTTCCGCCACGCAATTGCGTCCCGGCATGATCATCAAGCACAACGACCAGTTGCACCTGGTCTTCAAGGTGGAGCACCGCACGCCGGGCAATCTGCGCGCCTTCATCCAGGCCAAGCTGCGCAACCTGCGCACCGGCGCCATGTTCGAGCACCGCTTCCGCTCCGCCGACGCCATTGAAAAGGTGGTGGTGGACGAGGTCTCGATGGAGTTCCTCTACAACGACGGCGATGACTACTATTTCATGAATCCCGTGGACTACGAGCAGACCGTGCTCAAGGGCTCCACGCTGGGCGACGCCATCGAGTACCTCACCCCCAACCTGCAGATCAAGGTCAGCTACCACGATGGCCAGGCCGTGGGCATCGAGCTGCCGGCGGCCGTCGAACTGACCGTCGTCGAGACCGAGCCGGGGCTCAAGTCGGCCACCGCCTCCAGCGTCAGCAAGCCCGCCCGGACCGAAACCGGTCTGGTCGTCCAGGTGCCCGCCTTCATCAACGAGGGCGACAAGATCCGCGTGGATACCAGCGAGGGCGCCTACCTGAGCCGGGCGTGAGGGCGGCGGCGAGATGACCAACGGCCGGCTGCGGCCGGGCCTGGCTCGACGGAGGTTTGCATGAAAGCTCTGCTATCGTTGCTCATCGCCGGTTCCCTTTTGCCGGTGGCCGCGAGAGCGGCGGAGGCGTCTCCCATGGTCGCAAACGATCAAATGACAGTTGTCGCGGGCAACAATGAATTCGCGGTTGCGCTGTACAGCCGGCTGCGCGGCCAAAGCGGCAATCTCTTCTTCTCGCCCGAGAGCGTTTCCACCGCTCTGGCCATGGCCTATGCCGGGGCGCGCGGCGATACCGCCGCGGAGATGGCCAAGACGCTGCGCTTCACGCTGCCACCGGAGCGGCTGCATCCGGCGATGGGCGCGCTGCTGGCGGGCCTGAACGCCCCGCACGACGCATACCAGCTTCGCGTGGCCAACGCTCTTTGGGCCGAGCGGGATTACAAGTTTCTCGACGATTTCCTCAAGCTGACCGCGAGCGATTACGGCGCGGGATTCAACCAGGTGGATTTCAAAGGCGCGACAGAGGCTGCGCGGCTGACCATCAACCAATGGGTCGAGCAGAAGACGGATAGCAAGATCAAAGACCTGCTCCAGCCGGGCATGGTCAACCCTCTGACCAGGTTGGTGCTGACCGATGCTATCTACTTCAAGGCCGACTGGCAGTCGCAGTTCCAGAAGGCGCAGACAGAGGATGGGGACTTCCATCTAGCTGCGGCGAAGACAGTCAAAACTCCCCTGATGCACCGCGCGGGTGGTTACAGTTACTTCGACGGTGGGACGTTTCAGGCCCTGGAAATGCCCTATAGAAGCCGGGAATTGTCCATGATCGTCTTCCTTCCCAAGGATATGGACGGTCTGTCTTCCTTCGAGCAATTGCTGACCGCTTCCAGTATCCGCCAATGGTTGAGTCAGTTGCAGCCCGTGCCCAGAGTTATCGTAACCTTCCCAAAGTACAAGGTGACGGAACAGCTTGAGCTCGGAAGCACGCTGGGGGCGATGGGAATGCCGAGTGCGTTTGCCAGGACCGCCGCGGACTTTTCCGGGATGACCGGCAATCGCGAGTTGTTTCTTTCGGCGGTCATCCACAAGGCCTTTATCGATGTGAACGAGGTGGGAACGGAGGCCGCGGCGGCGACGGCCGTTGCTATGGTGGGGATGGCGATGCGAGCGCCGGACCCGACGCCGCCCCCGGAATTCCGCGCCGACCACCCCTTCTTCTTCGTGATCCGCGACAATCGCTCCGGCGGCATCCTCTTCATGGGCCGCGTGACCGATCCGACGAAATAGGAACCAGCGGTCCTTGGTTCTTGAGACCGGCGCGTCCGCCAGCGCCACGGCCGGCGCCTTCGCCGGCTTTGGCCCGCCGCGCTCGCGATCCGGGGTGAAGTAGGCGATTTTTCGCGCCCTGCTCGCCGCCCGGACCCCTGTGCAAAAAAACTTTCAAGAACCTCTTGACAGTCTTCCCGACTTGTGTGCTACAGTCGGTAACATTATGGCGAGTAACACTACATCCGGTCACGATCCCGCGGAACTGGGCGATCTGGAACACGACATCCTCCTCATCGTCTGGCGCCAGGGCGCGGCGACCGCCGAGCAGGTCCGGGAGGGCCTGAACCGGCCGCTCAAGGACTCCACCGTCCGCACCGTGCTCCGCCGCCTTGAAGAAAAGGGCTATCTGGCCCACTCGGTCGAGAACCGCACCTTTGTCTATCAGCCCGCCGAGTCCCGGCAGCGCGTGGCGGGCCGCGCCGTCCAGCGCATCGTGGACTGGTTTTGCGACGGCTCGGTCGAAGCGCTTCTGGTCGGCATGGTGGACTCCGAGGTGCTGGACCGCGCCGAGCTGCGGCGGCTGGCGGAGCGCATTGCGGCCGCCCAGCAAAACGCTGCCGCTCATCCCGTTTCCGCTTCCCCGGGCAAGGAGGCAAAGTCATGATTTTATTGCTGATTGAAGCCGCATTGCGCACACTGCTTGTAGCTCTGGCGGTGGCTGGCGGGCTGCGCCTGCTGCGCGTCTCGAACGTGATGGCGCAGAAGCGGACCTGGTGCCTGGTGCTGGCCGCGGCTCTCGCGATGCCGCTGCTGATGCGCTGGCAATGGCTTTCGGCCTCCGCGCCCATCCGCGTGCCGGTGCATTCTTGGGGGCAGCGCATGGATTCCCTGCCGGCCGAAGCGGCAGATGCGTCCTCATCCCCGCCTTCCGCCGCGCCGCTAGAGTCCTCTCCGGCCTCCGGGACTGCGCCGCAGCCGGTGGATGGCTGGATTGCTCCGGCCCCTGCGAGCTCCTCCGCATCGGCCCCCGCGGTTGCGCCGCAACCAGAACCAAACTCGATCCAACCGCTCACTCTTGCCTGGATACTTTATCTCGGCGTTGGCGCTCTGCTGCTGGCGCGCCTGCTCTACGGAATCGGCGCGGCGATGAGGCTGTGGGCGACGGCGGAGCCGGTCCAACTGGCGCCGGAGCCCGATCTGACCGCGGGCCTGCGCCTGCGTTCCAGCGCGAGGATCGCCTCCCCGGTCGCCATCGCTTCAGGCGTGGTGCTGCCCGCCGATTATGCCCAGTGGGATCGGCAAAAGCTGTGCGTCGTTCTCGCCCACGAGCGATCGCACCTGCGCCAGGGCGACTTCTATCTGCAAACGCTTGCCGGGCTCTATGCCCTGATCTTCTGGTTCAGCCCGCTGGGCTGGTGGCTCAAACGCAAACTCTCCGATCTGGGCGAGGCGGTCAGCGACCGCGCCGGCCTGGAAGTGGCCGCCAGCCGCTCCTCCTACGCTCAGATCCTGCTCGAATTCGCGGTCGCACCGCGCCCAACCTTCATAGGAGTTGCCATGGCTCGCAGCAGTAGAATCTCCCATCGCATCGAGCGGTTCCTCAACGAACCGAGCTTCCGTCAGGCCTTCTTCGGCAGCCGCCGCCGCGCGCTTCTGGCGGTGATGCTGGTTCCCGCCGCATTCTTCGCCTTCACCGCCCTCATCCGCGTCCAGGCCGCTGGGCAAGCTTCACCGCAGCCCGCGCCGCAGGCCCAGCCACCAGCGGCGCAGACTGCCCAAACGGCTGTCCCGCCGTCGCCGGAGCAGGCGCAGCCCAAACCCCAATTGCCTCTCGTCGCCAAACAGACGCCTCCGCCGGCTGTTGCAAGCGCCGGACAAGCGCCGCCTCCTCCGCCGCTACCGGCTCTTGCAAGCGCCGAACAAGCGCCACCGCCTCCGCCACCACCGCCTCCTACGCCGCCCCCGCCGCCCGACCAGAACAGCGCAAAGGAGTCTGTGTACCCTTGCTTGGCCCTGTGGAATACCACCAACCAGTACTCGTTTGGACTGGTTACCGGCCCAAACAGTTTTGCCTTCTACTGCGGCATCTGGAACGACGGCGCACGGGCAGAGATCGAGAAGGCGCGCAAGCTGGCGCACGGCGACTTCCTCTGGTTCACGCAGAATGGCAAGTCTTACTTTGTCGACGATCCATCCATCGTCGCGCCGATCGAGGCCAGGGACGACGCGGTGGCAGCGTTGAGGAAGCAGCAGAAAGAGTTGGGCCGTCAGCAGAAGGAACTCGGCAAGCAGCAGGAAGAACTGGGCCAAAGGATGAAACAGGCCGGCATTCCCACCCCCGACTTGAGCAAGGAGATCGCCGATTTGGAAGAGCAGTTGGCGAAACTCAGGGCCATGCAGGGAAAGACCATGACCAACGAAGAGTGGGCTGAGGTGGAACATAAGCTCGGCAATCTGATGGGCAGGTTGGGCGCGATCCAGGGCGAGATCGGCGCCAGGCAGGGAACTGTTGGCGGAGAGATGGGGAGCCTTGGCGGCCTTCAGGGCAAGCTGGGAGCGGAGCAAGGGCGTCTCGCCGCCGAGCAGGCCGGGCAGGCGGCGGAGGCCGAGCGCCAGTTGAGAACGATCATCGACGACAGCCTGCGCGACGGCACGGCCCATCCGGTCGAGTAGTCCGTCAGCAAGCCCGAACAGCAAAGGCGCCCCATCCTCCCGCGATTTCCACGGGATGGATGGGGCGCAACTGCCTGGTTTGGAAGTCTATGTAAGCTCGACGGGCCGCGCCTCCAGCAGCGCTTCAATGGTCCCCAGCGCCTCCAGCACTGCCTCGGAGACCGGCGCGTCCACCTGCACCACGGCCAGCGCCTTCACCGGTTTGGGCCCGGTGCGCTCGCGGCCCAGGGCAAAGTTGGCGATATTCACGCCGTGCTCGCCCAGGATGGTGCCGATCTTGCCGATCACGCCCGGTACGTCGAGGTTGCGGCAGACCAGCAGGTTGCCCTCGAGCGGGGTCTCGATGTCGATGCCATCGAAGGCCAGCAGGCGCGGCTGCTCGCCGTGAATCACGGTGGCACTGGCGGCCATCGAGCCGGCCGCGGTGTGCAACTCGACCGTGAGCACGCTGGCCGCGCCGCCGCGATAGCTCTCGTCCTTCTCCTCGTGAATGCGGATGCCGCGCTCGCCGGCCACCCCCGCGGCGTTGATGCGGTTCACGTTCTCCGAGCCCCGCAGAAGCCCTTCGATGGCCGCGTTGCGCACCAGCTCGGTCTTGACTTCGGCCAGCGATCCGCCGTAGGTCAGGTCGATGGCCTCAATGCCGCCCTTGCCGGTCTGCGCCAAGAAAGACCCCACCCGCCCGGCCAGATCGATATAAGGCGCCAGCACCACGTACTCTTCGTGGCTCAGCGACGGCAGGTTGACGGCGTTCTGCACCACGCCCAGCTTCAGGTACTCGCGCACCTGCCGGGCGATCTGAATCCCCACCGCCTCCTGCGCCTCGCCCGTCGAGCCGGCGATGTGCGGGGTGAGAATCACCTGCTCGAACTGCGCGTAGGGCGTCTCCTTGGCCGGCTCTTTGACGTACACGTCCAGCGCCGCGCCCGCCACCTGGCCGCTCTTGAGCGCCTCCACCAGCGCCGCGTCGTCGATCAGCTCGCCGCGCGCGCAGTTGATAATGCGCACGCCCTTCTTCATCGCCGCTAGAGACTTGGCGTTAATCACTCCCGCGGTCTGCGGGGTCAGCCCCACGTGCAGCGTGATGTAATCCGATCCGGCAATCAGCTCCTCCAGCGTAGCCAGCTTGATGCCGTTCTCGCGCGCCACGGCGGCCGAGACAAAGGGGTCGCTGGCCACGATCTCCACGCCAAAGCCCTTGGCCCGCTTGGCCACTTCCAGCCCGATGCGCCCCAGCCCCAGAATGCCCAGCGTCTTGCCGCGCAGCTCCGCGCCTTGCAGTATCTTCTTCTCCCAGCGGCCGGCGTGCATGGTCGAGTTGGCAAAGGGCAGCTTGCGGGCCAGCGCCAGCATCAGCGCTATGGTCAGCTCGGCCACGGCCACGGCGTTTGCGCCGGGGGTGTTCATCACCACAATGCCCCGCCGCGTAGCCGCATCGGCGTCGATGTTATCCACTCCCACGCCGGCCCGGCCGATCACCCGCAGCTTGGGCGCCTGCGCCATCAGCGCGTCGTCCACCTGCACGGCGCTGCGCACCACCAGCGCGTCGGCATCGGCCAGGGCGGCCGGCAACCCATCCGGCAACTGGTCGTGCGTCAGGACTTCCCACCCCGGTTCGGCCGCGAACACGGCCAGCGTTGCCGGAGAAACCTTCTCTGCCAGAACGATCTTCATCCTATCTCCTTTGTCCTTTTGCCCGGCTTCATACTCGTCAAAGCGGATGCCGTGCTTCTCGCATAACAGATCCAGCATCCGCACCACGGCCGCATGCGGCTTGCCCTCGCCCCGCTCGTACTTCCAGATCGAGTTGGGATGCACACCCAGCCGCTCGGCCATCTCGTATTGATAAAGGTCCAACTGCTTGCGCGCGATCAGCAGCTTTTCCCCAAAACTCAGTTCGGACATGCGTTCCTTCCAACAATGCAGCCGCCGTACTTTGAGCGGAGTTAGCGGAGCTAGCGGGGTTAGCCCGGTTAGATGAGTTAGATGAGGCTGCGGGGCCGGCATGACTAGCTCCGCTAACCCCGCTAACTCCGCCTTTTTTCCACCCAGCCCAGTTACTCCTTCACCGCTTTCGCAAAGACTTCCTGCGCCGCCGCCACCGCCTGCCCATAAGTCACCGGCAGCCCCAGCGTATCTTTCGCGATGTGCTCCATCGCTCCCAGCAGCGCCACTGTGTCCAGGTAGTCGAAGTAGCCCAAATGCGCGATGCGGAAGATCTTGCCCTGCATCTCTCCCTGGCCGTTGGCGGTCACCAGCGCAAACTTGGCCTTCAGCGCCTTCACCACCGCTCCCGAGTCCATCCCCTCCGGCACCGCAACCGCCGTGGCCGCCGCCGCCGGCGATGTGGGCGCAAAGAGCTTGAACCCCAGCGCCACGAGCCCGGCGCGCGTCGCAGCCGCGTTCACCTGCGCGTTGTCAATGAGCGCCATGCGGCCTTTTTCCAGGTCTCCGCCCGCCTGCCAGGCGATATAGTCGAGGGCCGCGCCCAGCCCGGCCACCAGCGCCACCGCGGGCGTGTACGCGCTCTCGCCCTTCACGGCGTTCTTGCGCTCCTTGCGCAGGTCGAAGTAGTAGCGCGGATTCTTGGCCTTCTCCATCGCCGTCCACGCCTTCTCGCTCACGCTCAGATACGCGAGGCCCGGCGGAATCATCACCGCCTTCTGCGATCCGCCGATCAGCACGTCGATCCCCCAGCCATCCACGTCGAAGTGCGTGGTGCCCAGGCCGGTAATCCCGTCCACCACCAGCAGAGCCTCGCTCGCTGCCTCCCGGATCAGCCGCGCCACCGCCTCAACATCGTGGCGCACCGCGGTCGAGGTCTCCGTGGCCTGCATGTAGACAGCGCGATGCTCCGGCTTCAGCGCCGCGCGCACCGCCTCCAGGTCGAAGGTCTGCCCATAAGGAGCTTTCACCACGTCCGCCGCCAGGCCAAAGGCCTTCACCAGGTCCACCCAGCGCTCACCGAACTTGCCCGCCGTCAGCACCAGCACGCGGTCGCCCGGAGAGGTCAGATTCGAGACCGAAGCCTCCATCGCTCCCGTCCCGGAACACGCCAACAGCAGCACGTCGTTTTTTGTGCCGACAAAGACCTTCAACTGGGCGAGCACCTTCTGAAAGAGGGCGCGAAACTCCGGCGTGCGGTGGTGAATGTCCGCTGCCGCCATGGCAAACTGCGCCGCGGGAAGCAGCGGCGTCGGGCCGGGTGTGAACAGGCGCGTCTTGCGAATCATGATTGTCTCCTCGTCTCTCGCCGGGGCCTCAAGGGGATACTGGAACCGAAGTTGGACAGGTTCTTCGCAACATCGCGCCGGTTCAGCATCCCCACGGCCATCCGACAATCACAGAATACACAAGAATGTGGTTTTTGTGAACAGGGGTCTGTGGAAAAACTCTAATCGGGGCCATTTTCGGACAGAATCTGCCTCCCGCATCTCGAAAACCGGCGGGCGCAGCCAAGGTATAGACTCTTTCCCATGGACGATTCCCACGGGAAGATTGTCAGGACCTCCGATCCGGGCTGGCTGCGCGAGCTTGCGCTCCTTTACCGCGCTCGCCTCGCTGGAGTGCTCATTGACGATGCCGGCCTCGGTATCAATCCCGGAGACCAGAACCTGTTGCAGATGGCGAGATACTCCGGGCTTTCCAGGCGGGAGGTTCTTGGCGTCTGCGTGGCGCTCGGAATGAGTGTCACAGGCGTCACCATGGTGGTCCTGGCATTCCTCGATCCGGAACCGACCAGCAAGCTGGGTCTGCTGGTGGCAGCCGGAGCGGTTTGTGTGCTGGGCGGAGGCTTCTCGGCAATCCAAACCCTTACCAGCCATAAGCCTCCGAACGTCCGGGTCACCGCACAAGGCATAGAAATATCCTGGAAGTAGCCGGTAATCAATAGCGACAGATTTCAAGGCTTTTTTCTGAGAATTCTGAGCCTCCGGGGGCAAATCCAACGCCCCAGTCACCCCTCCCCGGCCTATTGTCAGACGTAACTCCGAAACCGAAAGCTGCCGCGTACCTCGAGCACGCCGTACAATTCTCCTTGGAGCCGCAACGCCCGCGGCTCGCACTCCAGTGGCAAGAGGCGGAACCCCATGATCGAAGCAGGCGGCGGAGGCCACATACTCTACTCACCATGGAAATGAGGCCGCAGCCTGAAATCGTCTGTCTTGCCGGGGAGATTCAGTCCCGGTTAGACCAGTTGGCCGTGCCAAACGCCGCGGCTGTGCGTGCGATCCGGCGGGAGTTTTCACATCGAATCGCAGATGCGGCGCCGCAAAGCGTCATTCAGCTTGGCTTGCATCTGCTCACCAAACCCACTGATCTAATGCGGTTCTTCTCTTATGAAATCGTAAGCCGCCACAGGCTTGCTATTGAACAACTTACCGCGGATGACCTTTTGAAATTTGGTGAAGGAATCAATAGTTGGGGTTCCGTCGATTGTTTCGCAATGTACCTTTCTGGCCCGATGTGGGCACGGGGCAGAATCTCCGATAAGGCCGTCATGACGTGGGCGCGAAGCCAGGACCGCTGGTGGAGGCGTGCTGCGCTGGTCAGCACCGTTGCGTTGAGCCGGGGCGGAAACGCTCGAGACTTTATCCGAGTGGCGCGAATCTGTACTTTGCTGGTCGAAGACAGGGATGACATGGTGGTGAAGGCTCTCTCCTGGGCCTTACGCGAAGCCGCCAAGAAGCACCCCGAGCAGGTCAGTGGGTTTCTTGCGGAACATCAGGGCGCTCTTGCCGCCCGCGTCACACGAGAAGTCAACAACAAGCTCAGAACCGGCATGAAAACGCCTCGTAGACGCGCAAAGAACTTATGACACCGGGCTCCGCGATGATGTTTGGCCGCCGTCCGTCTTGATCGACGTTCACACGGGGATGATTCGTTCTTGCTGTCAGTTGAGCTGCCGATAGCTGCCTTCTTGCGTGGGTGTGAGATTTGCCGGCGCAAGGATGGGAATCCAGCGGATTAGAATGAATGGTATGACCGAAGCAGGCGCCCTCGAACTCATCGTCACCCAGCAGATCATCGCCTCCATGAAGGCCCGCAACGAGGTCCGCACCACCACGCTGCGCCTCATCAAGAACGCCCTCAAGAATCAATCCATCGCCAAGCGCGCCGCGCTCACGCCGGCCGAGGAGCAGCAGGCCCTGGCCACCATGATCAAGCAGCGCCGCGACTCGATCGAGCAGTTCACCAAGGGCAACCGCCCCGAACTCGCCGCCGCCGAGGCCGCCGAGATTGCCGTCATTGAGGAGTTCCTGCCCAAGGCCCTCGACGAGGCCGGCCTGAGCGCGCTGGTGGCCGAGGCCATCGCCGAAGTGGCCGCAGCCGGCGGCAAGGCGCCCACGCTCCGGGAGATCGGCGCTGTCATCAAGACTGTCCAGGCCAGGCTCCAGGCCGGCGGCCTGCGCGCCGAGGGCCGCGTGGTCAGCGAGGCGGTGAAGAAGGCGCTGGCGGGATAGTGGAGCCGTTCCCAGGTCTCAAGATCGAGACCTGGGGCGCCCGGCAGTAGTTTACGGCGGCAGGAATCCCGTGGATTCCCGTCAATTTCAAAACGACAATCAACCGTTACCAAGGAGCTATCATGAAACTCATTTTCCGCTCTCTGCTTTTGGCGCTTGCCGCGCTCACCATAACTTCAACCGCCTTCGGCCAGACGGATATTGCCGGATCAAAGGACTACCCCGGAATCACCCGGATGCCCGGTTTTTTCATCGCGGACTACAAATACTCACAATTCGATTCCTATACGTTCTGGGTTACCGAAGGAGGCAAGGACAAGCAAGTGCCGGTCGAAGGGAAGACCTACTTCTTTCGGTACATCGCCAAGAAAGACACCACGCCCGTGAGCGCCCTGCAGATAGGCCGCAACTTTCAGAACGCGGTGCGTTCGGTTGGGGGACAGGTTCTGCGCGACGATAACGGAGCCCACACCACCCTTCGTATGCGTAAAGGTACGTCTGAAGTGTGGGTGAGTATCGACGCGCACGGCTTCGATTACTATATGAATATCGTCGAGAAGCAAGCCATGCAGCAGGATGTCACCGTGGATGCGGCGGCGATGGCATCGAGCATCGCCAACACCGGCAGCGTGGCTATCTACGGCATCAACTTCGACACCGCCAAGAGCGACATCAAGCCCGAATCCGAGCCGGCCATCGACGAGATCGCGAAGCTGCTGACCAACAATCCCGCGCTCAAGGTCTATATCGTCGGCCACACCGACATGGTGGGCGACGCGGCCAGCAACGTGAGGCTTTCGCAGGCCCGTGCGCAATCGGTCATCAGCGACCTGGTTTCGAAGCATGGCATCGCTGCCGCCCGGCTGATCGCCTTCGGCAATGGCCCTTATGCTCCTGTCGCGTCGAACAAAACCGACGACGGAAGAGCCAAGAACCGGCGCGTCGAACTGGTCGAGATAGCGACCAGATAGGCGGAAGGCCGATTCACCGAGAGGGACGATCCTTTCTACTGGGCGAGGTCTAGGTCTTCGCCGTAGGTGGGATAGGGCGCCGGATCGGTGCTGGTTGGCATGGCGGCGAGGGTGACAAGGTCGGCCCGCACCTGGGCCCACCGCGAAGGATTCTTTTTGGTCGAGATGGGCGAGGCGGGATTGGAGTAGTAGGCCTGGATTTCTTCCTTGATGCCCGGAGGAATGGGCTGCGCGGGCTGGCGCGTGAGTCGATGGAGGAGATCGGCGTAGGCGGAGTCGGTGAGCGGATACCCTCCCGGCTGCACCACGCGTCCGGTGTCGAGATCGCGATTGGGCAGCGGATGGCGCGGATCCCGCGAAGGGTGCGGCGTGGGCTTTCCGGTGGCGGAAGGCGTGAAACGGGCGAGCCTCTGGCGAAGAGCGGTAGTGGAGAGCACGACGCTGTGAAGGTAGTCCGCTTCCGTGGCTTCGGTGGGGCCCTTGACCGCAACCAGCTTCAAGGGGCCGGCTTTGGGCGCGACAAGGATGAGGCCCGCCAGAGCATAGGTTCCAATTCCCGGCTTTCGGCGATACGCTTGCCAGTTGTTCCCGGCCGCGATCGCGGCCACTTCCCTATCGAACGCAACTCTCTCCGGGGTATTCGCCTCCGCGGGTTCATGGTTCCGATGCAGCAGTGTGACCGCGTACGCGATGCGGGGAATGAATTCACGAACGGCAAAGCGGTATCCGCGGACGTTCAAGCGGCGGCCGCGCGCGCCGGAAAAGTCTTCGGTCAGGCCGTAGGTCTGGTAATACGCCAGAGCAAGCTGCCGCAAGGGTACTTGCAGTCCAATATGGCGGAGGTAGCGGACCGGGGCTACGCGGTGATGCGCGATCTCGTCGATGTCGAAGGCAAACTCGGTCTGAACATGCTGGCGCTCTCCCTCGGCGTAGTTCACCTCGGAGCCGTACTTCGCGCCCAGGCTGGGAAACTCGACGGCCACGGCGCGATTGGTAGCCGCGGAGTGGCCGATCGTGTCCCCAATGTAGTGGGAGAGCGCGCCAACGGCGAAGGCCAGCTCATTGGCGTTGGTCGCATTGCGGAAAAGACTGACCACGAAGTCTCCGGAGCGGATATAGTGAGTCAGGTCGGAGAAGGAACGGTCGCCAAAGGGGTAATAGCCGATGTCCTGGATGACGCAGCCGCCGTATGCGTAGGCACGGGCGCGCTCGAGATCGGCGGGGGTCAGGTTCGGATAGCGGCTGAGAAGCAGGGGAACGATGGAATCCTGCCAGGTGAGGTCGATGAGCTGCTCGTGGGTCAGAAGGGAGTAAGCGTCCGCCCGCCTGTGCCATGAAAGCAGCAACAGAAGAATCAACAGCACAATCGTTCGCAAGCGGGCTGAACTCATCTTTCCTTCCTGTTACCTGACGGGAACCTCCCCTTTCAGCTCCGGGCCTCCGAAACCGGCCTGCTTACTTTGCCGCCGTCAGCGCCGCGAGCGGAACCAGCATATCTTCCTTGCGCATCACCAGGTTGGTGGCGTTCAGCGTAGCCAGCTCGAAGCCGTGTCCGTGAGTTATGGCGTCGGTGGGGCAGGCTTCAACGCAGTAGCCGCAGAAGATGCAGCGGTTGTAATCGATGTTATAGACCTTGGCGTAGCGCTCGGAGGAGGAGAAGCGCTCGTCGGCGGTGTTATCGGCGGCCTCGATATAGATGCAGTTCGCCGGACAGGCCGCGGCGCACAAAAAGCAGGCCACGCATTTTTCCAGGCCGTTCTCATCGCGCTGCAACACGTGCGCGCCGCGATAGCGCTGCTCGAAGACGGCGCCGCGCTGGGGGCCGGGGCCGTCGGGGTAGTTTTCCACCTGGGCGGGCTCGATAATCTCCCCCAGGGTGATGCTCATGCCCTTGGCGATGCCGGCCAGGTTGCGCACAATCGACATGGGGCCAGTATACGATGGATGGCGGGAGGAATTGAGGATGCGAATCAGGGATTGGGCGCCGGTCTTTCTTTTGGGATTGGGCTTGGGAGCCGCGGCTGCACAGACGCCGCCGCAGAGCCAGCCGCAACCGATGCCGATGGGCGCCATGGACATGGGCCAGGGCAAGACGATGGACATGAGCGCGTGCCAATGCAACTGCATGGGCCAGGGCAAAGCCATGGATATGGGCCAGGCCAACCCGATGGAGATGGGCTCGGGCAAGAGCATGGACATGGGCAAAGGCATGAGCATGGGCCACGGCACGGGCAAGCCCCCGGTCCCGGCCGGGCCGCTGAAGATCACCTTCGGGGCCAAGTCCGCCGAGTGGACCGTGGCCGCGCTGGCCGCGCTGCCGCACAAGACGGTGACCGCTTACGACGAGCACGCCAAGGCCTGCCGGACCTATTCCGGCGTGCCGCTGATCGACCTGCTCACCCCGCTGGGCGTTCCGAGCAAGCCGCACGGCAAGGATCTGCGGCTCTATCTGGTGGCCGTCGGGTCCGACGGCTACGAGGCGGTCTACTCCGTGGCCGAGGTCAACCCCGACGTGCACGACGGGACGGTGATCATAGCCGATGCGATCGACGGCAAACCCATTGCTGACACCGGACCCTTGGAGATCGTTGCGGCGGGCGATAAGCGTCCCGCGCGCTGGGTGTATTACCTGGTCGCCATCCGGGTGCTGGCGGCGGAGTAAGGTTGATGCCACCCCGCCATTCTTGGCTGAATTTTGACGTGGAGTAGCTGCGCTTCGCCGGTATAGGATGAACTGCGAGGTTTATCGCGTGA
>Ga0326727_10005274_pt1 | contig 37214 bp, 29 predicted proteins | sample MB2enrmetagenome_FD_207643 | JGI IMG/M metagenome (GOLD analysis project Ga0326727, IMG submission 207643) | Lab enriched peat soil microbial communities from McLean, Ithaca, NY, United States - MB29MY | ecosystem: Environmental > Terrestrial > Soil > Wetlands > Peat | place: USA: New York... | reverse complement strand
CCACCTTGCGACCTGCAGCATGCGCCGTATCGACGGCCATCTTCATCTCGTCGTAGGTCATCTGCTCGGCCCCCGGCTTATCGCCCTGCGAGAGCACGCCGCCCGTCGCCAGGATCTTGATCACGTCGACTCCGTACTTAACCTGCTCGCGCACAACGTGCCGAACCGCCTCCGGCCCGTCGGCCAGCTGATAGTCGCGCTCCGCAGGATACATCAGGTTCTCCACCGGCGGCGCAAACCCGTTCATGTCGCCGTGGCCGCCCGTGATCGAGATCGGTGGCCCGCTCGCCACCACGCGCGGCCCCGGAAAATCGCCCTCATCGATGGCCCGTCGCAGATCAACGGCGAAAAACGGCTGCGAGCCCACGTCGCGCACGCTCGTGAAGCCTGCCATCAGCGTCCTGCCGGCATTCACCACGCCGTTGAAGCCGCCCATGAAGGGCGTCTCCTTGACGTCCCAGATCGGATCGTAACGATCGGCGCGCGCCTCCAGATGCGTATGGCAGTCGATCAGGCCCGGAAGCACCCATGCCTTCGAAAGATCCACCACCGTCGCTCCCGCCGGAATCGACACTTCACCTTCGGGTGCGACCTTGCTGATTCGTTCGCCCTCCACGATGAGCACCACGTTGTCGCGGAGCCTGTCGCTGGTCGCGTCGAAGAGGTGGCCGGCCTTCACATACACGGTCGCCGGGGCCGTTTCCGGTTTGGGCGCAGTCTGGCCCACAAGCGCCGGCATAGCAAAAGCGAGAAGGGCAGCAACGGAGAATCTACGAGAAGCTCTCTGGACGCAGAACAAGCGAACCTCCTGAATTTAGGAATGTCTTGCCAATTATAGAGAGAGTGGAACTGTTCACAGTGCGCGCGGCGCTCTGCCTGAAGGCGTGCCAATTGCCTGACGACGGCTCCGCCGCTTTCTGCGACATCGGAACATGCGCAGCTTTCTGCAAATTGGACATTCCCACGGGTAGTACCCGAATAACGGCCAGAATCGCCTTTGTAGGAAGCCTGCCCGTGCGAGACGCCGCATGCGCGGCCGGCCGCAATCGGGACACCTTGGAAGGGAAACCGAATCGTTCCCGGAAGAAAAAGCCACTGACATCACTAACCTTTCATCGCATGCTCAGCAAATCCGGCTTATGAAGGCATTGACCGGGTTAGTGAGATTCAAAATTGAAGGTTCAATTCGTGCGACCAGGTATTTCAGATTCTTGTAAACGAGCAAGGCCACGTTTTGCAAGCCCCGCAATCGATCGCGCGAGTGTGGGGGACCCGTTCAGGGACTCCGGCCGTTCCAGGCGAATTCCCAGACCGGCCGCATACTTCCTGAATGCAATATCCACGTCATACAGGATCTCAACGTGATCGCACAGAAACCCGATAGGCTGCAGCAGCAGAACCCTTACGCCTTCTGCCGCGATTCCCGTGAGCGTCTCCTCCACAGTGGGCCCGATCCATGGGCCGCCGCTTGCACCCTGACTTTGGAAGGCAAACCACCACTTCGGGATGTCCGGCACGCGCTCAGCCACAAGCTCCGCAGTGCGCTTGGCCTCCTGCGCGTACGGATCTGCGCCCTCGCCGGGCCACGGCTTCGGCCGGCCTTCACTGGCCGCGGGCGCTTGTACTGTCCGACACGGCACGCTGTGTGCCGTAAACAATACCGGAACGGGCGCGCCGGTCTCCGACCGCAAGCGCTCTTCGGCTGCACGCAAGCGCTCAGCAAATGCGTCCGCCAGCAGCGGATCCAGCGCCCAGCCCTCTGTGAAATCAATCTTCAGCGAGGCGGCCTCAGCCTGCACCGCTCGCTTGTAAAGCCCGACGCTGGTACGTGAATTCTGCGGCGCCAGGCAGATTACCGCAGCCTGCTCCACGCCATCTGCACGCATCCTGCGCACGACGTCGGGAATGTACGGCTTCCAGTTGCGCATCCCAACGTAAACAGGCGCGTCGATGCCCTCGCCGGCCAGCTCGCTTTCAACCAATCGCCCCTGCTCGAGCGTGATCTCGGTCAGCGGACTGCGCCCGATTAGTGCATAACGGTGTTTGATTTCCTCAATGACGTGCTCCGGCAGCGGACGCCCGCTGACCACGTTGCGCAGGTACTCGGGAATCTCCTCCACAGTCTCTGGTGTTCCGTGCGCGAGCAGAAGAACAGCTTGCTTAGGCATCCAGGTTCTCCAGCCGGAATTCCCGGACCATGCGCACGACGGCCTGAACATTCTCCACCGGCGTCTGCGGAACAATGCCGTGCCCCAGGTTGAAGATGTGGCCCGGTCTGCCGGCCGCGGAGCGCAGGATCTCATTCACCCGCAACTCCAGCACCTCGAGCGGCGCGAATAGCGTAATTGGATCGAGATTGCCCTGCACCGCGTGCGAATGGCCCACCTCACGCCATCCCACATCGAGCGGCTGCCTCCAGTCCAGGCCGATTACATCCGCGCCCGTCGCAGCCATCTGCGCCAACAAGCCCGCCGTCTCCACACCGAAGTAGATGACCGGGACGCCCATCTCCTGCACTGCGCGCACCAGCCGCTTCGAGGCTTCAAACGCGTAGTCACGATAATCGGTCAAGCTGAGCGAGCCGACCCAGCTATCGAATATCTGGATTACGTCCGCGCCCGCCTGCACCTGCAGCCGGCAATATTCGGTTAGAACGACGACCAACTTGTCCAAAAGGACGCGCCACGCAGTGGTGTCGCCGTACATCATCTGCTTGGTGTAAACGTAGTTCCGCGAGCCTCCGCCCTCGATCATGTAGCTGGCCAGCGTGTAAGGCGAGCCGCAGAAGCCGATTACGCCGAGCCGGTCATCAAAATGGGCCGCAACTCTCTCGATTGCCTTTGCGACGTATGCCAGGTCATCCGCCCGGTCCGTCCGCAGAGCCTTTACGTCCTCGGCCGTCCGCACCGGATGGTGCACGACAGGCCCTTCGCCCGCCTGGAACTCGAACGGCAAACCCATCGGTTCGAGCGGCAGCAGCAGGTCAGCAAAAATAATGGCCGCATCCACGCCCAACTTCTCCGCAGCAGTAATTGTCACCTCGGCTGCCAGTTCCGGCTGCTTGCATATCTCCACCAGCGTGTGGTGCTTGCGAACGTCGCGGTACTCCTGCATATAGCGCCCGGCCTGGCGCAGAAACCACACCGGCGTCCGGTCCACCGGTTTGCGCAGGCACGCGCGTACAAATCTTGTACCGTCCAGTAGGGAATCCGAGGGGCCTTCCTGTCCGCCGGTGTTCTTGTCAGCAGTGTCCATATAGCCAGATTCTACCGGGCGGAGGCAGATCTGCCGAGATGTGGATAGACTCCGATTCCACGGTTCGAACGCGCCGGTCCGGAGTTTCGCTTCGTTTGCGGCAGTGTCGGGTAGTGCGGGATCAAAGGTGCAGTGTGGGCCATTTGCCGCCGACGCGCTGGACATTGAACGTACGCCCGTGCACCTCAAGGCGGTAGGTTCCGTCGGGCGGAGTCTGCGCGGCCGAGGTGATGCGCAGGCTCGTCCACACGGCCACGCTTGGCGTCTCATGATTGAGCTTCGTTACAAGCGCCACCGTGCAATCGCTCTCAAAGGAATCTCCCCTCAGCACGCCGCGCAAATTGTCCGTCGTATGTTTCTCTTTCTTCCCTTTATCCATACACTCCTCTACCTCGGGACGATACGCCGTTCAGGGGTTTAGACCCGGGACGCATTCTCGGTCCCGGCCATATTACTTCAACCGGGCAAAGACACGATACGTTCTTCTATCGTGCAGGCTTAAGAGCGGCAATACAAGCCGGGTACAAATGCGGGCACAAACTCGACCGTGTGACCAATCTCCGAGTTCGTCATGGACGTGACGGAGAACGAGTTCGGCCGTGCCCAGGGCTGGTGTCATGCGGTAACCGCAAGCTACCAGGAATTCTGGCGGAGTACTGACGAATCCAACCGGGGGTGGTGCGGGCGCGACGATGATCGCGCCCGATTTCATCTGGCATCAGCCTGGACGAGAGCCCGTAATGTGAGCATTTGCGCGCCTCGAACGAATCAAACAACTATAAACCAGGACGGTTCACACCGCAGTGATGGGAGCTCCTATATTCCCTTCACTCCGCAGGGCCAATTTACAAAGGCAACCCAGCGGGTGTTTCATCAAATGGACGCGGCCTCGGGCGTTGAAGCGCTCGTAATGCCCACGATGTAACTTCGTCATCGGTTAAGAGAGTGAAGATCGATTCAAGCAAGTTGTGAGGGTCTTAATGAACCTAAGTGTGATTCGCAAGTCTGTAATGCTGATGCTCATGCTGGCGTTGTCGTCAGCACCCGTGATCCGCGCCGAAGAAGGCATGTGGACCTTTGATAACCCGCCACTGAAGCAACTGGCGGCCAAGTACAACTTCCATCCTTCACAGGCATGGCTGGATCATCTGCGTCTTGCGAGCGTCCGGCTCAATGACGGCGGGTCTGGTTCATTTGTCAGCCCGGATGGACTGTTGCTGACAAATCATCACGTAGCCCGAGGCCAGTTGCAAAAGAACTCGACAGCCGAACACGACTATCTGCGCGACGGTTTCTATGCCGCGACTCCGGACCAGGAGATGAAGTCGCCGGACCTCGAAATCAACGTGCTTGTCGGCATGCAGGACGTGACGGCGCGCGTGCAGGGCGCTGCCAAGGGAATCGTGGATGATGCAAAGGCGCTGAAGGCACGCGAGGCGGAGATTGCCGCAATTACCAAAGAGAGCAACGACAAGACCGGTCTACGCTCCGACGTGGTGTCGTTCTATAGCGGCGGCGAATACTGGCTCTATCAATACAAGGTGTATACCGACGTGCGGCTGGTCTTCGCAGCGGAAGAGCAGGCTGCTTTCTTCGGCGGCGATCCGGACAATTTCACCTATCCGCGCTACGACCTCGACATGGCGATCTTTCGCGTCTATGAGAATGGAAAGCCTATCCACGCCGACAATTACCTTAAGTGGAGCGCGAAGGGCGCCGCGCCCGGCGAGCTGATCTTCATCTCCGGACATCCGGGATCGACCGCCCGCCAGGACACGATGGCGCAATTGAAGGTTGAGCGCGATATCGTAGAGCCCGCAGTGACTGATTACCTCAAGCGGCGGATCGCGGCTGCGCAGGCCTACGCGGCTCTGGGTCCGGAACAGGCTCGGCAAGTGGGCACGGTAATCTTCGGCCTGCAAAACAGCCTGAAAGTGTACGTGGGCCGCACCGAAGCGCTTGCCGACAAGAACCTGATCGCTAAAAAACAGGCGGAAGAGGACGACTTCCGAAAGAAGGTTTCTGCCAATCCCGAGTGGCAGAAGGAATACGGTGGAGCGTGGGACACAATTGCAAAAGCCGGGGAGCAGGTTGCACCGCTGTTCCGTTATCAGATTTATCGGCGCACCGATAGCCGTCTCTTCACGATTGCGCTTCAATTGGTTCAGTATGTAGCCGAGATCAAGAAGCCTGATGGCGAACGGCTGCCGCAATTCCATGATGCAAACCTGCAATCACTGAAGTTTCAGATGCTTTCGCCTGCGACGATTACCACCGGAACCGAAAAGCTCTTCATGAAGACGGCGCTGAATCTTGCCGAAGAAAAGCTGGGCAAGGACGATCCCTATGTGCAAGCCATCGTGCACGGCGGCCCCGTAGATTCCACCGTGGATTCGCTGGTGGATGGAACCAAACTCGCCGACGTCGCGTTACGCAAGCAGTTGATGGACGGCGGTGACGCGGCGATTGCCGCGTCGACAGACCCAATGATCGTGGCTGCGCGGCGCGTGGATCCCATTGTGCGCGAGTTGCAGCGCAAGTTGCGCGACACCGTGGTCAGCGTGCTGACGCCGGCCGGCGAAAAGCTGGGCAAGGCGCGGTTCCTTGTGTACGGGAAAGACGTATATCCCGACGCGACGTTTACGCTGCGCCTGAGCTACGGCACCGTCGATGGCTATCCTTACAACGGAACCCTCGCACCGCCGTTCACGACGTTTTACGGGCTCTATGATCGCGCGAACAGCTTCAGTAACAAGCCGCCGTTCGACCTCACTCCAAAGGAGGCAGCCGGACGAGACACCCTGGACTTATCGACGCCGCTGGACTTCGTTTCAACGGGCGACATTATCGGCGGGAACTCCGGCTCGCCAGTGGTAAATCGCGAAGGAGAGCTGGTCGGGCTGATCTTCGACGGCAATATCGAGTCCCTGGCTGGAGACTTCGTCTATGATGGCACAAAGAATCGCGCCGTCGCGGTGCACTCTTCCGGCATGATTGAGGGTCTGCGCAAGCTGTATGGCGCCAATGCGCTGGCCGACGAATTGCAGGGAAAGAAATAGTCGTCGGTTGTCAGTGATTGACCTGAGGGGAGTCGTGATCGGCTCCCTTCTTTTTTGCAATTCAAAGTTTGCGCCGCATGCTAAACCTAAGCAGCGGAAGCCTCAGCCTTTCGTAGCCCCGACATGACAAATGCCATGAGCACCAGGGCCACGGGAATAACGAGCATGCCAGCGCGCAGGCTGCCGGTGTGAGTGGAGATGTAACCCGCAATCCACGGCACCACAGAGCCGCCAAAGCCCGCCGTGAAGAGTATCCATCGCGAGTCGGCGGTGCGCCGAGTGCGCGCGAAGAAGCCGGCAAGAACCAAAGGGTAGGTGGGGGCGAGGGCTGCTCCCAGCAGGAACATTGCAGCACTTCGGCCGGCAACCGATGGAGAGAACTCTAGCAGCAGTGCCGATGCAAATCCCAGCGCGATGCATACGCGAAAAACCCGCATGGGCGCGGCACTCAGCAACAGCAGAGACGAGAATCCGCGCGACGAGAGAAACCCGGCCCAGTAGAAGGACGATGACGCGGCGGCAAGAACGATTCCGCTTCCCGCCATGCGCAGCGCGTAAGTGGGCAGCCACGCGGCCACTGTGTTTTCAATCCCGACCTGCAGAAATGCGGAAAAGGCAAAGATCGCAACGAGGTTGAGAGCTGCAGCCGTTGTGTCACCTTCGCGCGTTGTATGCACCGGCTCCGGCCCGTCGCGAAGAATAAGGCCGCATGCAACCGAAGCGATGCCCGATGCAATTGCGAAGATGATATAAGCCGCGCGGTAGCTGTGGTGCATCAGGACGCGCGCAGCAATGAGAGGCGCAGCCAGAGCACCGATGCTCCAGCTGAAGTTGAGGAATGTAAGAAGCGGGGCGCATCGTTCTGGAAAGTTCCGCCCGGTAAACAGAGTTACGGCGGACATCGGAACCCCTACGCTGATGCCGAGTAGAAGGAAAACAGGCGCGAGAAGCGGGCGTGGGCACGATGCGACGGCGAGACATGTACACACCATCGCGGCAAAGCCGATCGTGATGAGGCGCGCATAACTGCCGCGACAAAGAAGCGCACCAATTGAAGTTCCTGCAAAGTAAAGCAGAAAGAGAAGACCGGAAGTGGAGTCGCTGAGATGAAAGCGGGCTGCGAGCGATGGAAGAATGGCCCCGCCCACCGCGTGCAACACACCGGTGAGCGCGAAGACGGGGTGAAGCACGGAGAGAACCCGTCCCGACGTGTGCTTGGTTGGCTGGGGCATTGAGGGCTCAGATTCGCTTGGTGCGGGCGCGTTTGGGATTGGGCGGGCTGGTGGACTCCCGAATGATGAGTTCCGGAAGAATCGGAACAAAGTCCGGAAAAGTGGCCTGCCCGCGAATGCGCTGCAGCAGGATCCGTGAGGAAGTCAATCCCATCTGGTGAAGCGGCTGGCGAATTGTGGTCAGACTCGGATTGTGGAAGGCTGCACCCTGAATGTCGTCGAATCCGATGATCGAGACATCTGTGGGCACCTGCAGCCCGTGGTTCATAAGCGCGCGAATGGCCCCAATCGCCGCAACATCGTTGTAGCAGACGAGCGCAGTAAATTCGCCGCCGCGCTGGACGAGTTCGTTCGCGGGCTCAAAACCAAGTTCAGGTGTGGATACCCGGAGCTGAAGCTGCACAACGAATTCGGGCGGAACCACCAGCTTCAGATCTCGGGCCACGGCCATGAGGCAGTTCCAGCGGTCGTCGGCGTCTGAGCTGTGGCTTCCGCCGCGCATGAATGCAATCTTGCGATGGCCAAGCTGGTAGAGGTGGCGCAGAGCCAGTTCGGCGGCGCGCTTCTGGTCGAGAACAACGTTTGTGACGCCCTCAATCTTGCGGTGCCCTGCCACAACCACAGCGGGCAGAACGCCGGGACTCTTTTCAAGAGCGGTATCGATGAAAATGAATCCCTCGACTGAACGGTCCATAAAGAGGCGCGGGTACTCTTCGATCAGGTCCGCTTTCCGCCGGTGACTGGCGGTCAGGTAGAAGTAGCCCTCCTCGATTAAGTGCTCTTCTACGCCGCTGAGCACCTGCATTGCATAGCTGTCGCTGAGCTCTGGCACCAGAACGCCGACCATAAATGTCTGGCGTTTGCGGAGCGACCGCGCATAGAAACTTGGGCGATAGTCGAACTTGGCGGCAGCCTCGGTCACGCGGTCACGTGTCTCCTGTGGAATGGACCGCACGCCGGGGGCGTTGTTGAGCACCAGGGAAATCGTGGCCGGAGACAGGTTGAGATACTCGCCGAGAGTGCGCAGGCTGATGGGCTGGCCAGGCTGCGGCGCAGCTCCTGGGTTGGTCTTCTTAAGCATGCACTCCTGTTTTAACACCGTGGGGCCGAGATGCGCTGTAATATCGCACCGCAGCGACAGCCTGCTTGGCGGCCTGTTTTGCCGGTGAAACGTAAGGGAGGCGGGTGCGCGAGAGTGATTCCGCCGCAGAATTGCAGCGGAGGAAAACGACGGGCCGGAGTATTCGGCGGACGGGCAATGGATCTAATTCAACTCAGAACGTACCGGGCACATGCAGATCTGGCGGATGCATCCCGACGGCAGCAACCAGGAACAGGTCATCACGGGCGAGACAAACGGCTGGCTCCCCCACATCTCCCCCGACGCTAAATGGATGACGTTCCTTTCCTACCAGAAAGGCGTGACGGGCCATCCGACGGAAAAGGAGAAAACAAGCCCGTATTCGGCCGCAGGATTCGACCTGATTGCCGTCGGAATGGACTGCGGCATCCTGCTCGGAGGTTTCAAAGCAGCGCGAGCAGAAGTCGCTTAAGTGCCCGCGCAGAGGCAACCGCAGCCGGATGGGTTTTACGCGAATTAGGCTAAACTGAATACTGGTTGATGGTTCCCGCCCGCGGAGAGCTGGGTGAGCGGTTGAAACCGGCGGTCTTGAAAACCGTTGTACTCGAAAGGGTACCGGGGGTTCGAATCCCTCGCTCTCCGCCATCTATATTTATAATCAACAACTTACGAGATTAGAACCCACTACACTCTTGAATTCCCCCGCAAGTTTGCAGGTTTCCTGATCGTGATGGAACTGGAGAGCGTTCTCCAGCGGGAGCCATATGCGCTCTTTTGTCGGCACTTCTCTGATGGCAATTTCGGCAGTTCCCTTTCAATGCGCAAGAGAGTCGGAGAAACTTGACACAGCGCCAACGGCATGATCTGGCTCGAACTAGAATTCGGGTTCAGACGGCCGGCTTGTCGGTGGAATCGAGCCCGTGCTCTGTCCCACGCGGGTGAATAAAGCCTACCTCCGGGCTGTTCGACCATACTTTGCGTGCGAGTTCGAGGTCTAATTCCTCGACCGACCCCACGTAGTCCTTGATGACCTGTTGAATCTGTTCAATGTCCTGACGGTTTCCAGTCGAAGCAACGATTTGTGTGGTTGCCTGAGCGGACAACACGCCGGTTCCCATCGTGAAAAGTGCAGAAGACACCACCAAGGCTACGGCGATTCGCGTCCTGATTGAATGCATGTGATTCCCTTTCTCTGTGTCCTTGCTGCGCATCAGTAGCCGATTGTGAAGCGTTCACGCGAGTGCTTGGGGGCTTCCAGTTCGTCCACCATTGCAATCGCGAAGTCTTCCATCGAGATGTGACTCTGCCCATCGGTGGCAACCAGAAGCTGCTCTTTGCCGAGGCGAAACTTCCCGGTGCGTTGGCCGGGGGCGAAGAATGCTGAGGGCGATAGGAACGTCCATTCGAGTTCCTTCTCATTCCGAAGCCTGTTCAGGAAAGCCGCACCTGCAAGTGCCTCGGACTTGTACTCGGCAGGGAAGTTCGGTGCGTTGACGAGCAGAAGTCCCGGTGCAACCTCCAGACTGCCAGCGCCACCGACCACAAGCAGCCGTGCAACATTTCCCTTCTTCGTTGCAGAAATGACCTTTTCCACGTCTGTGTTCACGAAGTTGACGCTGTGTATGACAGCATCGTGACCGTCAACAGCCGCAGCCAATGCGTTTTGGTTCGTTACATCTCCTGCCGTCACTGTGACCCCTTCATGCTTGGTCAACTTCTCAGGGTGACGGGCTATCGCCGTGACTTGATGGCCGCGACTCACGAGTTCTGAGATGAGGCGTGTGCCGACGTTTCCGGTTGCTCCCAGTAGTGCGACTTTCATTGCTGTCTCCTTTTGTATTCGCTGTAGTTACGAATGCGGTCAAAAAAACTCACGTTCGCGCTCTTGCCTGAACGGAACGCAGCAATCCCTTGATAGTTGTTCGCGCCAGCTCGTTCTCCAACGCCCGTTCCGCTTTCTCGTAGATTGTTCCCAGCGAACCTTGAATGTTCCTGCCTACGGGACAGAGGGGGTTAGGTGGCTGATTGTGCATTGAGAACGGTGAGCCTTCCTCGATGGCTTTCCTCACATCCGCCAGCGAGATGTTCTCCGGGTCGGCTGCGAGTTCCCAACCCCCGCGCTGCCCCGGCTGCGATGTCACAAGGCCGACGTCTCGCAGCACGCCCATTAGTCGGCGAACAAATACGGGATTCGTGTTCACGCTCCCAGCGATGTATTCCGACGTGAGCGGCTCTCCGGGATGCGAGGCGAGGAGCGTCAGGATATGAAGAGCTACCGTGAATCTGGTGCTAACGTTCATCTGTATCTACCATAGTTACAAATTAATGACCTGTCAAGTTGCAGGACGACCCGTCCGAGCGGTACACCTCAGTTCGGAAGGATTCGAAATGAGAATGCATGTTTGCATGGAGGAGTATCAGGCAATTCGATCTCGAGGCCATCAGCAGTCCGCTTCCACTTCACCTCGGACTTCGCGCCCAACAACTCCACCTTTCGGATTTCGCGAGGATAACTTGCAGAGTGCCCAGCGAGGGACTTGATGATTATCTTTCCGTCAGCCGGCCAGCCCAAGGCTATGGCGTATAAAGTGTCACCCTTGGTGGTAAATCGTATGTCCGCGGGTTGGAATTTAATCCTGTTCAGCTGATACATAGGGAGCTGCATGGCCGATTCCACTGCGGGACCCTCACCGTAGAGAGTCCAGGGCCGAGTTCCTTTGATCGCTTCGGAATTCACTTGTTGCCAATCCGCAAGTTCTCCCAGAAATGCGATCTCATCGCTGTCCGGTTCTCCATGTCCAGGCAACGGAATGCTAAGGAGAAGGTTGCCATTCTTACTGATGATGTCCACCAAGAAGGGAATGATGAAAGAACCCTGCTGGTATGTATGGCTCTCGAAGACTTGGCGGTCGTAGTGCCAATGTCCAATGCAAGCCTCCGTTTGCCAGGGCTTCTCCTGAAGCTTATCGGCCAGCGACATTTCGAAGTCGCGGGTGAGTGTGCCCCACACGGGCTCGGGAACCTCTTTCAGGTCAAGCACTCCGTCGAGCTGGCCGCCGTGTGCCTGCACATTTTTGTTGTAGTAATACGCCATAATCTGGGGGGCTAAATCTGGAATCCCCAGCCACACCTTCAGGTCCGGGGCAAAGGGACCGCCTGCATCGAAATCGAACTGCGCCCCGTCGTCGAAATTCAGAATGTCCGGATTGTAGCTATCGATTACATCCTGCACCCGCAAGAGAAACTGTTGTACGAACTCTGGGCACGGACTGCTCTTCAGGTGGGGCTTTCCATTGATCATCTGTGGGTCCATGCCCTCCCACCATTTGCCCTTGCCATCAGCAATCGCCTGCATGCCATCGTAAGGAATTCCAGCCAGTGGCCCGGTTGTGTCGCTCTTGTATCTAACGGGAAGGAACTCGTCCCAGACCCGGTGTGGCGTTCCATGATAGCTCACACCGAATCGCAGTCCGTTGGAGCGCGCGACCTTCTCCCACGTCCCCACGATGTCCCGTTTGGGACCCACATTAACGCAGTTCCAAGGCTGGTATTTCGAATTCCAGCAATCGAAGTTATCGTGATGAGTAGCTAAGGCGACGAGGTACTCAGCTCCTGCGCGCTTATATAACTTGACAAGTGCCTCCGGATCCCATCTTTCGGCCTTCCAGAGAGGACAGATGTCTTTGTACCCGAATTTAGACGGATGGCCATATTGCTTCACATGAAACTCATATTGGCGAGATCCCTGGATGTACATATTTCGCGCATACCAGTCGCCCTGCTCAGGAACGCACTGCGGGCTCCAATGCGCCCAGATTCCGAATTTTGCGTCGCGAAACCAATCAGGGCAGCGATAGGATTTCAAAGACTCCCAAAACGGCAGAAACGGGCCCTTAGGAATGTCGCCACGGAAGAAGGGCGAGTCACCCAATGCGCTCGCCATACGAGAAAGCGCGAGAAGGGACGTACCACCTGCCAGGAAGGATCGACGATTGATAATTCGCATATTAAACCCTCAAGAATCGATGCATTTTAAAGGAACAACACGTTCGGCAAGATATTGCAGCTGCCCAACAACTAGCCGTCCCCAAGATTGTCTTGTCAGAAGGACACACTTCCGAGCACTCCAGATATGCCGATCAAGAGCTGGCGACAAGCTTGCCCAGATTGATCGTCATCTTTTGACCCTCGTACGTCACTGAGCGGTCGATACGCGAATCCGATCCGACTCCGACACCATGCCCTGGCTTGACCAAAACAATCCGATAGGTGCTTTTCATTTGCATGCCCGGGAATGCTCCCAATCGGTCCCCAATCGAAAGCGTATTTCGGCGATTATCCCAATGGAAGTGAATTGTCGCCTTCGCGCCGTGCTCGTATGCATAGCCATCCCCGCTGTCTTCGTACAACTGGAAGTCGGCGTCTCTTCCGCCATAGATACGAATCTCCAGCGGCTCTTGCCGTTCTGCGGTGGATTGCACCACAGGGCCCATTGGGATGATGCTGCCCTCCATTACCAGGATTGGCATGCGATCCAACGGAGCATCTGCGAGTATCGTCCGCCCTCCACGATACGTTTGCCCTGTCCAGAAATCGACCCAGTTGTTACCTGCAGGTAATACGACATTGCGAGCCGTCGCATTCTGTTCCGTGACAGGATTCACCAAAAGGGAGTCACCGAAAAAGAATTGATCACCGATGTCCCTCACGGAAAGGTCGTTGGGGTAGACAAATGGCAGTGCCTTCATGAGGATTTCGCCACGACTCGTGACACCCCAGGCAGAGGAGTAAATGTAAGGCATTAGACGATAACGAAGCTGATCGTATTCCGTCAGGATCCGCTCCACCTCGGGGCCGTATTTCCAAAGTTCTGTCTCAGATTGATATCCATGAATGCGGAAAATCGGGCAAAAGGCACCAAACTCAAACCAGCGAATCAGAAGTTCGTGATAATCGTTGGACGTGTATTGGTTCTTTGGCCTGAAGAACCCGCCAATATCTGTTGTCCAATAGGGAAAGCCGGACATCCCGAAGCTGAGGCCGGCCGGAATTTGTCGACGCAATGTCTCCCAGTTGCCCGAAATATCGCCCGACCAGGCGATAGAACCAGTACGCTGCTGTCCGGTAAACGCGGAGCGTGACAGGATCACGACACGCTTGCTTTCAGTTGTAGCCCTTTGCCCGTCGTAAACAGCGGAAGTTTCAAACAGCGGAAATGCATTGCGAACAGTTTTTCCTGGCCCCAGGAAGGTGTCGTCGTTTTTCAGAGGATCGCCTTCCGGTTCCGAGGCGTCGAGCCACCATCCATCCAAGCCGAGGCTAAAGAGATTGTGGTCGATATCCGACCAGAAGACCCTTTGAGCTTTCGGATTGAACAGATCCGCCCAGTCCTCACTTTCATTCGCTTCGTCAGGCTTGCCGGTGCTCGCGGTGCTTGTAAGAAGGAGGTGGGCTTCTTCCAAATCTCGATTTACGGCTGTCTCGGCTCCGAACTTCGCCCAGACTGAGATGACCATATGGAAGTTTTGGCGATGCAGTGCGGCCATCATCTCCGTTGGATTCGGGTACTCCCGTTCATCAAACCGCATCGCGTTCCAGCCGTACTTTCCCCAGTACTGCCAATCCTGAACGAGGACATCGACGGGAATCTTCCGCTTGCGGAAGTCAGAGGCTATGTCGAGAATCTGTTGTTCGCTCGAATAGCGCTCACGGCACTGCCAAAAGCCATAAGCCCACTCCGGCAACAGCGGAGCAACGCCCGTGAACTCTCGATACTGAGCTATGACCTGGCTCGGTTCCGGTCCAAAGATGAAGTAATAGTCAACCGCCTGCCCAGTAGCGGAACGAAAGCCCATCGTATCCGAGGGGATACGCACGGAGAGTTTGGTATTTCCTCCCGACTCGGCCAACACCTTATACTTTGTATTCGCCGCCAGATGTATCTTTGCGCCGGCTGACCATGGAAGCCACATATTCCTGAAATCGATAATCTGTTTACCATCTACCGACAGCCGAAGTTTGCTCTGGCCGTTTCCACTTAGCAAAAATCCGTATTCGCCCTCCGGTCCCGTTTGGAACGTGCCTGCGCCGGCACTGTCCAGTTCAACGTCTTGTGTCGTCGGATTGAAGTCCGTAAGCGCCGCGCTGTTCCACAGCAGACCGTACCCGTTGGTCGAAACAAGAAATGGAATCGCGATATTCGTATTCGCCTGCAACAGCCGAAGAGGTATGTCCCGCAGGTTCAGAAATCCCTCTTGATGTTGTCCCAAGCCGTAGAGTGCTTCCCCGGCGGATAGCAAGAACTCCTGTCGGACTCCATCCCGGGCCCCTCCAACGTCCGTTTGTGCGATCGTTCGCCCCTGATTCGGCTGCTCGCTGAGGATCGTCTCTCCATCCGGGGTCAAAAAGCGAACAGCTCCCGTGGTCCTCGCAATGTCCATCTTCAGCTTGCTCGTCTGAAGATAAAACCCCGTGTCGTCGGACGAAACGGCAAACTTCGCGCCCCCACATGGTCGAATTACCGTCGGCACAATAGGATCAATCAGCGCGGATGTTGCACTGACAACGACATGGATCAGGCGTTCCGAACAGATTTCGACACGAATCTTGCCTGTTGCAGAGGATACGATCGCGCCATTAGCCAGTCGTTCGATTGTTTGAGCGCCACTGCGAACAGCGGCACACGCCAACATCATGACGAGGATGCATGAAAGAGGCCGAAGAGACTTTGTGGGACAGGGAGAGAACATGAATGAAGCCTCCTGACGAGACTACAAAAGCAAATGCGACCACACACTTCGCGAGTGGGTGCTGGCCGTCGAGTGCCATATAAGCTGCCACCATTGGTCGGCCGGACCTGCACCAAGATCCGCCGCTGGAGAGGGCTATTGACGACTTATGTCAGTGGAACTTTGTTCGAGCGCAACTCGCGCGCGATCATCCCATTGGCTCCTGATTCGTTTCGATTCTCTGAAGGCTTGATCGGCCGCGCTCTTGTCCCCGGACTTCTCGTAGAGGCGGCCAAGCTGAAAGTGGATGCTCCCATCTTCATCGGTTGAAAGTCCTAACTTGAATTCTGTAATCGCCGCTGGAATTCGGTCCGTCGCCCCATACACCTTGCCAAAGAGAACGTGCAGGCGAGGCAGGAACTCCGGTTTGAGGTTTGTGCACTTGGTCAAATACGGTTCAGCCTCGCTGAAGAGATTCCATTGCACAAGGATCTCTCCCGCCAGGAGATTCGCCTCAGGATCGCTTGGATCTTCCGCCAGGAGGCTCCGGTCAAGGTCGAACGCATCGTCGTTCTTCAACTTGATGAACAGCACGATTGCCAGACTTAAACGCGCGGCGTGGCTCTTGGGATCGAGAGCGATGGCCTTTCTGTATTCTGCTTCCGCATCGTCCCATCGCCGCTTCTGCCGGAAGACGTCCCCGAGCAAGACATGCATGCGCGGAGAGTCGGCGTCAATTTCTCCTGCCCGACTCAGCGCGGTAATCGCCAGCTTTGCATCGGCCTTGCTCTCCCAATACAAGCCCTGCAAGCGAGTTGCGGGGTCTGCCTTCAGACGCTGAGCCGCGATTGACGCAGTTCGGAAATCGTTCGTATAAAAGGAGCAAGAAGCAAGAATCTGCAGTTGAGCACTGCCGATTGTGCGGAGTGCCGGCCTAAGCACTTCGCTACACCGGGTGTACTGACCGGCCGCATAGAACTGCTCAGCATTTGCGGGTGTCGGGGATCCCATATCTGGACGCCGGCCCTCCTCACCGGGACTCATCGTGGCCGACGTGTCATCGGAAAGGAACGCGCTCTCTATGAGCGAGCCGACGTTGACTGACGGTCCACTATTGGCCTGGCGCGTTCGCGCCAGCGCGACAAGGGACTTCGCTTGTTCGGTGGATACAGCGCCACGAAACAGCGGCAGACTCGACCGCACAAAACCGGAGTCGGGCGTTGCAATTGAAGTGAGTCCCTTGAGGGCAATATCCAGATGCCCCTCAGCGAGTTCCGCAACCGCGAGACCGAGCGGAGCTAATCCACAATGAGAGGAGGTCCTCTCTTCCAACGCAAATTGCTCGCGCGCTTGCGGGATCTTTTTGCGACGAAGCAGTGTGATCCCCAACTCAGCGTGGGCACAAGGTGCGGGCGACGGAGAAGCAAGTGCGGTTTTGTAGGCATCCTCAGCCTGAACCAGTTTGCCCTCTTCGGCGAAGATTTCGGCTCCCCGAAGGTTGACATATTCTGAATGGCCATATGTCGACGTCATGAGCCGCGCATCGCTCTCCACCTGTTGCAGGTATGAAGTCCCGAGAGCCAACCACGCGTCTCCGTTATTCGGCGCCAGTTGGATAGACTTCCAGAAGAACTCGGCAGCCTCGTCACCTTGGTAGAGCATTGCGTAGGCCTTTCCAAGAGAGAGTGCGGTTTGCAGATCTTTGGGATTTAGCTTTTCGGCTTTCTCGAGGCAGAGGATCGCTTCCTTTGGGTTCTTCGATTCAAGGTACTCGATACCCAGGAACAATTGAGGGACGAACAGAGACGGATTGAGCCGTATCGCCTCTCTGAAGCTTTGCATCGCCTCAGTAGATTTCCCCGCCTCGTGGTACATGAGCCCGAGGTTAGCCCACAACTCCGGGATAGATGGATCGAGAGCGGTGGCCTTGCGATACGATTCCGCTGCGGCATTAAAGTCCCTCCTGGACTGAGCGGCTCGAGCCTCAGCCACGAGGGATTGAACGGTCTGAGCTGGCGCTTCCGCAAAGACGATCGCGTTCACGTTCAGATTCGCGAACGCGATCGTCAGGCAGAGAGCAAGTATGGCCTTCCGCATATGTGGAAGCACTAAAAAGTTAGCTTCAGCACACCCTGCATTTGTCTCGCTCCCTGGGTGCTCGAACTCTCACCCATGGTCGTGAGTGCGTCCCCAACTTGAGCGTCGGGTATACCGAAATTGGGATGGTTGAAAGCGTTGAACATCTGGACTTGGACCGCCAGGCGGAGTTTTTCCGTGAGGTTGAACCACTTTCCCAACGTCAGATCTTGGTCCACGTATTTGGGAGCCCTCAGATTGGAAAAGTAGCGAGGAGCATTGCCGAAGGTGAAATCAGGCGTCGGCGCAAAGGCGGCCGGGTTGAAGAAGCAGTATTTCGTTCCCACAGGGATTTGGGGGGGGTGTTGGGCGCTGCCACAGGTGCCGGTCTTAAAGCTGGCCCCGGTCAAAACGGCATGCTGACTCCCGCCAAAAACACTCCCGGCGTTTCCGCTGGGGCCGATCGACATCGGGAAACCGCTCTGCGCGGTGGTAATTCCGTTGACCGCCCAGCCGCCCATGATGGCGTCCTCAATCCTGTTCATGCTGCCGCCGAACCGCTTGCCCCGGCCAACCGGCAAGTCATACACATAGTTCAGAACCAGGGATTCGGGGATATCGTCGCCGTCCACCGTCCACTCCGCCTTCAGGTCATAGTAGTTGCGGATACCCGAGCCTCCGGTGTCGCCATTGATCGAACCCCATTCTTCCGGGCCGGCCACATCGGAGAGGAACTTCGAGAAGGTGTAGGAGGCCGTAAAGATCAGGCCCGCGCCGAAACGATGCTTGAAGCTTGCCTGCAATGCGTTGTAGTTGTTGATTCCGACCGGTTCGTCCTCGGCTGAGGCACCTCCGCAGAACTCCGGATACGGCTCCAGTAAATCTCCCTGAGGGATCATGCCGGGCGACGAATCGCAGGCATTGGCCGGGAGTCCCAGGGACTTCAAAGCGCCGGCAAACGGATCGGGCACCGGGGTATTCAGCGCCGAGCCCATGGAAAGATATTTTGGATCCAGTTGGCCGTAGTTCATGCCGCCAAGGGTAATGCGCCTTCCGCGGCTCCCCACGTAGTTGACATCCAGCACGTCGTTGGGAGTGAAGGCGTATTGGAATCCAAAACTGAACTGCTGGTTATAAGGATCGGGATGGAACGGATTCACTCCACCGCCCCCCTGGCCAACGTTGGTCAGGCCTGCCAGGGAGTTCCCGGTAACCGGCACAAGACCCGATTGGAATGCCTGTACGAGGGGCGTAGTCACCGTGATCCCGTCGGGCGACGAAGTCCAATTCGTCTGGGTCGAATATCCCGGGTCCGGCCCATTGCCGCCGTAGAAGTTTCTCGCGTAATAGATGCCATAGCCGCCGCGCATAACCAGCTTCGGCATCACGGCGTACGAGAAGCCAAGGCGGGGCGCAAGGTCCTTCAAGTTGGAGTTATACAGAAAACGGTTCCCCGGATTGTTGTAGACGATTTCCCCGTAAACCGGAATCCCCGCCGCCGCGCTGATCGGATTGAGGGCGTGGAAATCAAAATACGCCTGCTCGTTATGCCGCGCTGTCGGCGGCATCTGGATTTCATAGCGGAAGCCCAGGTTCAAGGTGAGATTATGCCTCGCCTTCCAATCGTCCTGAACGTACATCCCGTGCATGTAGTACGTTGGCGCCGGAAATGCGCTATATCCTGTGAAGCCGGCATTATTGGCTCCCGGAGTGCCGGCGCCCACCATAAAGGAAGCGAACGCGTCTCCGGCGCTGTCGTTCGTCAAGTTCGATGGGTAAGGGCCTGCCGTCATGGCATTCGAGAAATAGAGTCTTGTCGGGGTGAGTCTGCCGCCGTCGTCTGTTTGCCAAATGCCCATATACCCGACAGAGAGGGATTGTGTTTTCAAAGACTTGTTCACGTCTACAGTCAGGCTGCCATTATTCTGCGGGAAGGTGGCTTCGCCGGAGTTTTGCGTCGCTCCCAGGCCCGCATAGTAACTCCCGCCAAAGGTGTTCCCAAACTGAACCTGCGGAAACTGCGGCGTCCACGAGTCGAGAATGGCCGGCAGCCCGAGCGAGGAAGGTTTGAACGGATAGCCCTGGACATTGTTTCCCCCGGGATTCCGAATGAAGAATAGTGAGCTGGTCAGGACAAAAGTCGGCGTGAATACGTGAGAATAGCCCAAGACCCCAAACATGCGGTTGTTCGGGTCATAATTATAGGGCCCCGCGATATCGTTTCCGTAAAAGGCCGACGTTTGGACCTTTCCCTCGTGCTTATTCGAGAATTGCCCGTAGATTCGATTATTCGCGTTGATGTTGTGGTCGATGCGAATTCCCCACTCGTTGGAAGTCGTCTTTGCACTCGCCGTGGTGTTGAAGTTGTAACCACCGCCTGGATTCTTTGGCGCAGGCCAGTAGTTCCCCGTGGCAAATTTGTTCGCCAGAGGGTCGATATTGGTTATGATGTTTCCCGGATAAGGTGAGCGACCGTAAGACCCCGCGCACGGACCGGAGGTGTAACGGGTCGCAGTGTAAGGATTGAAGATCTCGCCGGGATAGACGGGGTTGCCCGCGCAATCCGTTACACCTGAAATCGGGACGCTGCCGAGTAGCGCCGAGAAGTTGCCCGCCAATTCGTCCGAGGTGGGCACCTCTGCGCTAAAGGTGCCAGAGCCGTTGAGCCGCAATCCCTCATAGTTGGCGAAAAAGAAGGTTTTGTCCCGCTGCTTGTAGATGCCCGGGATATACAACGGCCCGCCGCCAGCGATTCCGAACTGATTGCGATGGTCGTTAGGCTTGGCCGCGCCGCTCAGTTTGTTGAAGTAGAGGTTGGAGTCCAGATTCGGGTTGCGTATGAACTCGTCGGCAACGAAGTGCCAGTCGTGGGTGCCGGCCTTGGTATTAAGGCTGATCACATTGCCGCTGCTGAATCCGTATTCGGCTGAAAACGAGTAGCTCGTTACCTTGACCTGGTCCGTGTCCTCCGGGGCAGGCACATACAAGATTCCTCCCCAGCCTTGGGCGACATCGTAGCCGCCCTCCAGAAGGAACAGATTGGTCCCGAAGTAGCCGCCTCCAAAATTCAGGAAGGAGTAATCCTGGTCGGCCGTATCTTCACTCCCACCCGCCGCCAACAACTGCCGGTCGCCTTGCACATTCACAGCGGAATCTAACGTCGCAAAGGAAAGCGTGTTCCTGAGATTGAGCGGAAGTTCCTCAAGTTGCTTGAACGTGAGCTCGGTGCTGATGTTCGCGTCCTGGGTTTGAAGCAGCGGCCCAGTCGCGTTGACCGCGACCTGCTCGGTCGTACCGATCGTCAAAGTCACGTTTTCCGCGACCGAATCTCCCGCGGCGAGGACGATCCCGGGTTGCCGGGTTGTCTTAAATCCCGGGGCGCTGGCCTCGAGAGCATAGGTGCCCTCCGGGAGAAAGGCAAAGGTGAACTCTCCCGTCGCGCCCGTGACGCCGGTTCGGCTGATTGCCATTTCTGAATTGGTGAGCTTCACCGTCGCTTTCGGGACCCTGGCCCCCGACGGGTCGGTAACGGTACCCGACAGCGAGGCTGTACTGCTTTTCGACTGCGCCTGAACGTGCGCGAGATTCAACAGTCCCAGGCCCACAGTACCCACTAGGACCGTCAGCAGGGTGATACGTAATCTGGTCATGCCGCCTCCAAGGTTGTGTATGCACAACAAATGAGTTCGGAGCAGGTTGTTCGGCAGTGCGAATTTGGAGCGCGACTCGCGAACTCCTGGACCCGTGTACCATCCGCGCAATGCAAAAGGTCGGTTTCGAGGTCGTGCGCAAGTAGACGAGTCCTGATGGCAGTCCGCAAGGTACAGTATGGTACTGTTCGAGAGCGATGGTACTGTTCGAGAGCCTTCTTCGTTCGAACTAGAGCCCTTGTCAGGCCGAATCTGGGAGAGTACAGTACTCCCGGATGCCGCTTTGTTTGAGGAACAGATGGGAAACACCACTGAGATCTTCGAATCTAAGGACCGACCGGCTGGGCCACAACAATCGGTCGCGACACAGGTTCAGAAGGTGCTTTCGGAGATCCTCAGGAGCACACCGTTTCACGCGAGCAAGCAGTCCCAGCAACTACTGCAATACATCGTCGATCAGTCATTAGCGGGACGTGTCGAGAGCCTGAAAGAGCGCTTCATCGGCGCCGAGGTATTTGGGCGCCCCGCGGATTACGATACAAACGACGACCCCATCGTGCGGGCGCGAGTCGCCGAGGTCAGAAAACGGCTGGCTCAGTTTTACATGGGTGAGGGTAGCCTATCCGCAATACGGATTGAAATCAGTCCAGGATCCTACCTTGCTACGTTTTCCGGTGTCTCTCAGTCTCAGCCGGATTCCGTCAAGTCTCACTTGAAAGTGCCGGAAATTTCCGAGATCGAGCCGGAACAACACGAGATTCCAATACCAGCCCCTCCTTCACGGTCATTGGATTCCGCTCCGCGCCCGGATACTCCCGCTTCAATAAAGCGCTCTCGAACTTGGCTGCTTTTGGGAATTGCCGTTCTCGCGATTCTTCTGGGAGGGGTCGCCTACACCTTGCGCCCGAAGAGCGCCATCGAGCAGTTCTGGTCCCTGATGCTGGATACGCCCAAGCCCGTCTTGATTTACACCGGGGCAAACGCTGTCTATATGCCCAGCAATGAACTGATTAAGCGCTATGAGGCTGCGCACCCTTTGAGCGACCTGGGTGCACAAGGATACGAATATCTGATTCCAGTCACTGAGGATCAAAAACTGGGGCCGGGCGATCTGATTGAACTGCGAAATGAATTTGTGACGCTTGGTGACGTATCGGCCAACGTAGATGTGGCCTCTCTTCTAACGCACTTCAAGCACACCTTCGATCTCCGGTCGGGAGAAGACGTCGCGTTCGGTGACCTTCGCGAATCTCCAACCATCTTGATCGGAGCATTCAACAACCAATTGACCCTTCAAATGACAGGAGATCTCCCATTCGTGTTCCAAAGTGGGCTGACGATAAGGGACCGATCGAATGTCACCCGCCAATGGCATCCCGTCTACACGGCGCCAAACAAAACTGCAGTGGATTACGCGCTGGTGGCTCGTCTCCCTGATTCAAAGACCGAAGGCCCCCTCGTCACAATCGCCGGAATCACCCAGTCTGGCACCCGGGCAGCCGCCGAATTCATTACCTCCGAGCAGCAACTTAGAGAACTGGTCAAGTCCGCGCCAAAAGGCTGGAAGTCGATGAATATGGAACTGGTGCTGCAGACTAAGGTTGTGAATAGTATTCCTACAAATCCCACCGTAGTCGCAATCCGATACTGGTAGACAATCTCCGACCAGAAGACAAGAACGCGGGGGTGGGTGGCTCTCCGCCATATATCCTCAAGCCTGGGTACAGGGTCACCATGATCTTGGCCGCAAGATCCACACGACTCAAATTCAGCCGATCCGCTCAATACTCTGTGAGGTCGCGGCCGCTCACGACATTGCCGGTGTATGTCCGGCGGATTTCTTTCTCCAGGTCAACTTCTTCCCGTGGCCCAAAGTAGAGTTGGTGATACAGCACCAGGAGTTTCGGCTTCGCTCGCGCTGCCAGTTCTGCCAGTTCCCGGGTTGATGTGTGGGAGCTCCGATGGTACTGGCCGTGCGCCGGTCCGTAGACTAGGTCGAAGCGGTCCGCAGAATACACCTCGTGAACGAGGACGTCGCAACCATGACAGGCCTCCACGATCGCTTCGGTTGGCGCCGTATCACCGGAGATGACGATCGTGCGGCCTCCGGCATCAATCGCGTACCCGAAGGCCTGCGGCCATGATCCGTGCCTGACCGCGATAGCCCGCACCGTTATATTCGCGTCCTTATATACAGGTCCTGCTGCTGCGATCTCGTGCACATTCACGATCAGCCCTGCACTGTCCAAGCCCTCCATCCCTTCCGTCCGAACCTTAATATCCGCTGCGTAAGCCTGCTTCAAATGCTCCGTCATTGCCGCGATTCCTAGAGGGCCGTAAACCTCGAGCGGCTCGTGACGGCCAACCACCCACGGAGTCAGTATGAGGTCCGGATATCCCAGAGTGTGATCTGAGTGGAGATGAGTGACGAATAACCGGGTCAGATGGGTGGCATCCAACGCTCTGATCCCGAGTTTCTCAGCCGCAGCCTGCGCCTGGCGCACAACACCCGGCCCGGCGTCGAAGAGGTATGCCTGCCCGTTTATTACCACCGCGACACAGGGACCAGAACTGGAGGGATCGGGAATGGGGGTCCCAGAGCCCAGGATGATTACTTTCGCGCTTTCTGCCGCCAGCGACTGAGCGGTAATCAGAATCAGCCCTGCGACCACTGCGGAAACACTAGAGAGCTTGAGTAGTCGCACTGGCGCCTCCCGCCGCGGCAGTTTACACGGAGCCGTTATAGAATAGCCAGACCTACCCCCACGACGAAGACCTAAAGCCCACGACCAGAGGATCAATGAAAGTTCCCGCAGCTACGACCAGTCCGATCATTGCTCATCCGGTGGCTTTCGACGCTCCCGATCCAGGCCGATGGAGGTCGCTGGCGGTTGTCCTCGCGGGCGCCTTCCTCGCCGGGCTCGATTTCTTCATTGTGAATGTGTCGATCCCTTCCATCCGCGCCAGCCTGAATGCCACGTTTGCCGAGGTGCAACTGATTATCGCAAGCTACGGGTTGACTTATGCCGTCTTCCTCATCTCCGGCGGAAGGCTTGGGGACATCTTTGGCCGGAGGCGTATGTTTATGTGGGGTATCACCGCCTTCACAGGCGCTTCCCTGCTTTGCGGTCTCGCCCCCTCACCGATCTTTCTGATTGCTGCCCGCGCGCTCCAGGGCATCTCCGGGGCGCTGCTGTTCCCGCAAGTCCTGTCCATTATTCAGGTCACTTTCCCGCAGCGCGAGCGCGCAAAGGCCTTCGGGTTGTTCGGCACCGTGATTGGTTTGTCTTCGTTCTCGGGAAACGCTCTAGGCGGAATTCTCGTCAGCGCAGACTTATTCGGCCTGAGTTGGAGACCCATTTTCCTCATCAACCTCCCCATCGGTCTGCTGACGGTGCTTGGCGCCGCGAAGTTTTTGAAAGAGTCTCACTCCCCGAAGGCGCGCCGGCTTGACCTCGGTGGGGTCGCGATCATGACACTCGCGCTCACGCTGCTGCTGTATCCACTGATTCAGGGCCGCGAAGCCGGTTGGCCCACTTGGACTTTTGTCTGTTTGGCGGCGTTTCTGCCTGTCCTGATCGTATTCGTTCAATTCGAGAAGCGGGTCACGGCAAACGGAGGATCGCCGTTGATGGAACTCTCTCTGTTTCACAACCGCGTGTTCGTCATCGGTCTGTTCAGCGGAGTCTGCTTTTTCAGCGGTGCGGCGGCGTTCTTCCTGATCTCGACTGTCTTCCTCCAGAACGGACTGGCCTACTCTGCCCGCCACGCCGGTCTGACATTCTTGTGGTTCGCCATCGCCTTCCTTGGCAGTTCGCTTGCTTCCGTCCGCGTGCAGCCCAGACTCGGCAGCCGGATCATCAACCTCGGCGCTGCACTCATGATCAGCGGTCTGACCGGGTTGCTTTGGATAACATCCTTGCGGGGCACCTCGCTGAGCAGTCTGGACCTCGCGCCGGTTCTTCTGATCTACGGCACGGGACAGGGTTTTGTCATGCCGACTTTGATCAACACGATTCTCATCAACATCAAAGGACATGACGCCGGGTCAGCTTCCGGAGTTCTGAGCACGGTCCAGCAGGCGTCGTTCGCTACGGGAGTCGCGGTCATCGGGACAGTCTTCTTCAGTGCGCTCGGAAAGCTTGGTTCGACGGACGCGTTCATTCGCGCGTTGCGAGTCGCTTTTTCGGTAAACATTTGTCTGCTGCTTGTCACTTTCGTTCTCATTCTTCAAATTCCCCGCTTTCCGGCACGGGAGCAAATCCATTAACTGGTATGAACTGTTTTCTGCTACTGGGTTAATCCACAGGAATAAGTGAAAGCTTCGGTTTAGGAGTGGCTGCCATGATACCCCGAGCATCAATCCGGCGTGGGCCGACACAACCATGGAATATGTTCTAGGCTTTCTGATCGCGAGTGCGGTCGGGCTGACCGGGGTTGGTGCCGGCAGCATAACTGCGCCGATCCTCATCCTGTTCTTCCATCTCAAGCCGGCCGTTGCGGTTGGAACCGCACTAACTTTCGCCGCGGTAATCAAGTTGGCAGTCCTTCCCATCTATTTGCGACGACAGCAGGTCAACTATCGAGTCTTGCTGTTGCTTTGCGCCGGCGGCATTCCCGGCGTTGTGATTGGTATCGAGGTGCTCAAGAGATTGAGTGTGGAGGACCACGAGCGCGAAATCTTTCTGGTGCTCGGAATCACGATCATCATCCTCTCATTGCTTAACCTTTATCGATCGTTGCGAAAGCGGGTTGCCGTAGCTTCGGTTGATCGCTCCCAATGGCTTCCCCCAATTGCCGCTATCATCGGAGCCGAAGTCGGCGTCTCGTCCGCTGGCGCTGGTGCGCTGGGCGCTGTGGCGCTTTTGAGCCTTACGCAGCTGGCGCCGGCGCTGGTGGTTGGCACCGACATGGTCTTTGGTCTCACCGTCTCCGCCATCGGCAGCGGGCTTCACTTGTTCATTGGGCATTACGACTCGCATATCCTGATCAGGCTCTGCATCGGCGGAGTCGTGGGCGCAGTGTGCGGCGCTCTGCTTTGCTCCAGGATCCCGTCGCGTGCGCTGCAGCTCGTGCTTTTCATTTGCCTGGTGGGCCTTGGTCTGCAGCTTTGCCTGAAGGCTTTTAGTTGAGTTCCAGTTCCGATGTCATTCGGCAATTGAGGTATCGACCGGCTTGCAAACGCTGTGGTAAGCTTGCAGACCTGTGCGCCAACTACTAGTACTTCCCCTACTGATGCTGGCCGTGTCTGTTGGTGCGGCCGAAGCGCCCATAACCGTCCATCTGCAGACGACGTTGCCATCGCCCCAGCCGGTGGGGACGCCCATCGGCCTCACGTCCTTGATCGGAATGGAAAGCTTCAGCAGGGATATGTTCGTTTTCCAGTACTCGGTCAGCGTGAACGGCGGACCCTTCCGGATCGTGCAGGACTACAGCCAGTCCTACGCTTTTGCGTGGACTCCCGAACTTTTTGAGCAGGCTGCGACCATTCGCGTGAGAGTTCGCAATAACGAGACGAAAGCAACTGGCGAAGCTACCGTGCCTTTCCAATTTGTTTCAAGGGTCAATGGCACAGCACAGGTGGTTACGCCCACGGCGCACCCGCTGGTGGCACTGTTCAGCGCACCGACTTGTCCGGTAGGGAAGCAGTTCCGTGTCGCTTTCCACGCCGACGGTGAAGAGTCCATCAGCCGCACACCCAGCCAGCCTTGCCGGAACTCAATCAGCAATAACGTCTACGTTGCCGGAATGCGTGCCGACACCGAATATCGGCTCCGTTCCGAGGTGATCGCCGGGGCCACTATTACACCCGGTGCCTGGCTCCCATTCCACACGGGGATGTTGGACGGTAACTTTCCCCCCGTGTCTCTCGTAGTACCACCAACAAGCGGCGCTGAGCAATCCGAACCGGTGATTATTTACAGTGCCCTGTCTTTGAGCGGTGGCGTTCGGCCGTTTGCGACGGATCTTAAGGGCCGGGTGATCTGGTATCTGCGATCTGCCGACTCCATCACCCGCGTAATTCCTGGGGGCCGATTCCTTGTTCTGGCTGATGGATTGAATTCGGCCAACAGCACCCGTGACGGTCAGATCTTACGAGAACTGGATGTGGCAGGAAACGTCATCCGCGAGACGAACATTGGCATCGTTGCAGAACAACTGGAGTCCCACGGTATCCACTCCGATTGCCACAAGAGCGGCAGAGAGTGCGTGTCTGGCTTTCACCACGAGGCGATTCGTTTGCCAAACGGCCATACCCTCGCCGTTGCCGGAATAGAGCGCATGATGCCCACCGGTACGCAGGGATCCAAGTTGCCAGTGGATGTTCTCGGCGACGTGGTGATCGACCTCGACGAAGACTTTCAAGTTGCCGGTGTGTGGAATTCGTTCGATCATCAGGACCTGAATCGCAAATCGCTGAATGATGCGAAGTGCCACACAGGCGAAGGAGGATGCCCGGCGATCTTGCTGGCGGATGACGCCAATGGATGGCTACATAGCAATTCCTTGAACTACATCCCGTCGACAGGAGATTTCCTTATTTCGCAACCGGAACAGAATTGGGTTTTGAAGATTGACTGGAAAGACGGAAAAGGCAGCGGAAAAGTCCTTTGGCGGCTGGGCAAGGACGGCGATTTCAAGGCGGAATCGAAAGATCCGAATCCCTGGTTCTCGTTTCAACATGATGCAGGGTTCGAGCCGCTCGGTTCAGACCTCTTGACGCTCACCGACGACGGCGACGCCAGTGGCACGGCCAAAAAAGCTGGAGTGCGCACGCAAGTGTGGAAGCTAGATGAACAGAATCATATCGCCACGCTTGTCTATAACGCTCCGCTGGAAGTTGGCACCATCTGCTGTGGGTCGACGCAACTTTTGAAGAACGGCGGATACAGTGCGGTAGCGGGATGGTCACTTCCAATGGCAGGACGGACCACGGAATTCGACCAGAACGGAAAAGTCGTGTTTGCAGTTGAGATTGCAGGCGCTGTCGATTACCGAAGCTACCGCGTTGATGATATGTACTCGGCCCCGATCAAGTAAGTCGGATCAAATAGGTTGGCGGAGCGCCAGTGATCGACCTGCACGCACATACGGACCGCTCGGATGGGTCAACCGATCCGGGAGACTTGGTTCGCCTGGCGGTTCGTGAGGGCATCGAAGCGCTTGGGATTGCCGATCACGATACGCTTGCCGGCTACGATGCCGCGCTTCCAACGGCTGCCGGCTGCGGACTGCAATTAGTCTGCGCCGTGGAGCTGAGCACCCGTCCCCATGAGGAGAGTACGCCCGGGAAACGAGAGCCGTCGGTGCACTTACTCGGCTATTGGCTGCTCTCTCCTCCCTCAGCCGAGTTCCGGCGCTGGCTCGAGAGTCAGCAGGAGAGCCGGCACCAACGCAACCTGGAACTGGTTGCCAAGCTACAGCAATTAGGCATGGCAGTCACGCTCCGTGACGCCGAGAACTACGGACGAAACCAGGTGGGCCGCCCGCATTTCGCGAGAGTGTTGTGTGATAAAGGCTACGTCTCCAATATGCAGGAGGCTTTCGATGTCTACCTCGCCGACGAGGCCAAAGCTGCGGTCGAACGCGATGAACCCGCACTTGAAGCAGGAATCCGGCGAATCACGGACAGTGGAGGCATGGCGTCGCTGGCTCATCCAGTGCGGCTTCCGCAACGCGGTCACGATTTAGAGATTCTTCTGGAGCGCTTGATCGACGTCGGGCTCCAGGGAATCGAAGTCTTCCACAGCGAGCATTCGCCCGCCGATACTGCCCAATATGCCGAACTCGCCCGTCGCTTTGACCTGATACCCACCGGGGGATCCGATTTCCATGGCGAGAACAAGCCAGGCATCCGGCTGGGTACCGGTATCGACTCCAACGTCTGCCTGACTTACAGTTTTCTTGAAAACATGCGGGAAATGTGCGCCGCAAGACAACAACGAATGAGCGACACCGTATGACAGATAGCCTGACCTTGAGCCACTTGCGCATGCTCGAAGCAGAGAGCATTCATATCCTGCGCGAAGTCGTTGCCGAGTTTCAGCGCCCCGTCATGCTTTACTCGATCGGCAAGGACTCGTCGGTAATGGTGCGCCTTGCGCAAAAGGCATTCTATCCGGGGCGGATCCCGTTTCCACTGCTCCACGTGGACACAACCTACAAGTTCCGCGAGATGATCGAGTTTCGCGATCGGTTCTGCGCCGAGATCGGTGCCACGCTGATCGTTCATACGAACAAGGCGGCAATAGAGGCTGGGGCCAACCCGTTCGACCTGGGCACACAAAAATGCTGCGGGCTGCTGAAGACGCGGTCTTTGCTCGATGCCTTGGCGGAAGGCGAGTTTGACGCGGCAATCGGCGGCGCCCGGCGCGACGAAGAAAAATCGCGCGCCAAGGAACGCGTCTATTCTTTTCGGGACCCCCATGGCCAGTGGGATCCGAAGAATCAAAGGCCGGAGTTGTGGAACTTGTTCAATTCGCGCTTGAACCCAGGTGAGAGCATCCGTGTTTTCCCGCTTTCGAACTGGACTGAACTGGACATCTGGGAGTACATCAATCTGGAGAAAATCCCGATCGTGCCACTATATTTCGCCAAGGAGCGCCAGATGGTAGTGCGCAGATCCAGCCTCATCCCAGTCGAAGCCAACGTCCCACTGCTGCCGGGTGAAAAGGAAGAAATGATTATGTGCAGGATGCGGTCGCTTGGCTGCAGTCCCTGCACGGGCGCAATCCGCTCCGAAGCCGACACGCTGCCCAAGATCATTGAAGAAATGATGCTGTTCCGCCGTTCCGAACGCGAAAACCGCATCATCGACTTCGACCTGGAAGGATCAATGGAGATCAAGAAGAGGGAAGGGTATTTCTAGCGTGGACGCAAGTACCCGAGAATTGACCGGAATCGACTCATTCTTGCGGCGTGAAGAGGAGAATGACCTGCTCCGCTTCATTACCTGCGGCAGTGTGGACGACGGAAAATCGACCTTAATTGGCCGCCTTCTTTACGATTCCAAGGGCGTGTACGAGGACCAGCTCAGCGCCATCAGGAAAGCGACGGTGAATCAGTCGGCCGGCGCCATGGACTTCGCGCTGCTCACCGACGGACTGCGTGCGGAGCGGGAACAGGGCATCACCATAGACGTCGCGTATCGCTATTTCTCCACGCCCAGGCGAAAGTTCATCATTGCCGACACTCCCGGACACGAGCAATATACGCGCAACATGGCCACCGGCACTTCGACGGCGAATCTCGCCATTGTCCTGGTCGATGCGCGCAACGGCGTGCTGGCACAGTCCCGCCGCCACGCGTTCATCGCTTCCCTGCTCGGCATTCATCATCTGGTCGTGGCTGTGAATAAGATGGACCTGGTCGGCTTCAGCGAAGAAGTCTTCGACAAGATCTGCGCCGATTTCAATAGCTTTGCCGCTCCACTGCAGCTTTCGGACCTGTACTTCATCCCGGTGAGCGCGCTGCTCGGCGACAACATCGTCACCAAAAGCCAAAACATGCCGTGGTTCGGCGGCCCCAGCCTCCTGCACCATCTCGAAACTGTCCACATTGCCAGCGACAGGAATCTGTCCGAAATGCGTTTCCCGGTTCAGCTTGTTCTAAGGCCAACCCAAGAGTTTCGTGGTTTTGCCGGGCAGGTTGCTTCAGGTGTGCTCAGACCCGGCGACCCGATCATGGTGCTCCCGTCCGGACGGACGTCCCGTGTGAAATCAATCGTGACTCAAGACGGAGAACTTGCTCGTGCCTTTCCGCCCATGTCGGTGACGGTTTGTCTCGAAGACGAGGTGGATGTCAGCCGGGGCAACATGTTGGTGCCGCCCTCCCATCCGCCCCATGTCACGCGCTGCATTGATGCGCGCCTCGTCTGGATGGACAACCAGCCTCTTGACCTTCGCCGCCAGTACATCATTAAGCACTCCACCCAATGGGTGAAGGCTCAGGTCAGGTATGTCCGCTACCGCGTGGACGTGAATAGCTTCCAACGGCATCCGGCCTCGGAGCTGAAGCTCAACGAGATCGGAACAGTTGTCATCGACACTCATTCCCCTCTGTTCGTGGACCAGTACCGTCGTAATCGCGCCACGGGCAGTTTTGTCCTGGTCGACCCAATCTCGAACGCCACCGTGGCGGCCGGGATGGTGACAGGCCGCGACCCGAAACTGGCGGATCCCGCAATCCAGGAGGTGCAAGCCTTCGAGGCGAAGCACATCTCCCTGATTGACCGGCAGAAACGCGTGGGCCACGCATCCGTTCTCGTCTGGTTGAATGGTGGCTTGCATCTTGCGTGTGCCATCGAGAGCGAACTCTTCAGGCGCGGATATCTGACGCACGTCATCGCCGCACAGGCTGACGGCAGCGTAATGCTGGAACTTGCTCAAAATCTCACCGCGGCGGGCTTGGTGACCATTTGCGCGGCGGACTTCCTCTACGAAGTGGAAAAAGATCGCGCGCAGGCCCTCATCGATCCGACGCGTTTCCTTGACGTGGATGCTTCGCTTTTCAGCAGTCCGGAAGAAGCAGTTGAGAAGATTTCGGCAATATTGGCCGAGAGACAAATCGTGCCGTTGGATCGGTGAGATACTCGGTCGCTTCCAGAGGAGTGCGACATGAACACTGGTTGTACATTGTGGTTCACGGGGCTGTCGGGTAGCGGGAAGAGCACGCTCTCTCAGCTGCTCGCCTCCCGCTTGCGGGGTTTGGGTGCCAGGGTCGAAGTGCTCGACGGAGACATCGTTCGCACCATGCTTTGCCAAGGTCTTGGTTTCACCAGGGAAGATCGGGAAGAGAACATCCGGCGCATCGGGTTTGTTTGCGAGCTGCTTGCTCGCAATGGCGTGATAGCGATCGCTGCCGCCATCTCGCCATACCGCGCGGGCCGCGACGAGCTAAGGAAGCGGATCACGAACTTCGTCGAGATATACATGAACTGTCCGGTCGAGGTTCTGATCCAGCGCGACGTGAAAGGCCTGTACAAAAAGGCGTTATCGGGGGAGATTGCACAATTTACCGGCATCTCGGACTTGTACGAGCCGCCTCTCGCGCCGGAGATCACGATTGATTCGTCTTCGGAGCCACCGGAGTCGAGCGTCGCAATCATCCTGCGTCGTCTTGAGGAACTCGGGATCATTCCCGATACGGCAGTCGGGCTCCCAACTTCCCAAGGAGAGGTGAAGTCAATCTCAACCTGGCGTTAATCCGCTGAGAGAGCGCAGTTAGCGTGGACTTAACAACAAACAGGGCCCACAGCAAAGGAGAGGATTAGGATGACCGTGATTTGGCCTGTGAAGACCTCGGAGATGCACAACCAACACATCGATTCCACGATTTGGAATGACTTTAAGTTTCGAGATGACGACATCATCATTTCGACTTATGCCAAGTCTGGTACAACCTGGATGCAACAGATCATCTCGCAGATGCTATTCAACGGCGACACTGAAGTCGATACACAGGCGATGTCCCCGTGGATCGACTTCCGGCTTCCGCCGAAAGAAGTCAAGCTGCCGGAGGTGGAGGCACAGACGCACCGCCGGTTTGTGAAGACACATCTCCCGGTCGATGCCCTTGTGTACTCGCCTATTGCCAAATATATCTACATCGGCCGCGACGGTCGCGACGTCTTGTGGAGTCTCTATAACCATCATGCGATGGGCAACGAAGCCATGTACGACGCTCTGAATAACAGTCCTGGCCGAGTGGGCCCTCCGCTGGAGCGTCCTCCCGCCGACATTCGTGAATACTGGCACACCTGGTTAGATAAAGACGGATTCCCATACTGGTCCTTCTGGGAGAACGTCCGCAGTTGGTGGGCAATCCGCAATCTCCCGAACCTTCTGATGGTCCACTTCGAAGTCTTGAAACGAAACATGCCAGGAGAAATGCGACGGATAGCCGCGTTTCTTGACATCCCGATCGACGAAAGCAAGTGGGACGCTATCGTTGAGCACTGTACCTTCGACTGGATGCGGGCGCACGGAGAAAAGATTGTTCCGATGGGCGGAAGTATGTGGGTGGGCGGTATAAAAACCTTTATGAACAAGGGCACAAACGGGCGTTGGCGAGAAACGCTGACTGCGGCGGAGTCCGCTGAATATGAGTCGAAAGCCCTTGCCGAGTTAGGCCCCGAATGCGCTCACTGGTTGGCGACGGGCGAGGGATTGTAGATTAAGCGGACCTCAATCGACTTGGATTACTTATTGACAGCTGAAGTTCTTCGCGTCTTCCGTGTCGCCACTGCCCTTGTATTGGGCGTGCCTGGGATAGGCGCAAAGCGGGCGGCTTCTGCCCGGAAAGGCTTTCCCCGTCGCAATGATCGAATCGGGCGCAGTTCCTTTCTCAACCCAGTTCACCACCGCGCCGAGCATGTCAAAGCGGTCAAGAGCCGGCCCACCGCCGCAGTGCGCCATTCCCGGAACAAGGAAGATACGGCTCCATTCGGCCACCTTTTCTGCGCCGCCATTCGTCGCAGCCAGCGATTTGTAGTACTCGAGCGTATCCAGCGGCGAGAACCACGGATCGCTATCTCCGTGGAAGAAGAGGAGCTTGCCGCCATTCGCTGAGAACGTGGACAAATTGGTCGATGCCGGTTCAACGAGCGGGTCGGAGGCGTACAGGGTTTCCTTATCGACATCGATCTCCGTGGCGGTTGTATACGGGCCAAAGATGCCGCCGGCGTGCGGTGCGAGAAGGCCTGAAACCGGGCCGTTCATCGCGATGCCGGCGTCATACAGAAAGCCGGGGTAAACCTGCCTGCCGTATGCATTCTTCGGTCCAGCGAACGCCTTCTTGATGGCCGTGATCTTCTCAGGCGCAATGCATTCTTCGTTCTGGCCGGGCTTGCAGGCCAGCACTGCAGGATCGAAATCGCAGCCAAGCGGATCGAAGATCATTCCGTCCGCCACGCCGTCTCGCGCATCGCACCGCTTCATCAGCGCGTCCATGAAGAGCTTTCGATCACTCTCGGTCATGAACTTTTCGATCTGCGGCTTGCCGGATTCATCCTTCGGGGAGGCCTGGTTGTATGCCACGGGAATCCACTTTCCGATGGCCAGGTTGGACAGCCCTGTACGCATGGCCGGATCGCCCGAAACGATGCCGTTGAACGCCGTGGGATAGCGCTGCGAGAGGATCATGCCCTCGCGTCCGCCAGTGGAGCAACCGATGAAATAGGAGTAGGCCGCGGGCTTCGAGTAGTAGCGCGCAATGATCTGTTTCGCCACCTCGGCAACCTCGGCGTTCGCCAAGTATGCAAAATCCAGATATGCCTGCTGGTCGCGCATGAAGGAGAAATCAAACGCCCCGGTCTTCGCTTTGTGTCCCGTATCTGTGCTTGCCACTGCAAACCCACGAACCAGGGCCGGCTTCTCGCCGGTGTACGAAGGGCCCATGGGATAGCTGACAATCCCATTGCCGCCGCCCCCGCCCTGCATCATGAAGTCGCCGTTCCACGCGTCCTCTGCGGGCAGAGCCAGCGCGAATCCGATTCCGAATTCCTCGGCGCCAATCCCCTTGCGGCGATGGATGACACCATCGACGCGGCAATGCACGGGCAGGGGTCCGATGGTGCCCGCGTAGGGCACGGGAATCATGGCGCCGGCTGGAATGAGCTCGGTCTTCGTGATCTCCACGCGTTCGATCTTCACCTGCTTCAGATCTGCGCACGACTGCGCGGACAGATCCTGCACGCCCGCGGCCGCACACCACGCGGCAGCCACAAGGAACAGATACCTTGATTGCATCTTTCACCTGCCTTCTTTACCGCGACGGCAATCGTGCGGAATGCGCTGACATCCAACTCCGATTGTTCCACATGCGCGATTCTTTCGATGAATCATTCAGATTGCTCATGCAATTCTTGCACTGGCATCCGGCATTACGCATTGAGAGCGACAATGATGCTTGTATTCATCCAACTAGTAAGAGTAAAAGTGGTTGTCTGCAGCCCTTTTCACAGCAAAATGAGATGGAGCAGCACGATGAGTTTAAGAAGGCGCAGCATGGCTGCCCCATATCATAGAAAACACAGCAGGGTTGGTCCGGATGAAGTTCTGGCGAGGGACAGGGGCAAAAGGCGGAGTGCATGGTGTCAGCTTTGAGAGTGACTCTGCCTAGCCATTGTCTAATCTGCGACTTGTGAATGCTCTTCAAGGTCGGCACCGTGAAGTCAGTTTCTGGCAAGGCTTTCCCGAGAGATTGATCTCATTCCGGTCAGATTACCGCCAACCCGGAAGTAACCCAGAATTGGGGTTTGGGAAGGGAGCCCACAAACCGATTTGAAACGGCGCTCTTGCACAGTTCAGGATTTATGAGGTGCATTCGACAACTTCCGCCATGCCCACCGGAGGAGAATTACAAGGCTCCATATAAAGGCTGGCGCTCCGATGGGAGCTAATGCGAACGCTGGCAAGAAACCGTCAATATTGTTTCCGTTCGGGCCTGAGCAGCCATGTATTAAGCAGTACTCGGCCGCCCACAAAACTAAGAATATCCACAGAACGGCAATCACAAATGCGATGTATCTAAGAATGCGCATACCCATTATGTACTAGATGGCTATTTGGCGAGCCACAGGATTTCTTGCAACTTGGGGCCCTTGCAAGCAGCCCGAGATGTGACCCTCCCATGCGGATGCGAGGTCAGAGCGAGGGGAAATGGATGTTCAGCTTATGGCAAATGAAGAGAACCAGGATGGCGCCCACCTCGGGGGACCAGAGTCACAGAACGGCGAGGGCAATAGCCTGGCTCGTGGCCAACTTCGACAAACCGCTGCATGTAGAAGATCTCGCAAATATGGCGCGTATTAGGCGGTAAATGATCTCACTCTGAATTGTCTTGCTCAGGAACGGTATATCCTCTGGCGTGTCGAGGAGATCCAGTAACCGCGAGCATGCGCTCAACAGCTCGGCAGTCGTTTTTCCAACGGCGATGCCACGAACTTGGGACGACACTGGGGGCTCAGGTAAGTCTTCCCGGCTGATGATCTCTCGCACTAGTGGCATCTCCAAAGCCAGCCGCAACGCTAAATAAGGCACCTCTTTGCTGGCAAAAATCTGACTAACGACGGGCACATCCACCGAAGTCAACAGAAATGTCGACTCGTCGCACAAATATGTTGTCTCTCCCATGATGAGACGTTTTCGGCCTTGCACAAATACCGATAGGTTTGGCCCGTAAGTCGATGGATTACAAGGAGTTGGTGTGTCATGCCGATGCAGCGACAGGGCCGGTACGTCTGTTTTCATTTCACCTTCCGTTGGAAGGTATTCAGCGATCCTGCGGGAAAGTTCCATCCGAAGTTCAACCAGTCGTGAATCTTGCGCGCGCTTTGTCTTTTGCTGATTGACTGTCCGTCCCACGCGTATGCTCCTGTGACAACTCTACGATAGCGCAGAACTGAAAACTGTATGCGTGAAATAGCCACCAATGAGCGGATTAGGCAATGTTTTGGAAGGATCAGGCTACCGCTAGATCGTGCAGGGACCGTAGTGTCGAGATATCGGGAATCATCATGGGCGACACAACCATGAGGTCGGGGTGGCGGGAGGAAGAAATGCAAAAACGAAAGCTCGGGAACGGCGATCTCAAAGTGTCGGCCACTGGACTTGGCTGCATGGGTTTCAGCCATGGTTACGGACCGGGACCGAGCGCCGACGAAGCGATTCATCTAATACGCAATGCGTTCGATTTAGGCTGCACCTTTTTCGACACCGCGGAAGGCTACGCCGCAGGTGAGAACGAGCGCCTGGTGGGTCGGGCGCTTGCACCCATCCGCAACGAGGTTGTGCTCGCCACGAAGTTCCATATGGCCGGACCTATGTCGCGCGCTCAATTCGACAAGGAGATGCGGGCACACCTGGATGCCTCTCTGGAGCGACTCGGGACCGATCACGTTGAACTGTATTACCAGCATCGGGATCCCCGGATCACGCAAGATCAAGCGGATCGAGGAGAATCTCGGCGCTGCCAACGTCGAACTGACCAAAGAGGAATTCGAGCGGATTGAAACGGAGTTGGCGAAGATCGAGATACATGGCAACCGAACCGACGAGGACATTGCCAAGCTGCGCGATATGAGGTGACCTCCTTTGCGGAACAGAACGACGTTGCCTCGGCCCAGATCGCAA